>OLQX01002186.1_pt1 | contig 13789 bp, 13 predicted proteins | sample 1672581 | NCBI WGS metagenome assembly OLQX01 (sample SAMEA3136701, study PRJEB25190) | human gut metagenome | reverse complement strand
TCCCCATCGTGGCTATCGTTGATACCAACTGCAACCCCGACGAGATCGATTACGTCATCCCCGGCAACGACGACGCTATCCGCGCTGTCAAGCTGATCTCCGGCGCTATGGCTGATGCTGTGCTGGAAGGCAAGCAGGGTAAGCAGGATGCTCCCGCTGCCGAAGAGGCCGCCAAGGCTGAATAAGCCCGATCCCGCCCGAAACTGTTTGTACACCTAAATTCAGAAAGGACGAATGAACATGGCTGTTTCTGCAAAGGACGTTATGGAACTGCGCCGCCAGACTGACTGCGGCATGATGGAATGCAAGAAGGCTCTTGTCAAGGCTGATGGCGACATCAATAAGGCTATCGAGATTCTGCGTGAAGAGGGTCTGGCTACTGCCGCTAAGAAGGCTGGCCGTATCGCTGCTGAAGGCATGGTTTACGCTGTTGCCACCGCTAACGGTGCTGTTGTTGTTGAAGTCAACGCTGAGACCGACTTTGTTGCCAAGAACGATAAGTTCGTTGAGTTCACCAAAGATCTGGCCAACGTTGTTGCTGAGCAGAAGCCCGCTGATGTTGAGGCTCTGATGGGCTGCAAGATGGGCGAAGGCACTGTTGACGAAGCTCTGAAGGCTCTGATTCTGGTCATCAAGGAGAACATCAAGGTTCGCCGTTTTGCTTCCTATGAGGGCCATTGCGCCGCTTACGTTCACGGCGGCGGCACCCACGGCGTTATCGTTAAGTTCGATACCACCGATGAAGTTGCTGCTAAGCCGGAGTTCGCTGAGTTTGGCAAGGATATTGCAATGCAGATCGCTGCTGCAAACCCGAGCTACCTGAACCGTGAGGCTGTGCCTGCTGAGGCTATCGAGAACGAGAAGAAGATTATCATCGCTCAGATGGCTAACGATCCGAAGGCCGCCAACAAGCCCGACGCTATCAAAGAGAAGATGGCTACCGGCCGTCTGGGCAAGTTCTACAAGGAGAACTGCCTGGTCGATCAGGCTTTCATCAAGGATGGCAACATGGACGTGAACGCCTATGTGAACGCTACCGCTAAGAAGCTGGGCGGCGATATCAAGATCGTCGAGTACACCCACTTCATCAAGGGCGAAGGCCTGGAAAAGCGCGTTGACGACTTCGCTGCTGAAGTTGCCGCCGCTGTTAAGGGTTAATTAGCTGATTGCTTTCTGAAAGAGCACTTTGAGAGTTTACCTCTTAGGGTGCTCTTTTTTTGTTTGCTTTTGAGTGGTAAAATTTGGAACGCTATCTCCAGAAAAGCCACCTGCCTTTGTTCAACTAATCCGATTTTTGTGTCTCTTTCGCGCATGTGATTATCCTCAATTTCTGCCAGTATCCTATCCGAAACTCTACCATGACCAATGGCATCGTCCTTGATCCGTTCCTTGGCAGCGGCTCTACGCTGATTGCCGGCAGCTCTGAACGCCTTTGGCACCTGTTCCAGTTCGGCCACCATCCCCCTCAGCAAGCAGTGCATGGAGGACGAGATGGGCGTATCCGATAAAATCACCAGTATCGCTATCCCTCTGGGCGCAACGGTCAACATGGATGCTGTTTCCATCGTGTTGTCGTTCATGATCGTGTTTTTCGCCAACGCCTGCGGCGTTGAGGTCAGTACCTCCATGATGATTGTGATCCTGCTGGCAAATGTGATCTTGTCCGTGGGCACCCCCGGCATCCCCGGTGGTGCAATCGCTTCGTTCGCCGCGTTGGCTACCATGGCGGGTCTCCCGGCTGGCGTGATGGGCGTTTATATCAGCATCAATACCCTATGCGATATGGGCGCTACCTGCGTGAACGTTATTGGCGATATGGCAGGCTGCGTGGTGCTGAAAGAGAAAATTAAGCTGGATGACTGACACAGTTCCCACAAAACAAAATAACAAGTTACATTTGGGCGGGCAGCGACGAAAAATAACTGCCCGCCTTTTTGCTGCCTGCTTTGCTTTCAGCGGAAAAAGATGCTAAAATAAAGCAGTTGAAAAATCACACCGGAAGGGGAGCGCACAAAAACGCAAGATGGATGATAAGATAAAGAATACCTCAAAGCCCGGCGTGGCATATTATCATCTGCCGGGGCTGTTTGAATTTTATGGGCTGTACCGCATGTTCCTGCCGTTGTTCTATCATCACAGAGAATATTTTTACAACTGGTGCGCCATCGGCTCCATTTATGGGGCCCTGGGCGACTGCATCTGGGGTGGCGGCCGCACAAGTTTTGGCGTGCAGGACCCCGAAGATGTTATGGATCTGATGCGCGAATATGGGATATCCGCCCGGCTGACATTCAGTAACTCACTGCTGCGTGAAGAACACCTGGCGGACATAAAGTGCAACGCCCTGTGTAAGCTGTTTGAAAATAGCGGCGGCGCACAAAACGGCGTTATTGTCCATTCGGACTTGCTGCTCAGATATCTGGAAAGCCGTTATCCGGGGCTTTACTTTGTTTCATCTACAACCAAGGTGCTCACGGAATTCCCGCAGTTACAGGCGGAATTGAATCGGGATGACTTCCGCTATGTTGTGCCGGATTTCCGGTTAAATAAAGAATTTGAACAGCTGAACAACCTGCCCCAGCCCCAGAAAGATAAAGTGGAATTCCTTTGCAATGAATGCTGCTGGTTTGGCTGCAAGGACAGAAAGCGCTGCTATGAAAATGTAAGCCGTAAAAACCTTGGCGAAACCTGCCCCGACCACCGCTGCGCAGCCCCTGGCGCACAGGAAGGGTATCGCTTTTCAAAAGCAATGGACAACCCCGGTTTTATTGGCATCCAGGATATTCAAAATATCTATCTGCCCATGGGCTTTTCCAACTTCAAAATTGAGGGCCGCGGGCTTGGCAGTGCCTTGATTTTGGAGTTTCTGCTTTACTATATGACAAAGCCAGAATACCAGTTGCGCGTCCGCGAAGAAATTTATCTCAATAATATGCTAGACCTGTTCTGAATTTAAGAATTAAATGTCAGTTTAGCACAGAAAAATTCTGGAATCCTCTTGCTCTCATGCTACATGAGGGACGTATACGCAAAGTATCCCTTAAAAATAAAAATGCAAATCGAAAGTGAGGCATGATGATCGAATGAATGATTTTGTTTATAACAGCGGCGTACAGATTATTATGCGATTGCGGAAAACTTGAACCGAACAGAATCCGAAAACCTGAACGGAAACCACATTTTTGCAGGCGGGCTGGCACGATTTGTGATATAATAGACAGCATGCAAATCGAAGAGAGGGGAATGCTTTGATGGAACTGCAAAAAGGCCGCCCGATGGATACTACGGGCAGATTGGCCAAAGAAACCCGTACCTATGATTTACTGGATAGTCTTGGGATCGAATATAACCGCATTGACCATGCCCCGGCCATGACGATGGAAGTCTGCCAGGAAATTGACAAAACGCTGCAGGCGGTCATCTGCAAAAATCTTTTTCTTTGTAACCGTCAGGAAACCGCGTTTTACCTGCTGATGATCCCGGATACCAAGGTGTTTCACACCAAGGATCTATCCGCCCAGATCCACTCCGCGCGCCTGTCCTTTGCCAAGCCGGAATATATGGAAAAGTTCCTTGATATCACTCCCGGCTCGGTCAGTGTGCTGGGCCTGATGAACGATACCGAAAACCATGTGCAGCTTTTGATCGATGAAGATGTGCTGAACGGTGAATATGTGGGCTGCCACCCCTGCATCAATACTTCCAGCCTGCGCCTGCGCACAAAAGACCTGGTGGAAACCATTCTGCCCGCCATCCACCATGAATTTGTCCGGGTTAAACTGTAATTCCGTGGGGGTAAAGCAGAATGATTTTGATTATGGCAAAATGATGTGATGGCTTCGCCGATTTCTTACACATAAACGTTATACCATATAGTGGTGCAACCGGCCAGGGGAGCTTTGCCTTTTTGAGTGATTCAAAAAGTGAAGTGTCCCTGGCATTCTTTTTGTCTTTTTCCATGCCTGCAGCAGGCAAAACTTACCGTAATACCGCGGTTGGTACCAGGGGACACACGGCCAAATGCCACATGCAGCACGCTGCCCCGCGCCGGAATGCGGCGTAACGTTAGCAGCCAACGGCATGGATGCGGCGCGCACTTTACCTTGTTACTGACCACACCTCATTTTATGAGCGTTACGGCTGGCAGTTTTACTGCATGGTGCAGGGCGATGGCGAGGAAGAGCCCTCGCGGCTGTATATCCATACGATGTAAAGCGTGTTATTGTTCGCTGTGCCCCGCAAGATGTCTGTAAGGTGCGATGCCCTCATTGCGCCGAGGAAGAACCCGAATGATTTATCATCCTCCCCAATAAAAGCATAAACAAAAAGCGGCGTGAACCCAATCACGCCGCTTTTTTAATCGTTAATGCAGATGATAAATATCGGATCGTCCCAATTATACGAAACCAAGCAATCTCTCTTAATACTCCGTCTCGCGGAACTTCAGGCTGCCGTTATCGCCCATTTCGTCCACGATGGCCAGGCTGGCCAGTTTGTAACCCTCGCGGCGCAGCTCGTCGCCGCCCGGCTGGAAGCCTTTTTCAATGCAGATGCCGATACCCGCCACACTGGCTCCGGCCTGCTGGCAGACATCCAACAGACCGCGCATGGCCTTGCCGTTTGCCAAAAAGTCATCCAGAATCAGCACACGGTCATTGGGGCCAAGGAACTTCTGGGCCAGGGTGATATTGTAATCTTTGCCGTAAGTATAAGAATGTACCGTGGAAGTGTACACATCGCCATCAATGTTTTTGCTTTTGGCCTTTTTGGCAAACACCACAGGCACATCAAAGTGGCGAGCCGTCATGCAGGCAATCGCAATGCCGGATGCCTCAATAGTCAGGATCTTGTTTACTCCGTCATCCTTAAAAATGCGGTAAAACTCCTCGCCGATTTTATCCAGCAGGTCAACATCCAGCTGGTGGTTCAAAAAGCAGTCAACTTTCAGCACATTGCCCGGGCGGACCTGCCCATCGCGCAGAATGCGGTCTTCCAAAAGCTTCATCTTAAGATACCCCTTTCGTATTTACCAACTATTATGCCTAATTCCGCCGCGTTTTTCAACCCTTAAAACCAGGTTTTTCATTTTTTTATTACAAACTTTGTCAATATGGTAGTTTGATAATATTTTGTAACCAAACTTTGTGCAAAACCGCCACAAAGGCTTTGGATTCCATCTGCAATTTATGCCGATATTCCGTATTGAAGATTTGCCAACTTAGCGGTATACTTTAGTTTAAATTACAGTTATGGGCTGTGCAACCCGTTCCGGCAGGCGCTTGCCCGCCGGAGGCTGTAAATCATTAGGAGGGAATAACAATGAACAAAAAGGTCATCAGTGCAATGCTGGCTGCTTCCATGGCTGTCAGCCTGGCCGCCTGCGGTCCCACCGCTACTTCCGAAGCTACTTCCGCTGAAGCTTCTTCCACTGTCTCTTCCGAGACTTCCAGCACCGTCGCTTCCGGCGAGTCCGCTGCTTCCGGCTCCTACACCGGCACCCCCATCAAGGTTGGCGGCATTGGCCCCATCACCGGCGCTGCTGCAACTTACGGCAATGCTGTTAAGAACGCCGAAGAGCTGGCTGTCAAAGAGATCAACGCCGCAAACGGCAGCGATGTTTTTGACTGGAAGTTCGAGGACGATGAGCACGATGCTGAAAAGAGCGTCAACGCTTACAACTCCCTGAAAGACTGGGGCATGCAGGTTCTGGCTGGCCCCGTTACCACTACCCCGACCCTGGCAGTTGCTGCTGAGAGCGTCAACGATAACATGTTCGTTATGACCCCTTCTGCCTCTGCACAGACCGTTATCGAAACCGGCGACAATGTCTTCCAGATCTGCTTCACCGACCCCAACCAGGGTGTTGCATCCGCTGACTACATTGCTGAGAACGCTCTGGCTACCAAGATCGGCGTCATCTATGACTCTTCTGACGCTTACTCTTCCGGCATTTACGCCAAGTTCAAGACCGAAGCTGAGAGCAAGGGCCTTGAGATCGTCACTGCTGAAGCTTTCACCAGCGACAACAAGAGCGACCTGTCCACCCAGGTTGCCAAGTGCCAGGAAGCTGGCGCTGAGCTGGTGTTCCTGCCCATCTACTACACCGAGGCTTCTCAGATCCTGACCACCGCCAACAAGACTGGCTATGAGCCCATCTTCTTCGGCTGCGATGGCATGGATGGCATCCTGGATGTTGAGGGCTTTGATACCTCCCTGGCTGAGGGCCTGATGCTGCTGACTCCGTTCGCTGCTGACGCTCAGGATGAAAAGACCCAGGCATTTGTTTCCGCTTACGTTGCCGCTTACGGCGAAACCCCGAACCAGTTCGCTGCTGACGCATACGACGTTATCTACAGCATGTACCAGGCAGTTCTGGAAACCGGCGTCACCGGCGATATGGATGCCAGCGAGATCTGCGAGCAGCTGAAGACCGGTTACACCAGCATGACCTTTGACGGCTTGACTGGTACCGGCATGACCTGGGATGCTTCCGGCGCTGTTTCCAAGGATCCTAAGGCTGTTGTGATCAAGGATGGCGCTTACGCCGCTATGTAATCTCTGCACAAAAGCAGGGGACCGCGTGCTGAAAAGCATGCAAAATTGAGTTTTGGCCAATGGGGGCTGCTGATTTACCATGTCAGCAGCCCCCATTTTGTTACGCACAGAGAAAAAAGTGACAGAAAGTGCCTGTTTTAGCCAAAAATACGTGCCTTTTGCGCTTTAAGGCATTGTACTGTGCGGACAGATGTGTTAATATTATATACATATTTTGTTTTTCCGCTGTGCAATAATCAGGTGGCGTGCGTCGCCTTGGTGTGGAAGAACAAGGGAAAAAATAGAGTGAGGTGTTCTGCACAATGCAATTTCTATCCTATCTGATCAATGGCATCAGCTTGGGCAGTGTGTACGCGCTGATCGCATTGGGGTATACCATGGTTTATGGTATTGCCAAAATGCTGAACTTCGCCCATGGCGATGTCATCATGATTGGCAGCTATGTGATCTTTTTCGCATTCGGCTCGTTCGGGCTTAACCCCATTGTGTCGGTGCTGTTGTCCATGGTGGTGTGCACCATTCTGGGCGTTACCATGGAGCGTGTGGCCTACCGCCCCCTGCGCGAAGCCCCGTCCCTGGCTGTTCTGATCACAGCCATCGGCGTTTCCTACCTGCTGCAGCAGGTGGCCCAGCTGCTGTGGACTTCCAACCCCAAGAACTTCAAGTCCGTTGTCAGCCTGCAGCCCATCAAATTGTTTGACGGCCAGCTGACCATCTCAGCCGAAACGCTGGTCACCATCCTGGCCTGCATCCTCATCATGGTTGTGCTCACCCTGTTCATCAACCACACTTCCGCCGGTCACGCTATGCTGGCTGTGTCCGAGGACCGCGGTGCTGCCCAGCTGATGGGCATTAACGTCAATGCCACGATTTCTCTGACTTTCGCCATTGGTTCTGCGCTGGCCGCAGTTGCCGGTGCCCTGATGTGTTCCTCTTACCCGACTTTGATGCCCACCACCGGCGCAATGCCCGGCATCAAGGCGTTCGTGGCAGCGGTTTTTGGCGGCATCGGTTCTATCCCCGGTGCTTTCCTGGGCGGTATCCTGCTGGGGATCATCGAAAACCTCAGCAAGGCTTACATCTCCACCCAGCTGTCCGATGCCATCGTGTTTGTTGTTCTGATCGTTGTGCTGATCGTCAAGCCTACCGGCCTGCTCGGCAAAAAGGTCAACGTGAAAGTGTAAGGTGAGGATCATGGCATTAACAAAATGGAACCAAGTGAAAAAAAGCACCAAAAGTAATTTTATCACCTTTAGCATCGTCATTGGGTTTTACATTGTCGTTCAGCTGCTGGCAGCCGCCGGTGTGCTGACCAACTCTTTCTCCGGCCAGCTGGTGCCCATCTGCGCTTATGTGGTCATGGCTGTTTCGCTGAACCTCGTTGTCGGCTTTTTGGGTGAGCTGAGCCTCGGTCATGCCGGTTTTATGAGCGTTGGCGCGTTTTCCGGCACGCTGGTCTGGGTCAGCCTGTATGATGTGGCCCCGCACTGGCTGGCGCTGATCCTGGCCTTTGTTGTGGGCGGCGCTATGGCCGGTATCTTCGGCGTCATCGTTGGTGTTCCCGTTCTGCGCCTGTCCGGCGACTATCTGGCCATCGTTACCCTGGCATTTGGCGAGATCATCAAAAATATTATGAACGCCGTTTACCTGGGCGTGGACGACAGCGGCCTGCATTTCTCCCTTAAAGATGCCGCTTCGATGAACATGGCCGAGGATGGCAAGATCCTGATCAACGGTGCCATGGGTATTACCGGCATCAAAAAGACTTCCACCTTTACCATGGGCATTATTCTGGTGCTTATCACGCTGGTGGTTGTGCTCAACCTGATCCGCTCCCGCGCTGGCCGCGCTGTCTCCGCTATCCGCGATAATGAGATTGCTGCCAAGAGCATCGGCATCAATATCACCCGCTATAAGCTGATGGCTTTTGTACTGTCCTCCGTGTTTGCCGGCATGGCAGGCGTGCTGTACAGCTTGAACTATTCTTCTTTGGTTGCCAAAAAGTTTGATTACAACACCTCCATCAACATTCTGGTCTTCGTGGTTCTGGGCGGCATCGGCAGCATCCGCGGCTCCGTGATTGCAGCGGCCATCCTGACCGTTCTGCCCGAAATGCTGCGCGGCCTGAACGATTACCGCATGCTGATCTATGCTATCGTTCTGATTGTCATGATGATCTTTACCCGCAGCCCCAAGCTGGTGGCATGGCGCAAAGAAGTGGCTGAAAAAATCACCGAGAAATTCCCGATTTTGAAGCTGAACAAATTCCTAAAGGATAAAAGCAAAAAGGAGGCGGCATAAATGGCACTGCTGGAAGTCAGTAACCTTGGCATTGCGTTCGGCGGCCTGCAAGCCGTTTCGCAGCTGGACCTTAAAATCGAAAAAGGCCATCTGTATGGCCTGATCGGCCCCAACGGCGCGGGCAAAACCACCGTGTTCAATATGCTGACCGGTGTGTATAAGCCCACCGAGGGCAACATTGTGCTGGATGGCAACGATATTACCGGTGCCACTCCGGAAGCCATCAGCAAGGCGGGCATTGCCCGCACGTTCCAGAACATCCGCCTGTTTAATGATATGACAGTTCTGGATAACGTCAAGGTCGGCCTGCACAACCAGGTTGTTTACGGCATGTGGACCGGTATCCTGCGCTTGCCGTCTTTCCGTGAGAAAGAGCACGAGATGGACCGCCGTGCTATGAAGCTGCTGAAAATTTTTGACCTGGATGCGGAGGCTAACTATAAAGCCAGCCAACTGCCTTACGGCAAACAGCGCAAGCTGGAAATTGCCCGCGCCCTGGCTACCAACCCGAAACTGCTGCTGCTGGACGAGCCCGCAGCCGGTATGAACCCCAACGAAACCGAAGAACTGATGAACACCATCCACAGCGTGCGTGACCAGTTCGGCGTTGCCATCCTGCTCATAGAGCATGATATGAACTTCGTTATGGGTATCTGCGAGGAGATCACCGTGCTGGACTATGGCCGTGTGATTGCCCGCGGCGACGGCAAAACCATCCGCAATAACCCCAAGGTCATTGCGGCCTATCTGGGAGGTGACGACTAATGGGTGAGCTGCTTTCGGTTAAAAATATCAATGTTTATTACGGTTCCATCCACGCCATCAAGGATGTTTCGTTCCATGTGGACGAAGGAGAAATCGTTACTCTGATCGGTGCAAACGGTGCTGGCAAAACCACCACCATGCACGCCATCTCCGGCCTGCTCAAGCTGGCCAGCGGCGAGATCACCTATGACGGTAACCTGATCAGCAAGATGGAAGCCCACAAAATCGTCCGCCTTGGTCTGGCCCAGGTGCCGGAGGGCCGCCGTGTATTCAGCGGCCTGACTGTGCAGCAGAACCTTTCCATGGGTGCTTATACCCGCCACGATGGTAAGGATGCCATCCAGAGCGATTACGACATGGTGTTTGACCTGCTGCCCCGCCTGAAAGAGCGCCGCAACCAGCCCGCCGGAACCCTTTCCGGCGGCGAACAGCAGATGCTGGCCGTGGGCCGCGCTCTGATGTGCAAGCCTAAGATCCTGCTGCTGGATGAACCCTCCATGGGCCTTTCTCCGCTGCTGGTCAAGGAAGTCTTTAAGATCATCCGCGACATTAACCGCCAGGGCGTTACTGTGCTGCTGGTGGAGCAGAACGCAAAGATGGCACTGGATATTGCCAACCGCGCCTATGTGCTGGAAACCGGCACCATCAAGATGGAGGGCGAAGCCACCGAGCTTGCCAATAACATCGAAGTGCGCAAGGCTTACCTTGGCTGCGAATAACCATAGCATAAGATACGCCTCTGCAATGAACAGAAACTGACAAAACAGCCCCGGCCTTTACCTGATTGCATTCAGGAAAAAGCCGGGGCTGTTTTTTGTTTATCTGATGGTATGCAATGATGATAAGATGGTAACTTGGCTATCCGTACTGCCATGATCATATACGGCAGGGGAGTGCCGATATAATTTTACCGTACTCCCTCCGGCGGGCGCTGTTCATCGCTCAGTGGCTGGGTCAACAGATTCAGCACTTTGTTGTAAATTTCGCTCCCGCAGGCTACAAAATGGTCGCGCACCTGTTCAGCGGTCATGGCGTCCGGCATCGTCACCTGCAGGGTGAATGCGCCGTGCTGCTGGTTTTTATCCTGAATGGTGCAGGTTACGCGGTAACGGTCACCGTCTTTTTCAATATCAGCATGGTTCTGGGCCGCCTTGTGCACCCAGCTCTGGATGCGGATAACTGCCAGAATCGCACTTTCCCGCACGCTGCGGGGCAAATCTTCCGAGAGAGTCTGAGCCACTGTGGTACCTTTTTCGGTAATGGTGTAGCCGTTGGCTCCATCAATGGCCAGCCCCTGGGCCACAAGGTCGTTCAGCGCGCCAACAAATTCAAAATAATTGACCAGCTCTTCCTGCAAAAGCGCAGCCTCCATGGCTTCACGGGTCACAGGCCCCACGCTTTTAATCAGGTAGCACAGCAAAATACGAATCTCGGTATCATTGGTCAAGCCGCCCATCTTTACACCGGCGGTAAATGCTTCTGCCATGGTCTCACTTCCTGAACAGGGGGCACAGGCAGCACCGTGCCCTCAAACTTTACTTTGTAATTATTATACAGGAGTTTCAAAAAACTTACAAGCGCAAAATTCTTGCCCGCTTAAGCCGGCTTCAAAACACCGTTTCGATCTGCTTGCGGCTTTGCGGGGTGGAGTAGATCCACCGGTCCAGCCGCCCACGGGTCACAAAATAGTGTGGCTCAAACCGCATTTTCTGGTTCAGGTTCTTGTTCACCACCACCAGCTTGATCTTCATTTTATCCGGCAGAATGCTTTTAATATACACGCTCACCGTCTGGCCGGGGTGCAGTGCCGTATCCGGCTCCGCCAGCCCGGCCAGGTTGGGGGCAATCTCAATGAACACACCGTAATCTTCCACACTGCGCACAATACCCACCACGGTCTCCCCGGCGGCAAAGCAGGCGGCGTTCTCACTCCAGGTTCCAAGCAGCTCCCGCAGGGTCAGCACAATGCGGTCCTGCTCATCCCGGTTCTTGATGGCGCACAGCAGCTGCTGGCCCACCGTTACACGGTCTGCCGGGGAAGCAATCCGCGATACTGAAAGGCAGTCGATTGGCAGCAGTGCTGAAATGCCGCACCCGACATCGCAGAACGCGCCAAAGTTTTCAATGTGTGTTACCGTGCAGGGAATCACGCTGCCGTTTTCCAGCTGGTCCAGGTACTGCTCCCGGCAGGCCCGCTGCGCCGCCGCGCGGGAAAGCAGATAAACGGCCTCGCCGTTTTCATCCTGCGTCGTACCCTGGACCACAAAACAGGTCGGCCGCCCCACGCGGGTCAGCACAGCGATCTCTTTGACTGTCTCACCGGGGGCAGTGTCCAGACATTCTTCAAACGGCATATACGCATGGTGCCCGCACAGCTCAAAGCGCAGGCGGCGGTTGGTATCAAAGGCAAGGGCTGTGCTTTGCAGCACCTCCCCAGCGGCAATGCAATGATCCAGCTCTTCCCGCCGCAGGTGGGAAGCGTTGCGGCAAAGTCCTTCAGCACGGTATTCAAGCATTTGTTTTCCTCTTTTCTTAATATAATCCATCATTATCAATAGTAATGGAAGAATCAGGGACTTTTCTTTGTCCCTGATCCTCTGTCTATCATTTATTCGATTGTAATTACAGTCTCACTTCTTCGCAGATATTAGTTATTTACTGTATTATAATCATCAATAGATTTATTAATTGTATCAGCCATATTTGTTACGGCTTCATCAACGCTTTCTTTTCCATTAAGCATGCTCTCAATCTCAGATTCTACAGTTGCTCTTGCCTCTGGGAAAACACTTAATAATGCCCCACAGTATTCTGGTGAAGAATCATGTAACTGATCAATTGCTGTCTGAAACTGTGGATACTGTGCAATATTATCTTTGAAGGTCTGCTCTTCATGTGCTGCTGTTGTAACTGGGAAATATCCGGTCTGTGCATTCCAGTAAGCCTGTGATTCTGGTGAAATCAAGAATTTTACAAATTCCCATGTTGCACGAAGTTTCTTTGGATCCTGATTATTCAAAGCCCACAGAGAGGCACCACCTATAGATACTCCACCTTCATCGCTCTCTTTGATTTTCGGGAAATATGCTGTTCCAACTTCAAATTTACCATTAACATCCTGAAGGATCTGTTTCAGTGATGCTGTTGAACCAAGAGTGATTGCTGATTTTCCTGCTGAGAAATCTGCCAATCCTGCGTCTCCACCTTTTCCAACAATTGGTGCATATCCTTCTTGATTAAGGGTCTGCCATTCTGTCAAAATATTTTTTGCAGCTTCGTTTTTATCAAAATCAACGGCTGTTGCGACATCGTCACGTCCATTTCCATTGTTTGCATAATCCAGTCCTTGCTTTCCAACAAACTGTTCAAAAAACCAGCCATAAATACCAAGAGACATTACTTCACTTGCACCACCCTGATTCATCAGCTGATCGCCAATCTTTGAAATGCCTTCCAAACTATCTGGAACTTCTGTGATTCCAGCCTGCGCAAACATATCCTTATTGTAGTACATGATTGGTGTTGATGAGTTGAACGGCATAGAATAAAGCTTATCATCAATTGTATAGTAAGCTGCAAGATTCGGTTCAATCTGTGACACATCATAATTATCTGCATCTACCATTTCCTGCATTGGAACAACCCAACCAGACTCAATCATAAATCTGGTTCCGATTTCATATACCTGTACCAAATCTGCACCCATGTTTCCAATCTGCGCACTTTTCAGTTTGTTTAAGGAATCATCATATTCCCCCTGATACTGTGCTTTTACTGTAATACCATATTCATTTTCTTCATTAAATTTATTTACCAGTGTGTCAATTGCCTGTCCGTTAACGCCACCCATAGAATGCCAGAATGTAATTGTTGTTCCGTCAACATCATCTGCCGCTGCCATTTCTACCTTTTCATCCGTAGAAGTATCACCGGTCTGGCTTACTGACGTTTTTCCATTTCCACATCCGGACAAAACGCCCATTACCATTGTTGCTGTAAGTAATAATGATACTAGTTTCTTCTTCATTTCTACTCTCCTATTTTTTGTTTTTTTGTAGTTACACTTATTTATAGATTCGGAAATGATTCTTTCTATTACACATTTCCGCTCCTACCATAATATTGTTATCCCTTTACCGCTCCAGAAAACATTCCGCGAATCAGCTGT
>OLQX01002183.1_pt1 | contig 13803 bp, 8 predicted proteins | sample 1672581 | NCBI WGS metagenome assembly OLQX01 (sample SAMEA3136701, study PRJEB25190) | human gut metagenome | reverse complement strand
GCACGGCGCTGCGGGCGGCCAGCGCCCCGACGCCCGCGTCGGACACCGAGTTGGGGTTGCCGACGGCTGCCATGGCACGCACGATTTCGAAAACCCCGAAGGCCGTCTTCATCGTCCGCAGGGGCACCTGCGTCGCATAGAGCGTCGCCTCCTGCAGGGCCGCGCTGCGGGCGGCCTTCTCCTCGTCCGTCGACTTGGGCATGGCGAAGACGGCCATGATGCGGTTGAACGCCGCCGTATCCTCGTCCACGAGGTGCAGCAACTCCCCGAGCAACGCCTGTCCCCGGTCGGCCCAATCGGAAAACTCCTCCCAGCGGTCGTCCCACCCCGCCTTATGCGACGAGAGGTTGGCGACCATCGTGCCGAGGGCTGCGCCCAGCGCTCCCATGTAGGCCGCGACCGAGCCGCCGCCCGGTGCCGGGGATTCGCTCGCTGTCTCTTCGGCAAACCCTTTGCAGGTCATGTCGATAAGCCGTTTTTGCTTATCCTCCGCTTCAAGCAGATATTCGATTACTTTCTCGGCGGGGTCGAAAGGTTTGAGGTCATCCAACCCCATCGACCTGACGGCGATACGGACGATCTCCTGCTCGGCGATACCCGTCGAACGGCGTTGTTTGCGCAGGAAATATTTCCCGGCCTCGATGAGCGCACGTTTGGGGACGAGCCCGACGATTTCGGTGCCCGTGACGCGCACGCCGCGGGCGTCGGCCTTGCGGCACACCTCGTCGAAGGCCACGTGGAGCGGCGTGGTGGCAATGTCGGTGATGTTCATTGACACCTGTGCGATGCCGTATTCCTCGATGAACCAACCGATAGCCTTCGTGGCCGGAAGTGTGCCGGGCTGCATGACGGGATTGCCGGCGGCATCCTTTACGACCTTGCCCGTGACGGGATTGCCCTCGCGCACGGGGCGCCCCTTCTCGCGCACGTCGAACGCAATGGCGTTGGCGCGGCGCGTGGAGGTGGTATTGAGGTTGAAATTCACGGCGATCAGGAAATCGCGCGCACCGACGGTCGTGGCGCCCGTGCGGGCTACCCCGTCGTCGAACGGCCGCGCCCCGAAATCGGGGGCCGCCTCCTTGTGCGCCAGTTTCTCGGGCAACGCCTCGTACTCCCCGGCACGGCAGACCGCAAGGTTGCGCCGCTCGGGGGTGAAGGCCGCGGCCTCGTAACAATAGGTAGGGACATGCAGTTCAGCGGCGATGCGTTCGGCCAGTTTGCGGGCCAGCTCGGCGCACTCGGCGAGTGTGATGCCGCAAATCGGGATCAGCGGCAACACGTCGGTAGCCCCCATGCGCGGGTGTGCCCCCTTGTGACGGCGCATGTCGATCAGCTCGGCAGCCCTCTTCACCCCCGCAAAGGCGGCTTCGATGACCGCTTCGGGCGAGCCGACGAACGTGACGACAGTCCGGTTGGTCGCCTCGCCGGGATCCACGTCCAGCAGCTTGACGCCCCCGGAGGATTCGATGGCCGATGTGATCTGACGGATTACTGCCTTGTCGCGTCCCTCGCTGAAATTAGGGACACACTCCACGATACGCTTTTCCATAGGTAATGAGGTTAGATTTATACTTTCAAAGATAAAGAAAATCCGGGAGAAATACGAAAAAATCGTAACGAAAAAAGCCACTCCGGATTCTGAAACAGCAGTTTCCGGGGTTTTTCCGCAGGAGAGGCGGGCACGGAGCCGGAAATTCCCGCAGGGAGAAAAAGCGAGCGGCGGGTCACGCGGTGCAGGAAAACGGGGGGGGGTACGAAAGGAGGGAAAGATTTCGGAAAGAACAGGGAAACCGGAAAGATTGGAAAAATCGGGAGGTACGGGAAGCCCCCCCCCTCGAAGATGGTGCGCTATCCTGCCCCCGTTTCCCCGGCTGTCCACCCTGCAGGGAGAAGAGAAAGCCCCGAAGAAACGCTGTGCACGGCTGGCGGCCGGAGCCTCAAAAAAAAGCCGGCCGCGCAAGCAGGCAGCGGGATAAGGCAACGGATATTGCCTGTCACTCGGGGCGAGCGGCAGCCCCGCCGCAGAAAAGCCCATAGCCACAGGAAGTAAACCGGAATACCCTCCCGAAACCGCTGCCCGTCCGGCGAGAAGCCCGAAGAAACGCTGCGCACGGCTGGCGGCCAACCGGCAAAAAAAAGCCCGCCGCGCGAGGCGACGGGCCGGAATGCAGCCGGAAGGGAGCGTATCAGCGGCCGATGGTCAGCGCTACGCCCGCCGTGACCCACGCCCCGGGCAGCGGGATGCCGCCCAGGTCGCAGTAGCGGGAATCGGTGATGTTCGTCGCATCGACATAAAGCCGGCAGATGCCTTTCTCCCACTGGAGGCGGCCGTCGAGCAGAAAATAAGGCTCGTAATCGCGCACCTCGGAGAGGGACGGATCGCCCGGCACGGGATAGTGCGTGTAGCTGCCGTTGCGGTCGTAGACCGACGCCGTGAGTGCCAGCGACATGCGGCGCAGGAAATGCACCTCGACGGCCAGCGCCGCCTTGTGGCGCATGTAATCCATCGCCCCCTTGGCGATGATGTCGCTGTTGCGGTCGGTGGTAATATAACCGTAGGAAAGCGTCACGCGGCGCAGAAAGCCGTCGGCGACCGTATAACCGCCCGAAAGCTCGATGCCGTAGGTGTCGAGGCGGCTGGTCTGCTCGGAGTGCCACTTGTCGCCCATATCCTCACGCCACACCCAGTCGATGATGTCGCGGCCGGCTCGGTAGTAGGTCTGCAGCGACAACCTCCAGCTGTTCTTCATATAACCGGCATCAAACAGATAAGTAACAGCCCTTTCCGGCGTCAGGTCAAGGTTGTTGATCTGTGCCGGGGAAGTATAGTAAAGGTCGGTGAAGGTCGGCAGGCGCATCGACTGGAACGCCCCGATGCCGAGGTGCAGCCCCGCGGCGGGCGTATAGCCGCCCGAGAGGCTCCACAGCGCCGAAGTGCCGTAAGGCGTGAGGCTGATGCCCGCAGAAGCCGCGAGGTCGAACCGCCGCCACTGTTTGGCATGGCGCAGCCAGAGGTTGCCCGTACTGCGCGCCTTGGCGTGCGTATAGTGGCCGTGCGGGAGGGAGAGCGCCTCGCCGAGGTTGGTGCTGTAAATGTGGTTGAAGGCATAATCGCCGCCGAGCGAGGTCGTACCCGCCCGCCAGTCGTAATCCGCCCAGAGCCGGGCACCGACGTTGTCGGTATTGTGGCGGTTCATCGCTGTGCCGCGCGTCCAGTCGTAACGGTCGAAATTCTTGCGGTAGCTCGCCGAAGCGCCGAACGAGAAGCGCCCGGCCTGTTTCAACCAGCGCAGCGACGCCAATGCCGTGGAGGTCGCCTCCCACTGGTCGGGGTTATAGGCCGCATAGAAGCCGTTGGAACCGAACGTGCGGTTCTGGTAACCGGCCTGCAGGTCGAAGAACCCGGCGCGGGGAGCCTCGTAGGTCGCACGCACGAAAGCGTTGTAATTGGCGAAATCGGTATTGTGGCGGTAGCCGTCGCTGCGACGGTAGGAACCGGCGGCGAGCAGCGAGAAACGGCCCGAAGTCACGGCGCCCGAAAGATTCGCATAGGCGTAGCCGTGCTGGCCGCCGGCGCCTTCGAAACGCAGGTAGGTGGGTTTCAGGGGCGCCGTGCGGATATTCACCGCCCCGGCAAAGGCCCCGACGCCCGGCACGCCGTCCAACAGGTCGACGGCCGAAATGCAGTCGATGTCGACGGGCAGCGAATGGGACTGGTGCCCGGTGCGGGCATCGGTGAAGTCGATGCCATTGAGAAGTACCATGGTCTGGTCGAAAGAGCCCCCACGGATGAAGATGTCGGCCTGCATGCCCTTGCCCCCGCGTTCGCGGATATCGACCGAAGGTGCGAGGCGCAGGGCGGACTCCAGGGTCTGGACGGGCGCTGCGGCCTGTGCTTTCCGGTCGAAAAGCGGGGTTTGCGACTGTACGTTGCGCGTCGGGGCGGACTGGCTGCCCGAAATGCCAACCTCGTCGATCCTCAGCGTTTTGAGGACGGCGGCCGTATCGGCATCGTGCGCAGACGCATGTTGCGTCGCGAGCAAGAGGATCGACATCGTCACGGCGAGGACTCCGATGGTTACATGGCGGTGCAGGCTCGCAAAGGCTGCCCAGCCCTTGCGGCTCCAACGCCTGAAGCAGGGAGTCTGCTTGGTTCGGATGTTTTTCATCTTGAATTTGTTGGGTTAATAATAAAAAAAATCGGAGCTCCCGGTGAGAGGCCCGGCTGCGCGCCACCCTCCGGAAACCGCTGCAAAGATAATAGTTTCCGGCAGTATTCCGGCCTTTGCGGCCGTTTTCTTTCCCGGCACCGGAAAATGCACCGGCACATGCGGCAGGCGTCGTGAAACGGGCGCGGCAGCGGACGGGAAACGGGGCCAAAGTACGGAGCTGCCGCCCCCCCTTGCCGCGGGGCGGCATCCGGGACGCGACGGCCCGAAAAAAAAGATCCGGCCGGAGCCGGATCGTATCGGGGATCAGTTGAAGAGCGCCTCGACTTTGGCGACCACGTCGTCCGTGTCGGGTTCGAGCGGGAATACATGGCTGGGCTTGAGGTACCAGAGCTCCTTGCCCTCCTTGAAATGCTCCTCACCGCCGCCCGTGACGTTAAGCATGACGGTGGCATCCTTTTCGACCTTGCCCGCGGCGACGGCGTTGATGAGCGAAGCCAGTGCGACGCCCGCCGCAGAGTAGATGTCCACGCCCTCCAGTTCGTGGAAAAGCTTGCGCGCCTTGCGCGCCATGGCGTTCGTCGAAACGAAGAACTCTCCGCCCGTGGCTTTCAGCGCATCGTAAAGCCCGCCGGTGATGCCGTAGGGCGGGCGGCGGTTGGAGAGCACCTTGGCGTCGATGATCTCCGCATCGCGGCGCGCCTTGTCGTCCTCGTAGGGCAGCATCTTGCGCGAATCGGCCTGCCATGCGTCGTACATCGGCACGAACGGCGCATTCTGCGACACCATGAGTTTCATGGTATTCGTCCCGAAGCGGCCGTCCCCGATCAGGCGCATGTTGGCCTCCCAGGCGGCAATGGCGCCCGTACCGCTGCCCACGGCCTGGAAATAGTAGTCGGGGATGCGGCCGATGGTCGTCACGGCCGAAAGTACCGTCGTGGCCATGCCGTCGCGGCGGGCGATGTTCTTCGCGCCGCCTTCGGCATAGAACCCGGGCCCCTTGAGGGCGAGGTCGCTCAGGTGGATGGCGTCGAAATAGTCGCCGCCCGCCGCACACGAGATGAGTTTCACGCAGGGGTCGAGCGGATGCTCGAACCACAGCGCCCCGATATTGTCGTAAGGCACCGACAGGAGCAGCTTGATATTGTTGTCGGAACACACCTTGGCGAAGGCACGGGCCGTATTGCCCGCCGAGGCGACCACAAGGACGCGATCCTCGTGTTCGGCGGCACGCCCGCAGACCGAATAGGCTTCGGTCTCTTTGAACGAACAGGTAGACATCGTGGCGCCGATAGCCGGATAGTAGCCGTTGAACGTGATCCAGAGGTTTTCCAGCCCGAGGTGGGCGGCAAGCCCCTTGCTTTTGTAGGTGACGGGCGCCGAGGAGCCCTTGAGGATACGCCGCACGGGCATCCAGTCGCAGAACCGGTAAAGACCGTATTCGGCGGGTTTCACTTCGAGCTGCCTGCGGGCATATTTCGCACGGATGAGCGAGGGCATCTTGCACTGCGGATCGGAGAGCATCCAGCCCGTGTCCTCGAACTCACGCCCCGTAGCGACACATTCGAGCGTGTAGGAGGTAGGTGTAAAATCTTTCATTTATATGCGTTTGTGTAATTTACGACATGCGGTTGCGGAAATCCTCGTAGCCGAATTCGCGGATGACGTCCGTGCGCCCGTCGCGGCGGGCGATGACGATCGAGGGGTGCGCCACGCCGTTGAACATCGTGGTCTTGACCATCGTATAGTGGATCATATCTTCGAAGACGATGCGCTCGCCGACCTTCAGCTCGTGGTCGAAGGCCCAGTCGCCGCAGTAGTCGCCGGCAAGGCAGCTCGTGCCGCCCATGCGCCAGCGTTTCTCCCCTTCGGCGGGTTCGTGCGCCCCGACGATGGCCGGTTTATAGGGCATTTCGAGGCAGTCGGGCATATGGCAGGCGAACGACACGTCGAGCATCGCCGTATGCACGCCGGCATTTTCGACGATATCCTCGACCGTCGAGACGAGGCAGCCCGTCCTCCAGGTGAAGGCGCTGCCCGGTTCGAGGATCAGCCGCAGGCGGGGATGGCGGGACTTGAAATCGCGCAGCAGGGCGATCAGCTCGTCGCAGTCGTATTCGGCGTGGGTCATCAGGTGCCCGCCGCCCATGTTGAGCCACCCGATCCGGTCGAGATATTGCCCGAAATGCTTTTCGACGGCTTCCAGCGCCAGCTTCAGGTGGTGCGGGCGCGACTCGCACAACACGTGGAAGTGCAGCCCGTCGATCCCGGCGGGAAGATCGTTCAGTTCATCGGCCGTAACGCCGAGGCGCGAGCCGGGGACACAAGGGTTATAAAGGTCGGTCTCCACGGGCGAATACTGCGGGTTGATGCGCAGGCCGCACGAAATGCCGCGCAACAGCGCCATCGGCCCGAAACGCCCGAACTGCGCGACCGAGTTGAAGGTGATATGGTCGCTGCAACGGAGTATCTCGTCGATATTGCGGTCGGTATAGACGGGAGCGTAGGTGTGCGCAGGCTTGCCGTACTCCTCGAATACAAGCCTCGCTTCGGCGGCGGAACTCGCCGTGGCACCGTCGGAATGGCGTGCCAGCTCGGGGAAAATGCTCCACATGGCGCAGGCCTTCAGGGCTACGATAATTTCGGCGCCCGACTCGCGGCGCACGCGGTCGATCACGGCCAGATTGCGATCCAGCAACGTCTCGTCGAGGACGTAGCACGGAGAAGGCAGCTTCAAGAAGTCAATCATCGAAATGTTTTCAATTGGATTCGATCCCTCGTCCCCTCCGCCCGGAAACGGTGCTGCCCGGCACGGCGGAGACGCTCAAAACGATGCAAAAATAGCAAATTACCGGCTAAACCATGACGCCCCGCGGGGGAATTTCGGCGAAATAGGTATTTATACTTACCGTCTTGCGGCCTGCGGCTGAAAGACACGGCAGAAGTACAGGCGGGAAACGCGGCGGACGGGGCCAAGAAACGGCCGGCGCAATGGCGACCGGAAGGCGCGCGAACGGCAAAACGACACACAGGACAGACATGCGCGGCGGACGGCAAGACATTGGCGTAGACCGTGAAAAGAGGAGGCGGAAGCGGAAATGCGGGGCAAAAAAAAGCGGCGGCAGGAAATCTGCCGCCGCAAGGGACACTGCCCCACCCTGTTTATTGGGCGATGCAAATGCTCACACGGTTCTGTTCGACCCCGGGGAAAGGCTGGACGGTGTCGCCCCTGCCCTCGGCAGAGATGCGGTCGGCAGCGATGCCGGCCTGTTCCAATGCCGCTGCAACGCCCGCGGCACGCTGCCGCGAGAGTTTCAGGTTGAGGGCGTGCGAACCCGTAGCGGCATCGGCATAGCCGACGATCTCGATCCGGGCGGAAGGATTGGCCTTCAGGTACTCGGCAAGCGCTGCGACCTTCGCCTGTTCGGAGGTGCGGATCTGCGCCGAACCGATACGGAAGAAGATATTTTCACGCAGTGCAGCCGGCTTCTCGGCGGCCTTCGTCGCCGGAGCCTGCACGGGAGCGGGCTCCTGCACGGCAGGTTCCTCCTTTTGGGCGGGCTCGGTAGTCCGGGCGGGGGTTACGGGCGCGGTGGCGACTGCCGGGCGCGATTTCTTATAGTTCTTGCCGAAGCGGAAGGTGAACCCGGCCAGCGCATTGAACTGCCAGTCGAGGTTCCCGGCCTTCTTCGAGTTGTATTTGTCGGAAAGCATGTTGGTATTCAGCTCCACGCCGAACGACACGCAGTCCGAAAAGCGGAAATCGACGCCCAGCCCCAGGCGTCCGGCCACGAAGACCTTGCTGCCCGACCACACGTTCTGGAGCGCATAGCCCTGGTTGTCGAGGGCGTTGGCCTCGCCGTTGTCGAACGCCCCGTTCACACCGACACCCGCGAACAGGTAGGGATTGACCGTGCGGCGGTAGTTGAACTTGCCGAACAGGTTGGCCAGGTCGAGCGTCACGTCGACGTTGCCCTGCAAATATTTATACTGGTAGACCGACTCGGGCGAGACCCAGGCGCCTTTGCTCTGCCAGCCGCTCAGGCCGAAGCGCATACCCCATACGGGCGAGAACCGGTGCCCGGCGTACAGCGCTGCGGCCGGAGATACCAGCTCGCCGAAATCCACTTCGCCGAGCGTATAGGCGGCACCCGCCTGTACCTGCAGGAACCAATGGCGTTTAAACTCCACTTTCTCTTTTTCCTCCGCAGGAGCAGCGGACAGGGATGTCGAGCACATCGCAAGTGCGGCGACGGCACATAGGATACATTTCATTTTCATACTATTCAAATGGGTTAATTGACGCCCAAATATAATAAAAATGTATCATATATAATACAACAAAGGGTACAAGTTTCACGTTGCGACCGAAAATACGGCATAATAAGACCGGAAAAAGGGGATCGGTCATGAACCGATCCCCTTTTTGGGAATTTACCGCCCTGCGCGTCAGAGCTCGATGTCCACGTCGAACAGTTCGTGCCACGGAAGCCCCTGCTGGCCGAGCTCGGCCAGGAACGGATCGGGATCGAACTCCTCGACATTGAACACGCCGGCACCGCGCCAGAGCCCCTTGGCCCACATCGACGCGCCCAGCGCCGCCGGTACGCCCGTAGTGAAGCTGACGGCCTGCGTCCCGGTCTCCCGGTAGGCCTGTTCGTGGTCGCAATTGTTATAAATATAATAGGTGCGCTCCTTGCCGTCCTTGATGCCGCGGATACGGCAGCCGATCGAGGTCTGGCCGTGGTAATTGGCGCCCAGCGACTTGGGATCGGGCAGCACCGCCTTAAGGAACTGGATCGGGACGATCTCGACGCCGTTGTAGATAATCGGGTCGATACGCGCCATGCCGATGTTTTGGATAACGCGCAGGTGCGTGAGGTATTCCTGGCCGAAGGTCATCCAGAAACGTGCACGCCTGATGGTCGGATAGTTCTTGACCAGCGACTCGAGCTCCTCGTGGTAGATCACATACGACTCGCGCTCGCCGATACCCGGGTAATTGAGCGTACGGTGTATCTCATGCGGCTCGGTGGTAACCCACTCGCCGTTCTCGAAATAACGCCCTTTCTGCGTCACCTCGCGGATGTTGATCTCGGGATTGAAGTTCGTGGCGAAAGCCATGCCGTGGTTGCCCGCGTTGCAATCCACGATGTCGAGGTAGTGGATCTCGTCGAAATGGTGCTTGGCGGCATAGGCCGTGAAGATGGCCGTCACGCCCGGGTCGAAACCGCAGCCGAGGATCGCCGTGAGCCCGGCGGCCTTGAAACGATCCTGGTAGGCCCACTGCCACGAATATTCGAAATGGGCCTCGTCCTTGGGTTCGTAGTTGGCCGTGTCGAGGTAATTGCAGCCGCATTCGAGGCAGGCGTCCATGATGGTCAGATCCTGGTAAGGAAGCGCCACGTTGACGACGATGTCGGGTTTGAAGGCGCGGAACAGCTCGCAGAGCTCCGGCACATTGTCGGCGTCGACCTGGGCGGTCTTCACACGGTTGCCGCCGATGGCCGCCGCAACGGCATCGCATTTGGATTTGGTTCGGCTGGCCAGCATCACGTCCGAAAAGACGGGATTGGCTGCGATTTTCTGGGTGACGACCGTCCCGACACCTCCGGCACCGATAATTAGCGCTCTACACATAGGTATTGTGGATTTAAAGTTTATTTTTTCGTATTAACGAGTACAAAAATATCGTTTTATTTTGGTAAAACAAAAATATTCTATACATTTGCACCACCAAAACGGAAAGTAATTTCCGATTGGCACACGGAGATTCCGTAGCTCAGCTGGTAGAGCACAACACTTTTAATGTTGGGGTCCTGGGTTCGAGCCCCAGCGGGATCACGGAGAACGGCCGCCTTGTTCAAGGCGGCCGTTTTTTCGTGGCTGCAAGCCGCAATTCCCTACATGATTGATTATTCGCAAGATTGTCGTATATTTGCGGCACTATCGGACGATAAAAACCTTCCAATGCCAATAAACAAGGACACCCTTTATTTCTTCCGGCTCATACGCAGCGGAGCGGGCCTCGGGGCCGCCCCCGTGAGCGATACCGCCGACACCGCCGTCACGCCGGGATCGTGGGAGCGGATTTACCGCATGGCCGCCGACCACGGGCTGAGCGCCGTCGTGTGGGACGGCATATGCCGGCTGCCCGCAGCACAGCAACCGCCGCGCGAAACCCGCATACGCTGGGCGCTGTCGGCCGAAAAACTGGAGGAAAGGTACCGCCACCAGCAGCAAACGGCCTCAAAACTCGCGGCGCGGTTCTCCGAAGAGGGACTCCGCATGTTGCTGCTCAAAGGGCTCGGACTGAGCCGCGACTACCCCCTCCCGGAGCACCGGGAATGCGGTGACATCGACATTTACCTCTACGGCCAATCGGACAAGGGCGACCGCGTCCTGCATGAGATCGGGGCACACCTCTATTTCGACGTCCCCAAGCATTCGGAATACGTCTGGGACGGGGTGCTGATAGAAAACCACAGGACAATACTCAACGTGCGCCGCAACAGGACGGAGCGGGAGCTGAACGCCGTGTTGGTGCGGTTGCTGGAGAAGGAGGGCACGCACGGCCTGGCGCCGGGCATACAGGCACCCCGGGCGACATTCAACGCCATATTCCTGATACGCCATGCCGCCGTGCATTTCCAGAAGGAAGGAATTGTGCTGCGGCACCTCTGCGACTGGGCATGTTTCCTGACACGGCATTGGGACGAGATCGACCATGCACTGTTCCGCACGGCGATGGAGGACTACCGCATGGACAGGTTCGCTGACCTGATGACGGCCGCCGCCGTGGAATACCTCGGGGCGGAGGTTCCGGGCCCGGAATGCGAAGCGGGGATGCTCGGACGGTTCATGGAGGAGGTACTCACCCTGTCGCCGATGCCGGACAAGCCCCTGCCGCGCTTGTTGCGCAAACTGTCCGGCCCGTACCGGAACCGCTGGCGGCTGCGCGAAGTGCTCCGGACACCCGTATGGAGGTATTATTACGATACGGTGCGCGGCCAGTGGAACGAGAAATTCACCGTATTCAGGTAGCCGCAGGCCGCAGGCGCCGGAATTCCCGGCCGAATCCGCCCCCGGGGAAAGCTGGCCGAGAAAGGACAAAAACAACCACGATCCAGGAAAATCTTTTGCCGGATATTTTGGATTTAAAAATAAAGAGCTATATTTGCATCGTAAAACAACGCAAGGTATACGCTATTTAGTGCGTATCGGCAAGAAATAAGGACATAAAGAGGCGCAAAACTGGAATATCCAGCCCTTTTTGTGTCCTTTATTGTTTGTTACGCGGGCGGAATAGCCTATTCCCGGCATGGCAACGGAGTTGACGGAGCGGGAAAAATTCGTATCTTTGCGTTCGACAGGAAAAAATGCGCAGGCCCTATCGTAGGGATGTACATGAGACAAGAGTCGTATTCCGACACAATTATTTCATCGATTGACAACCGCACCCATGCGGAGGTGTCCCCAGGGTATGCCCATGGCTGAAAATCCGGAAAACAGACAATACTGGTATGCATTGCGCGTCACCTACGGCCGCGAGATGCTCGTAAAGGGCTATCTGGACGGCATCGGCGTGGAAAGCTATATCCCGATGCACTTCGCCCGACGGACATACGGGGAGCGGACGCGCAAGGTTTGGGAGCCGCTCATCCACAATCTGCTGTTCATCCGCACTTCGGCCCTGCGCCTGAAGGAGATCAAGGCCAGCACCACCCTGCCGATCCGCTACATCATGGATCGGGAGACAAAGGCGCCGACGGTGATACCGGACAACCAGATGCGGGATTTCATGGCGGTCGTGGCGACACGCAACGAGCATGTCGAGATCGTGGCACCGCAGGACGTCGACCTGGCCGGAGGCGATGCCGTCCGCGTGACCGGCGGGGTGTTCGCCGGGATCGAGGGCCGCTACATCCGGCACAAGGGGCACAGCAAGGTCGCCGTGGCGATCAAGGACATAGCCACCGCACTGACGGCTTACGTGCCGCTGAGGTATATCGAAAAAATAAATCAGCAGATCCTTCTTCCCACACATACGCAATCTGCGCAACGTTAATTCGAAAATTAACGCCTCTAAATTTTCGGTTATGAAACAAGTCATGCGGGAGTCTTTGCTCATAAAGCTTCCCGTCATCATCGGAGACCTATTCTTACTGAACCTGTCCTGGATACTGGCGCTCACGCTGTATCCGCAACCGGCCTGTATCGCCCGCTCGCTGGAGATATTCGCCTGTCTCAACATCTGCTTCATCCCGGGCCTCTCGTGGTTCGGCGTGATCCTCTCCTCGCGGATCGTCCCCTACGAGGAGATCATCCGCCGCGTATTCTACGTCGTACTCTGCCACCTGGGGTTCTTCGTGCTCATCCAGACCGTATGGAGCTACGGGCTGCTGCCGGTGCACCTGATGGGGACGTTCTACATCGTGCTCACCATTCTGCTGATGCTGTGGCGCTACACCTGCCGCATCGTGGTCAAGGTCACGCGCGGACACGGCCGCAACGCCCGCCGCGTGATCATCGTCGGAAGCAAGGACAATGCGGTGGAGGTATACCACGAAATGGTCGACAACACCAGCACGGGTTACCGCGTGCTCGGCTATTTCAGCAACCACGACGACCACACCCTGCCGGACAACACCCCCTGCCTGGGTAGCGTGGACGAGGCGCTGCCGTGGCTGGAGGCACACCCGGTAAACGAAGTGTACTGCTGCCTCTCGACGGATCGTTACGCGGAAGAGATATTCCCGATCATGGATTTCTGCGAAAACAACTTCGTCCGCTTCTTCTACGTGCCCAACCTGCGCAACTACATGAAGCGCACGATGAACCTCGAACTGCTGGGCAACGTACCGATCCTCTACATCCGCGAGGAGCCGTTGCGGCAGGCGTCGAACCGGTTTATCAAACGGGCATTCGACGTCACCGTATCGAGCCTGTTCCTCTGCACGCTGTTCCCCTTCATCTATATTTTCGTGGCCATAGGCACCAAACTGACCTCGCGGGGCCCGGTGCTCTTCCTGCAGGAGCGCAGCGGGGAGAACGGCCAGACGTTCAGGTGCATTAAATTCCGTTCGATGCGCGTCAACGCCGATGCCGACAGGGTGCAGGCGACCAGGGACGACCCGCGCAAGACCCGGTTCGGGGATTTCCTGCGCCGGTCGAGCATCGACGAGCTGCCCCAGTTCATCAACGTGCTCAGGGGCGACATGTCCATCGTGGGGCCGCGGCCGCACATGCTCCAGCACACCGAGCAATACTCGAAACTCATCAATAAATATATGGTTCGCCACCTGATCAAACCCGGCATCACGGGATGGGCCCAGGTGACGGGATACCGCGGCGAGACCCACTCCCTGAGCCAGATGGAAGGCCGCGTACGCCGCGACATCTGGTACCTGGAAAACTGGTCGCTGCTGCTCGACATCCGCATCATCTTCATGACGGTATGGAATGCCCTGCGGCAGGATGAGAACGCATATTAATTTCATAAACCTATGAAAGGCATTATCTTGGCAGGAGGCAGCGGTACACGGTTGTACCCGATCACGAAGGGGGTCAGCAAGCAGCTGTTGCCTGTTTACGACAAGCCGATGGTCTACTACCCCTTATCGGCCTTGCTGCT
>OLQX01002182.1_pt1 | contig 13809 bp, 14 predicted proteins | sample 1672581 | NCBI WGS metagenome assembly OLQX01 (sample SAMEA3136701, study PRJEB25190) | human gut metagenome | reverse complement strand
GGGTAATAAAATAGCCGTCCAATAAGAACGGCTGGAAATAGAAAAGGAACGTCATGTTAGGCGTTCCATAGTCTATAAAATATTCAATTTTTTATACTGATGTGTTGCTCATCAAAATCTCAAATTAAGGTTATTTGACACCAATTTTGACACCAATTTTTTGTATATTGACGATTTCTGATGAAATGTGATAAATTCATAAAACCCGTGAAAAGCCTGTAAATAGGCACTTTACGGCACTCTATGAACTAAGACAAAAGCTACGCTGTAATAACAATAGATGAGTGCTAAAAATTATAAACTTATACTTATACTTAAAATCAACCCAAGGATTCCTACAACCATAAAACATAAAGAGATTCCTGCTGCTTTTTTTCTTTGAATCATTTTTATTTTTTGATTAGAATCAATAGAATTTATAGGATAGTTTCTTCTTCCTATCAAATAAAGTAATAAACCACTTGAATTATTTCCATTACTTGCGAGTAATCCCCATAGTTTAGGATGTTTTAAACCACGAATTGTGGCATCAATCACCGTTAATTGATAAATTTGATAAACTGTTTCAATTCCCCCAACAAGTGCAATAGCCGCACATATAATCGCTAAAATACTTTTTACTTCCATGATCCGTTCCTCCTTAAATACGTTTAATCATTTGATAAAGCAACAATGATGAACTCACAATAGCAAGACAAAAGATCATCACTAAATAATAACTTTTACTTGGTAAAAACATTCCTAGTGTAACCAATAAGATTACCACAATAATATTTAAGATAATCGCTCTCAATAGTTTTTGATTACTTTTAACAACGTTTGTGCTTTCTTGTAAATGTTCCATCATTGCATCGTCCCCTTTCAATAAATCATCAAGACTTATGGAATAAAGGTTGCTTAACTCAATGACACTTATAATATCAGGATAAGATTTTTCATTTTCCCAATTGGATATTGTTTGACGAGAAACATTTAGTTTTTCAGCAATGACTTCTTGAGTCAAATCCCTATTTAAACGTGCCTCCTTTAGTTTTTTACCTATTTCCATATTTTCTTTCTCCTTTCATTTTCATTTTTTCATAATCTATTGATAGAGTCTATCAAACATCTTTTACATAGGACTTTTTTCTTGTCAAAATTATTTGACATAGAAAAAAAGACGCTTTAAAAGGCGTCAAATACTATAAAATAAGTTCAATCATTACTACAACAAAGCATCCAATACAAGCGACTTGAATGAGACTTAATTCTTTATAAGACGCATAAATAATAATGATCGTCGCAACGATTCCAGAAATCAAATGACCTGTTGAATAAAAAATATCTGGGAAGGTCATCGCTGCAAGGACCGTATAAGGAATATAATCCAAAAAGGATTGAATGATTGGGTTCGTAATTTTTTTATTAATAAAGACAAGTGGTATCGCACGAATAGCATAAGTAATAAGCGACATGATTGCTAAATAAATATAAAACTGTTTATCCATGTGCTTCCCCCTTATTAAATAACACAGCGCCTATAAAAGCACTTGCAAGAGCTGAAATCGTCATCGCAAAACCACTTGATAATTGATTGATGATGGGTAAGTAGTAAAAACCTGAACGGATAATAATTGCAAGAGCTACTACTTTAATTATATTTTTATCTTTTTTCATTCCTGGAATAATAATTGCGATAAACATTGCGTATAAAGCAATTGATAAAGCATTACTAATGACCGTAGGTACAATAGAGCCAAGCATTGCCCCTAAGGTTGTTCCAAGCATCCATCCTGCCGTAGAAATTGAAGCAAGCCCAAAGAAGTAAGTCCGACTCACATTTTCTTCAAGCATCGATAAGGCAAAGATTTCATCGGTAATAAAAAAGCTTAAGAGCCATTTATAAATTCCTTTAAACTTTTCATCTACTTTTTGGGAAAGTGAAAGTGACATAAACGCATAACGAATATTCACGGTCAATTCCACGATTGCCATTTCTAAATAGGTCCCTTGTCCTGCAATAATTCCTAGTGAAGCAAATTGCCCTGCTGAAGTAAGATTCAATAGCGAGATCAAAACTGCTTGTATCACACTAAATCCCATTGATACAGCAATCGCACCAAAAGAAAAAGACACAGATAAATAGCCTAAAGCAATTGGTATTCCATTTTTCATTCCTCTTTTTATTTCTTTCATAACGTGTCCATTATACAAAAAAATCCTCGATAACTCTACAATTACCGAGGAATATTTTAGGCAAATTTTTCAACAATTGGTTTTGATACCAATTTATTCCATGTACTAATTAATGGACCTGTTCCAAACATTAAAATAATTGTCGCAATTCCTAATGGTCCACCTGTAGTAAACCCAATGAAAACACAAACAACATCTGTCATAATACGACATACTGAATAAGATGGTGACATCACATCTGCCATATAAATAGATAAAGCATCATAACATCCTGTTCCAAGATCTGATGTGATATATAAAGAACATCCAAGTGTAACAAATAAAATACCAATCGCTAAAACCACGAATTTCATTGGTAATGAAAATGGTATAACATCTGGTGAAGAAACATTAAATAATTGACAATAAACATTATTAAAGAATTGTACAAAGAAGCCGAGTAAAAACATATTAATAATGGCACCAATATTTAAATATTTTAAATTACTTCTACTTAATAAAATTAAAACTAAAAATAAGACCGCATTAATACTTCCTTGAAAAACACCTAAAGGTATATTTAATAAACCACTAATCCCTGTTGTCATTGAGGTAAATGGATCAATTCCCATTTGTGATATACGACATGTTGAAACACCTATAGCGATAATAATATTTCCAATTAAAGAAATAATTGCTAGTTTGATTGAAAACTTAAATTTCATACTTTCATCCTTTCAAAAGTATTATACTTATTTTTTAATCTTTTAATTTTATTTTCAAATTATGAAAAACTATCTCAAAAATGAGATAGCTTCATAAATCATAAAAATCATTTCTGTATTGATTATAAGAAGAAGGAGAAAGAGTAAGATCCAGGGAATAACCTTTTTAATCATTTTCTATTTTCTTAGGAAAGATAATTGTTGTCTTAAAGAGATCACCATCTACATTCACTTCAAAAGTTCCACCTTGAACCTCCACAAAGCTTTTACAGATGGCAAGTCCTAAACCAGATCCTTCACTTTTACGTGAAGCATCTCCTTGTACAAATCTTTCTGTTAAATCACCTGGATTAGATATTTCATGGGCTGAAATATTTTTGAAAACGACAATGACTTGTTGATTCGTTTCAATGATTTGTAAATAAACTCGTGTATGTTCTAAAGCGTATTTACAGATATTTTGACATAAATTTTCTAAAACACGATATGTTTTTTCACTGTCTAAATGACAAATGATTTTTTTATTTTCATAATCATTTTTTAGATTTAAATGATGATGTTCAAATTGTTCTTGATATTCAAAGAGAACTTGTTGTAATAAGGCATGAATATCTAAATCTATAGGATTTAATTGAATATTACCACTATTGACTTTAGATACTTCAAATAGATCTTCAATAAGTGTTTTTAATCTTTTAGTATTACGATCTAAAATATCAATATATTCATCTTGTTGTTCTTTTGATAAATCTTCATTTTTTAATAAATCAATATAAGAAATAATAGATGTTAAAGGTGTTTTTAAATCATGAGAAACATTACTAATCAATTCTGTTTTCATCTTTTGTGATGCGACTTCCTTACTTACCGCATCTTTAAAACCATCATTGATACAATTAAGTTCATCTTTTAAGGAATTAAATAAACCAAGATCTTGATTGATTTTATCATTAAATTCACCTTGAGCTAAATGATTGGCTGATTGTAAAAGAACTTGATAATCATTGCTTACTTTTGAAAGTAGCTTTTTAGAAATCAACATAATAATGATGGCACAAATCAAAGAAATAAAACATGTAAAAATAAGATAAATACGTGGATTAATATAATAAAGATTTCCTATAATTCCCATAAAAAAATAAACAAATAATAGAATTCCTTCAATACAAATACCACTGATTAAACCTATTTTAAGAATGATATTTCCTTTTTGATTCTTTAAATCAAATTGTGTTAAGCTTTTAATTTCATCTTTAAAATAGTGATAAGCACTACAAACAAGCGTATGTTCTTTAATAAAGTCTTTACCAAAAACAAGAATAGATTTGATATAAAAGATAAAGTACATAATCATAGCATAGAAAACAAACCAACCACCTACATTGATAATCGGTTCAATCGCAACACCGGCACCAGCCATTCCTCTTTCTCTTAGCATCCAAGCAAAAGTTCCTTGCCAAGAGGCCCTTAATACTTCTGTCATGACAGCAAGCCACATTGCAATTAAAATAATATAAATAAAGAACATAAAGAATAATTTAACTTTAACAACTGTTTTAAAAGGTTCAATTTCAATCAGTTTTCTGACTGGCACAAATAACATAAAAATGACAAGAGCTGCAACAATGATAAAGACATAGGTTATTAAAACATCAGAAATGGATCCTTGTTTAGAACATAATTCTTCTAAATAACAATTTGTTGGTAATTTTTTAGGTATCGCAATTAATACTTTAATGTTTGTTGGATTATTGATGGTTATTTGATTAATAATATCACTATTACCTTCATCTAAATAATTATTTTTAAAAAGTTGATCAAAGGAAGTATTGTAGAAGGATCCTTCCCAATCACTTGTTTGATTTCCTTCAAGAGAAATATTTCCATTTTCATCATAATCAATGGTTGTATACCATTGATAGTCATTTAATACTTTTTTATCTTGAGTTTCAAATGCTTTTTTTAAATTCTTTTTAGAATTTGTGAAAAAGATTTTTTCATCTGTTTTATCATAAACATAATATTTGATTCCTTTTGTTTCATGATTATTTTCATCTTCTAAATTATAAATATAATCATTAAAAGCATCTTTTAAAGGATAGTCATCATAAACCTTAAGTTGGTCAACATCACCTTCAACATAGTAATGAAGTAAATCATAATTTCCTTTTCTTCTTTGAATTTTCATATCTAATAAAATACTTTTACTTGTAAGTATTTCGGTAATTCTACTTCGATTATTATCAAAATCAAGTTTAGTCGAAGTCATTTTTTCTTTTACACCATAACTTAAATACGTGACTAATGAGGCAATAATCAATACAGAAAATAAAAGTATTTTAAGTAATCTGTTTTTATTTTTCATGTTTCCTCCTATTGTTTATCAATTTTATATCCAACACCCCAAACAACTTTTAAATATTGTGGTTTTTTAGGATTAATTTCTATTTTTTCTCTTAGATTACGAACATGAACCATCACTGTTTCACTATTAATGGCTTCTTCATTCCAAACACGTTCATAAATATCATCGGCAGAAAAAACCTTTCCCGCATTTTTCATTAATAATTCTAAGATTTTAAATTCGATTGGTGTTACTTTTACCTTTTTGCCATCAACTGAAACAGTTTTAGTATCTACATTCAGTTCAAGACCACCACAAAGATAAATAGAATCACTTTCTTTGGGTGCTGTCGCATCTAAATAACGTCCATAACGTCTTAGATGGGAACGAACACGTGCCATCAATTCCATCGGTACAAATGGTTTGGTAACATAATCATCACCACCTAAATTAAGTCCCATGATTTTATCAATATCTTCTGATTTTGCTGAAAGAAAAATCACTGGAAAATCATATTTTTCCCTTAACTTTGCGACCATTGTTAAACCATCCATACGTGGCATCATAATATCAACAATGGCAAGATGAATTGTTTCTTTTTCCACAATTTCTAAACCTTCAAGGCCATCATTTCCAACATACACATCGTATCCTTGATTTTGTAAATAAATTTTAATTGCATTTGCAATTTCATTGTCATCTTCGACAACTAATACATGATATTTTTCCATTCCCTTTTTAACTCCTTATCTAAGCATTGAAAACAATGCAAAACTAATACATATATAACCTGCATATACACAGCTTATTAAAATGATTTTGTTTATTCTTTCCATCTTCCTCACCTCTTGCCTTAAAGTATAGAGATGATTTATAAATATTTTCTTTTTATATTTCTAAAGATTTTCTTAAGATTAAAACTATCTCTATTGTACATAATCTTTTGTAAAAAAGGAAATCTCTTATAAATATAAGATTATTTGTCTATTTTTACCTAAATTATTAAAATAACTCTTATGTAACATGAGAGTTTGATATAATGAATTTGAGGTGAATACTATGAATAATGATTATTTAAGTATTGGTGAAATGGCCAAAATGAATCATATCACGGTAACAACATTAAGGTTGTATGATGAACTTGATTTATTGAAGCCTGTTTATGTTAATCCTGAGACAAATTATCGCTATTATGATATTAAACAAAATGCACGTTTGGATTTGATTCAATATATGAAAGAACTGCAAATGAATCTTAAAGAAATTAAGGAACTTCTTGATAAAGAAGATATTAATTTAATTGAAGCAATTCTAATTAAAAAAAAGCAACAACTTTCTATACAAATCAATGATTTACAAAGAACTAAAGATGCTATTTCAAGAACGATTTATAGTTTGGAAAGATATCGTAAATCACCCCCAAGCGGGACAATTACTTTAGAATATATTGATCGAAGAAGGATCTATGTCATGCATACTAATATTAATTTCTATGAACATGATTTAAATGTTTATGAATATCTTTTAACCCAATTAAAAAATGATTTGATTGCACATCATTATCCCCAAATTTATTATTGTAATGCGGGAACTTTTCTTAATAAAGAACGATTTTTAAAACAAGAGTTTATTTCAGATCGTATTTTTGTTTTTGTGGATGATCATTTTCCTGAAAAAGAAATACAAGTGATTGAAAATGGAATGTATGCTTGTATTTATCTTGATGATTTTCATCAAGAAATCAATTATGCCAAACGTCTTCTTGATTATTGTAAGATGAATCATCTTACAATATGTGGGGATTATATTTGTGAAGTCTTAAGTGAACTCAGTATTTTTGATCATCATGAACGTTCCATGTTTTTAAGATTACAAGTTCCTGTTTCTTTTGAAAAATAGTTGACTCTCTTCCTGGATAAGAGTCTATGATGTAAGTGAAAGAAATAGGAGGCATGAATTATGGAAAAGATTAAAGTTGTACAATATGGTTGTGGAAAGATGGCAAAATACATCATCCGTTATCTTTATGAAAATGGAGCTATGATTGTTGGTGCTATCGATACAAATCCCGCAATTGTAGGAATGGATATTGGTGATTTTGCAGAACTTGGTGTTAAAACAGGAGTATGCATTTCTGATCAAGCAGATAAAGTTTTAGATGAAACAGATCCTGATATTGCCGTTGTTACTTTATTTAGTTTAGTCAGTGATTGCTTCGATCATTATGTAAAATGTTTGTCAAGAGGAATTAGTGTTATTTCTACATGTGAAGAAGCAACATATAGTTGGACAACAGATCCAGTTCGTACAAATCAATTAGATGTTATTGCAAAAGAAAATGGATGTACTTTTGTTGGTAGTGGTATGGAAGATGTCTTCTGGGTAAATATGGTTGGTTTAGTAGCCGGTGGATGTCATTCTATTAAAAAGATTGAAGGTGCTGTAAGTTATAATGTTGAAGATTATGGATTAGCTCTTGCCAAAGCTCATGGTGTTGGTTTAACTCCTGAAGAATTTGAAGCAAGTATTGCCCATCCTGAAGTATTAGAACCTTCATATGTATGGAATTCAAATGAAGCCTTAGCAGCACGCATGGGATGGACAATTAAATCTCAAACACAAAAATGTGTTCCTTATTTCCATGAAACAGACTTATATTCATCAACTTTAGGTGAAACAATTCCAAAAGGAAACTGTATTGGAATGGCTGCTGTTGTAACAACAGAAACTTTCCAAGGCCCTGTTATTGAAACACAATGTATTGGTAAAGTCTATGGTGAAGATGATGGTGATATGTGTGATTGGAAAATTACAGGTGAACCAGATACAGAGTTTCATGTTGTAAAACCTGCAACGGTTGAACATACATGTGCAACAATTGTCAATCGTATTCCAACTGTTTTAGTTGCACCTGCTGGTGTAGTTACAGTTGATGAATTAGATCGTTTAGATTATTTAACTTATCCTATGGAATATCATATTTAATGTAAAAGCAGAGCCTAAGCTCTGCTTTTTTGATAGAAAACAATACTTTCATAAGGTTTAAGAGTTCCCTTTTGATGCTTTTCATAGTTTTTAATTAATATTTTTTCATCATTTAGAATAGAGGTATCATAACCAACTTCTTGATTACTAAAATTACAATAAACATAAAGTTCTTCATCTTGATAAAGACGTTTATAGGCATAAATATTTTCATCATCTTTCATTATTAACTCATATTTACCTAAAGTAATGATTTCATATTCTTTTCTTAATTGAATTAATTTTTGATAAGTATGAAAAATAGAATTTGTATCTTTCATTTCTGCTTCAGCATTGATTGTTTGATAATTTGGATTCATCATAATCCAAGGAATATGTTCACTAAACCCTGCATTTTTTTCTTTGTTCCATTGCATTGGTGTTCTAGCGTTATCTCTACTTGATTTTCTCATATAGCGTAACATATCTTCATGACTTACCGATTTTTCTATTTCTACAAGTTGTTTGTAGCTATTGAATGTTTCAATATCTCGATAATCATCAAGTGAATTAAAAGGTACATTTGTCATCCCCAATTCTTCCCCTTGATAAATATAAGGTGTCCCTTGCATCATATGTAAACATATCGCCAACATTTTTGCTGATTTTTCATGACACAAAGGAGAAGAAGTATCACCAAATCTTGAAACACATCGTGGTTGATCATGATTATTCCAGAACAAAGAATTCCAAGCCTGTTGATACATTCCTACTTGCCATCTCGACATAATTTGTTTTAAATCTTTTAAAGAAAATCTTTGATCTGTCCATTTATTAACTTCTGCACCATCAACATTCATTAGTTCAAACTGAAAGACCATGCTTAATTCTTTATTATCTAAAGGAGCATATTTTTTAGCATCCTCGATTGTTACAGCAGGGGTTTCTCCTACTGTTAAAAGTTCTTTTCTAGAAAATACTTTTTGATTCATTTCTTGAATATATTCATGAATATGTGGTCCATTTGCACATACTTGATGACCTTTAATAGTACTGTCTACATAGTATTGACTTTCATCCTTACTAATAAGATTAATGACATCTAAACGAAAACCATCAACACCTTTATCTACCCAGTAATTCATAATATCAATACATTCTTGTCTTACCTTAGGATTTTGCCAATTTAAATCAGGTTGTTTTTTAGAAAATAAATGCAAATAATACTCATTTGTCTTTTCATCAAGTTCCCAAGCTGAGCCTTGAAAGCAGCTTGTCCAATTATTTGGAACATCTCCCTCATTTCCTTCTTTCCAAATATAATAATCTCGATAAGGATTATTTTTAGATTTTTTACTTTCTTGAAACCAAAAATGTTCATCACTTGTATGATTAAAAACTAAATCAAGAATAATTTTGATATCTTTTTGATGCGCTTTATCTAATAATTCCTCAAAATCACTCATTGTTCCAAATTCACTTTGAATACTTCTATAATCAGAAATATCATAGCCATTATCATCATTTGGAGATTTAAAAATAGGGGTTAACCATAATACATCAACACCTAATGTTTTTAAATAATCAAGTCTTGAAATAATACCTTGTAGATCTCCCACACCATCATTATTACTATCTTGAAAGCTTTTTACATAAATTTGATAAACAACACTCTTTTTCCACCATTCCATATTGATTCCTCCTGCTTTTATTATTCTCTTTTTATAAAGGAAATTCATTGCCTTTTTTAACAATTTATAGTCAATTATTAACTTTTCGATATTTTGTTGGTGTTGTATGATATTCTTTTTTAAAAACATTTTCAAATGATTTTACATTTTTAAATCCATGATTTAAAGCAATATCAATGATTTTCATGTTAGTATGTATTAAATCATAATAAGCATGTTTTAATCTTATTTTTTGTAGATATTGATAAAAAGTTGTTCCTGTTTGTTTTTTAAAATAGCGGGTCAGTGAATTAGGATGAAAGTGAAATTGTTCAGCTATAATTTCAAGTGTTAAATCTTGGTTATATCTTTTTTCTATTTCTTCTATTATTTTATAAATTTCTTTTGTGTTTTCTTCTTGTTTTTTATCTAATAAACAATCCTGTATGAGTTTTTGATAAAGTTGATACATTAAAATATGTTGTTCTATTGGTAAAAGATGGTGAATATATTTCATTTCTAACCAAGGTTTAAACCATTCTTTGTTTGATGGAGCTTTTAATTTAAAGAAATAAGATTGAATTTGAAATTCTTTAAAGACATCAACTGACAACAAATATGTATATAAATGTGTAAATTCAGGAAAATTGAATTGATGTACACTATGTGAGTTAATAATAAACATTTCCCCTTGATAAAATATTTCTTTCTTTCCATCAATACATGCTTCTACTTTTCCTGAAACGACATATACAACTTCAATATCTTGATGATAGTGGGAACTTACTGGTCGACTTTTATTAAATTGATGATTATAAAAAACAATAGGATATTTAATATTTGTTTTAACGATTTCTAGATGATGATCCATTTTATTCACCTCTTTTTTATTATATAAGAAAAAAGCCTACCTCGTAGACTTTTTAATCATATTTATAAAATATTGATGTATAGAATCATCTTCATCAAGTTCAGGATGAAATGCAAGTGCTAGTTGATTTTTATATTGAACAGCAATAATATTGTCATTCACTTTAGAAAGAATATCAACACCCTCTTGTACACTTTCGATATAAGGTGCTCGAATAAAAGTCATAGGTACTTTTCCTATTCCTTTCATTTCTTCAATGGTGTGAAAACTTCCTAGTTGTCTACCATAGGCATTCCTTTTTACCATCATAGGTATTGTTGAAAAATAAGTTTGATTTTGATTTTCTATTTCCTTAGCTAATAAAATGAGTCCTGCGCATGTAGCAAGTGTTGGTAAGCCATCTTGAATACGTTTTTGTAAATCATCAAACATATCTAATTCTTTTAAAAGCTTTCCTTGAACCGTACTTTCGCCGCCAGGTAATACGAGTCCATCAAAATCTTGATCAAGATCACTTTTTTGTCTTAATTCGATACAAGTCGCTCCTAATTGTTCTAACTTTTTTTCATGTTCAATAAAAGCTCCTTGTAAAGCAAGAACCGCAATTTTCATTATTTACCTCTTTCAGCCATTAAAATTTCAATTTCTTGTTCATTAATACCAACCATTGCTTCCCCTAAATCTTCAGATAATTTTGCAATCAATTTAGCATCCGTATAATTTGTGACAGCTTTAACGATTGCTGCTGCACGTTTTTCAGGATTTCCTGATTTAAAGATTCCTGAACCAACAAAGACTCCTTCTGCTCCTAATTGCATCATTAATGCGGCATCTGCAGGTGTTGCAACTCCACCAGCAGCAAAGTTAACAACTGGTAATTTTTTATGATTGTGAACATATTCTACAAGTTCATATGGTACTTGTAATTGTTTTGCAACTTCGAAAAGTTCATCTTTTCGAAGAGCCGAAATTTGGGCAATTTGTTTATTCATCATTCTCATATGACGAACGGCTTGAACGATATCTCCTGTTCCTGGTTCTCCTTTGGTACGAATCATGCTTGCCCCTTCATTGATACGACGAAGTGCTTCTCCTAAATCTTTAGCTCCACAAACAAATGGTACTTCAAATTCTCTTTTGTTGACATGATAAACATCATCAGCTGGTGATAAAACTTCACTTTCATCAATATAATCAATTTCGATTGCTTGTAAAAGCTGTGCTTCTACAAAGTGTCCAATACGACATTTTGCCATAACTGGAATACTTACTGCTGCTTGAATTTCTTGAATCATTTTTGGATCAGACATTCTTGCAACTCCCCCTGCTGCACGAATATCTGCAGGAATTCTTTCAAGCGCCATAACTGCACATGCTCCAGCTTCTTCTGCAATTTTTGCTTGTTCAGGTGTTGTTACATCCATAATAACACCCCCTTTTAACATTTGTGCTAATTGTTTATTTAATGCATATCTTTCATTTAACATTTTTTGATCTCCCTGTTTACTTTTGTTATGGCTTTTATTATACTTAAATGTGAACATATTAAAATATTCAATTTAAATATATTCAATAAGGTCAGTTTAAGGAGGAATCAATTATGTTAACATATAATCTTACAAATATAGGGTCAGATTCTCTTTATGAATATCTTTATAAATGTATAAAAAAGGATATTATTTTAGGAAATATAAAACCAGGAGAAAGACTACCATCTAAAAGGCCTTTTTCAAAAAATCTTGGGATAAGTATCATTACTGTTGAAAATGCCTATAGTTTACTTATGTCAGAAGGATTTATTTATTCATTACCAAAAAAAGGTTTTTATGTCACTGATCTAAAAAATATTCCTTCTAAAAAACAAATGAATAAAGAGAAAGTGATTTTAACAAGTGGTCACAATCACTACTTAGCTGACTTTTCTAGTAATCAAACTGAAAGTGATATCTTTCCCTTTACTACCTGGATCAAGACCATGAAAGAAGTACTAAGAGATAATCAAGAAGAGTTAATGATTAACTCACCTTGTGGAGGAATTCTTGAACTAAGAAAGAACATTGCGAATTTCTTAAAAGATTTTAGAGATATGAATGTTAAACCCGAACAAATCATTATTGGTGCAGGTACAGAATATCTATATAGTTTGATTATTCAACTTTTAGGAAACGATGTTAAATATGGCTTAGAAAATCCTGGTTATCCAAAAACTGCGCAAATTTATAAAAGTATGAATGTTGATTTTGAATATGTGGATATGGATGAATATGGAATTGATCCAAATGAATTAGAAGAAAAGAAAATTGATGTAATACACATCTCCCCATCTCATCATTTTCCTACAGGTATTGTTGTACCAATTTCAAGAAGATATGAACTTTTAGGTTGGGCAAATAAAGTTGAAAAACATTATATTATTGAAGATGATTATGATAGTGAATTAAGATTAGGAGGAAAACCAATTCCTACCCTACAAAGTATCGATGTTTCCGATAAAGTCATCTACATGAATACCTTTACTAAAACTCTATCATCAACCATCCGTATGTCCTATATGGTATTACCAGAATCATTAGCTGATGAATATTATAAACGTCTTTCATTTTATTCATGTACCGTTTCAAATTTTGAACAATATACACTTTCTAGATTTATTGAAAACGGGCATTTTGAAAGACATATTAATCGTTTAAGAAATTATTATTTAAAAAAACAAAATACAATCTTAAATGCTTTCCAAACAAGTAGTCTAGATAATAAGATTGAAATTTATAATGAAACTACCGGTGTTCATTTTTTAATGAAAATAAAAAGTGAAAAAGCAGAAAAAGACATTATTAACAACGCCTACAGTAAAGGAATAAAGTTAAGTCCACTTTCTCAATATTACAAAAATAATGATGAAAATAAAAATATTTATGTTATGAACTATTCCTCATTAGATAGTGAAAAAATAGAACTAATTGTAGAAAAATTAAAACAATGTATTTAAAAAGCCTAACAGATTGTGTTAGGCTTTTTTAGTTAACAAACATAAAAAAAAGAAGGAACTGGCAACGAGCTATTTTCGCACAATGTACTATC
>OLQX01002178.1_pt1 | contig 13824 bp, 10 predicted proteins | sample 1672581 | NCBI WGS metagenome assembly OLQX01 (sample SAMEA3136701, study PRJEB25190) | human gut metagenome | reverse complement strand
TATCCGCTTGATGTCCGTGTGGTGCTTCTGGGCAATGGTATCCACCGCCAGAAAGCCGGCGTTGTGCCGGGTGTTCTCATATTGTTTCCCCGGGTTCCCCAGGCCCACAATCATAAAGTCCACCGGACCGGGGGAGGGGGTGTTTTTCTGGAATAGGCGCAGCATGGCAAAACCTCCGCTGGGTGTAGGATGGGCACGAAAACAGGGCGGGCCGGAACTTCCCGGCCCACCTGCTGGCGCGCTACGCGTATAGGCGTATAGATAGCTTTTATTATGCCAGAGCCGCGCCGGTTTTGCAAGCCCATCTCCCCCGGAAAGGGGAAAAATCCCCCATTCCCCCGGGGGCCTTGAAAAAATTTGCTTTTCTTCCATTTTGTACTGGTATTTTCCCAAAGACTTTGCTATAATTCTCAATAGGAAACCCTGTGGACAGGCTTTTTCGTCCTGCCCGGGGGCTCCATTCCGCTGTCACCCGGCAGGGCCATGCTCCCTTTTTTGGCCAGCGTCCGGTTGAACATTATTAGGAGGTAAGTTACCAATGAGCCACAAGTATGTCTATCTGTTCAGCGAAGGCGACGGTTCCATGCGTGAGCTTCTTGGCGGCAAAGGCGCGAACCTTGCAGAAATGACAAAGCTCGGCCTGCCCGTGCCCCAGGGCTTCACCATCAGCACGGAAGCCTGCACCCAGTATTACGAGGACGGCCGCAAGATCAACGACGAGATCATGGCTGAGATCATGGAATACGTCGCGAAGATGGAAGAGATGAACGGCAAGAAGTTCGGCGATCTGAAGAACCCGCTTCTCGTCTCCGTCCGTTCCGGCGCGCGCGCTTCCATGCCCGGCATGATGGATACCATCCTGAACCTCGGTCTGAACGACGATGTTGTCGCCGCCATGATCGCGGGCAACCCCGACCCCAACTTCGAGCGTTTCGTTTACGACTCCTATCGCCGCTTCATCCAGATGTTCTCCGACGTCGTTATGGAAGTCGGCAAGAAGTACTTTGAGCAGCTCATCGACGCGATGAAGGAAAAGCGCGGCGTCAAGCTCGATATCGAGCTCACCGCGGCCGACCTCAAGGAGCTCGCCGAGCAGTTCAAGGCCGAATACAAGCAGCAGATCGGCGAGGACTTCCCCTCCGATCCCAAGACCCAGCTCTACGAAGCCATCCGCGCCGTGTTCCGCTCCTGGGACAACCCGCGCGCGAACGTCTATCGCCGCGACAACGACATTCCCTACTCCTGGGGCACTGCCGTCAACGTCATGCCGATGGTCTTCGGCAACCTGAACGACAACTCCGGTACCGGCGTCGCCTTCACCCGTGACCCCGCCACCGGCGAGAAGAAGCTCATGGGCGAGTTCCTGACCAATGCCCAGGGCGAGGACGTGGTGGCCGGTGTCCGTACCCCCATGCCCATCGACCAGATGGCCGAGAAGTTCCCGGAGGCCTATGCCCAGTTCGTGGAGGTCTGCCACACGCTGGAGGATCACTACCGGGATATGCAGGATATGGAGTTCACTGTGGAACACGGCAAGCTGTATATGCTCCAGACCCGTAACGGCAAGCGCACCGCTCCCGCCGCTCTGAAGATCGCCTGCGATCTGGTGGACGAGGGCATGATCTCCGAGCAGCAGGCCGTGGCCATGATCGATCCCCGCAATCTGGATACCCTGCTGCATCCCCAGTTTGACGTCGCCGCTCTGAAGGCCGCCACTCCCGTGGGCAAGGCTCTGCCCGCCTCCCCCGGCGCCGCCTGCGGCAAGATCGTCTACACCGCCGAGGATGCCAAGGAGTGGGCCGCCCGTGGTGAGAAGGTGGTTCTGGTCCGTCTGGAGACTTCTCCCGAGGACATCGAGGGCATGAAGGCCGCACAGGGTATCCTGACGGTCCGTGGTGGTATGACCAGCCACGCCGCCGTGGTGGCCCGTGGTATGGGCAAGTGCTGCGTTTCCGGCTGCGGCGCCATCGTCATGGACGAGGAGAACAAGCAGTTCACGCTGGCCGGCAAGACCTATCACGAAGGTGACTGGCTGAGCCTGGACGGCTCCACCGGCAACATCTACGACGGCGCTATGCCCACCGTGGACGCCAGCGTCAGCGGCGACTTCGGCCGCATCATGGGCTGGGCCGATAAGTTCCGCCGCCTGAAGGTCCGCACCAATGCCGACACTCCCCACGACGCCGCCAAGGCCCGTGAGCTGGGTGCTCAGGGCATCGGCCTGTGCCGCACCGAGCATATGTTCTTCGAGGGCGACCGCATCGCCGCCATCCGTGAGATGATCTGCTCCGACACCGTGGAGCAGCGTGAGAAGGCTCTGGCCAAGCTGCTGCCCATGCAGCAGGGCGACTTCGAGGGTATCTACGAGGCCATGGAGGGCAATCCCGTCACCATCCGTTTCCTGGATCCCCCTCTGCACGAGTTCGTCCCCACCGAGGAGGCCGACATCGAGCTGCTGGCCAAGGATATGGGCAAGAGCGTGGCCGAGATCAAGGCCATCATCGCCTCCCTGCACGAGTTCAACCCCATGATGGGCCACCGCGGCTGCCGTCTGGCCGTCACCTTCCCGGAGATCGCCGTCATGCAGACCCGTGCCGTCATCCGTGCCGCCATCAATGTCCAGAAGCGTCACCCCGACTGGAACATGGTGCCTGAGATCATGATCCCGCTGGTGGGTGAGGTGAAGGAGCTGAAGTACGTCAAGAGCGTGGTGGTCAAGACCGCCGACGAGGAGCTGGCCGCCGCCGGTATGAAGATGAAGTATCTGGTAGGTACCATGATCGAGATCCCCCGTGCCGCCCTCACCGCCGACGATATCGCCAAGGAGGCCGAGTTCTTCTCCTTCGGCACCAACGACCTGACTCAGATGACCTTCGGCTTCAGCCGTGATGACGCCGGCAAGTTCCTGGGCGCCTACTACGACAAGAAGATCTACGAGAACGATCCCTTCGCCAAGCTGGATCAGGTGGGCGTGGGCAAGCTGGTGGAAATGGCCGCCAAGCTGGGCCGTGCCACCCGCCCCGACCTGCATCTGGGCATCTGCGGCGAACACGGCGGTGATCCCAGCTCTGTGGAGTTCTGCCATCGTGTGGGTCTGGACTATGTGTCCTGCTCCCCCTTCCGTGTGCCTATCGCCCGTCTGGCCGCCGCTCAGGCAGCTATCAAGGAACAGCGCCAATAAGAAGTTGACGCAAACAGCGTAGGAAAAACAACTGATATAAATACGGTCACACAGTCCGTTTGGATTGTGTGACCGTTATTTTTGCCATGCTTTTGCATGGCAAAAATAAGAAATGTGCCATTTCCTCGCCCCTGTGGGGCAACCGGAAATGATGCACAAAAACTTCATGCGCCGGCATTTGCGCATTTCCGTGGCGCGATGCTCAGGCATGAAGTTTTTTGCCCATTTTCAGCTGAATACACCGTAAATCAAACCGCTGGTTTCACTATGAATCAGCGGCTTTTTTCGTGCTCCAAAAAATTTTTGAATTTTTTTCGCTCAGGGAATCTATAAATGAGCCTTCTCGCTGCCTACCTATTGAGGGACAAAACGAATTTCCTCACGAACCTTGAAAATCGAATACACACTCAACAGGTACATTCCTGATCGGGGGCGAAAGCCCCAGCCGGATGAAGGTGCGCCACGAACTTCCTGCCCACAAGGGTTATCACGGAAAACAAGGTTGGTAGCGATTCCGAACTATTCTGAACTATCCGTTTGCTGCGGATAAGGCCATGAAACGAATCAGGGACAATGATACTTCCCTATGGGGCTGGCGGAGTACCCGGCAGAGGTGAGATTCCTATGAGTTCGGTCAGCAGCCGAACGCCTGTTGATTTCCTTTTACGCATTTGGGGGATGAGATCGAGTTAAATGCGACCACCAAAGCACAGGGCTCCGCTTCCTGTGTTTTGGTGGATCAAGCGATCCAAATCTAACAAGAAGGAGGAAAAGCGAAATGCCAAACTGTAAAACCATTACTATCTGCAAGCAAAAAGGCGGCGTGGGCATTCTCCACGAGCTGAACCCGGAGGAGATGGAAGGAGCCTTCCAGCACCACCTCACCCAGCGCAACAAAGAGAAAACGGCGTAACCACAAGGGTTACACCGTTTCCGAAAACTGATTGACCTGTGATACAAGAGCCGCCCCGGGGCGCCTTCCTTACGGAGGGTGCCCCGGGGCGGTCTTTTTCTGTGTTTATCGCTTAGTTATCATTATGGACAAAACATGCTGCGGTGCGGTACAAGTGGAGAACGGTTTTCCTTTCTGGGCCGCCGCGGCAGAAAAAACACGCCCTTGCCAATCGATGGTACTGTATTGCTTTATTATCTGTTGTACTTTTTCTTTCGGCTTACAACCGTTGTGCCGATAACAGCACCGCCGCTGATGAACAGAAGTGCGCTCCACAAAACGAGATTGCTGCTGTCACCGGTTTTTGGCGAGGTAGTATTTCCGGGCTTGTCGGGCTGGTCGCTCGGCTTCGCCGCAGAACCCGTTGCGGGAATTTCAACGGCGGCCTTCTTATAGCCACAGACGGTGCATTCCTCGTGCTTGGAGCCTCTCGTGGTTGCGGTGGCTTCCTTATCGATCACCCACTTGAAGCTATGCGCTGCCGTGTCCTTCCTGTCACCGCAGGGGCATTCATGCCAATGGTTATCTGCGTCTGACTTCCAATCTGCTCCATAGCTATGGGTATGCGGAATACTCTTGTATGTTACAATAACGGTCTTGTCGGCGTCCATGATAACTTCCAGCGTATTGGAGAGAACCTCTGCTTTAACACCATTCACCGTAACAGTGTCAATTTCATAGCCGCTATCAGGAGTAAAAACAACTGTTTCATGCGATCCGGCCGCCAGCCCTGCTTTGCTTGCAGAAATCGTTCCATGCCCGCCGTTCACCTGTGTTGTCAGGTTATAGGTCGTCTCGATCTTCTGCGTTTTCGTCACATTAGAGGGAATGATATAGTCGTGCTGTCCAACAGTGATTTTCAGCTTTGCAGAGGCAAGCAGGAAGTCACCTACCTTGAACTCGGAGCGGGGCAGAGTATATGTCACCTGGATGCTTTCCCCATTGAAACTGCCGGGATTTCCTGTAAGGCGGACATCCTGATCAATAGTAAGGACATATTCAGCCTCACCGCCCGATTGTTCAATAATGCTTTCCATGCTTTCAGACATATCATATGTTACAGTATATGTCACGGGATAGTCTGCACCGGTTTTATTTCTCTCGATGGTTTCAGGCCCATTTATGACCAGTGTGCCGTGGTTCTGCGAGGGTTGAACGATGGCTACGGCATAGCCGTTTCCGGACACATCCGGAAGCGTGATGTCTATATCATCTCCATCTCCTGTGTCCGTCTTTTGAGCTTCATAAACCTGCACCTCCGAAGCATCGAGAACCTTTCCGGTTTCATCCACCGGCAAGGACAGCACATAGACCGGCAGATCGTTCACTGTCAGGCCGCCTATCGTCAGTTCAGCTGCGCCATCACGCTGAACCCAGAGGGTCGTCAACGGATCATTCCAGCCCATGCTCTTTGAAGCATCGGTTAGAGCGGTCACATTTGCAGCACTGGTGTTCCCCAGCCTGATGTCAAGGCTGCTGTCATCCGGGGTTACGGTCTTACTGCCAGTCTGGAAATAAACTGCCTTATCTCCAACAGCTGCCTCACGGGAGATATAGAGGTAACGATCACACTTTCCATAGTCTTTACCGGTGACAGCCAGATCATTTGATATGCCGCCTGTGATCTGATATTCGTCACCGACGGTGACCTGCATGAGATTGTTTCTGACGGTACCGGCATTCAGCTCGATCTTCGGCACCATACCGCCATAATCACTGGCATCAAAGCAGACACCGCCGCCAAAGGCTGTTGTGGCGTTGTTCTCGATTGCGCCGCCATTCATAATGAACTGGCCGCCTCTGCGGACAAATACGCCGCCGCCGATCCGGTCAGCTTCGCCTTTTGCACTGTTTGTACCGGAAATGTTGCCGGAGATCGTACCGCCGTTCATTGTGAAGACGCCTTTAGAGATCATGGCTCCGCCGCCTGTTTGCTCGGCTTTGTTGTTGCAGATCTCAGCGCCTTCATACATGGTTGCATTGTGGTTTCCGCCATTATTGGACAGCACCACACCGCCGCCACGATTCGCACAAATATTACCGTTGATTTTCCCGTAAATGTCTAAGTGCTCATCCGTTCCATTGATATAAACCGCGCCATAGTATGCGTGATTGTTGAGGATCCTTCCGTTTTCTCCAATTGTCACCGCTGTGCCGCCGTCGGTTTGCACGATATGGTTGCCTGTGGCATACACATTGCTGATTTCACCGTCAATCACGACGGTGCAGTTTTGTGCAAAGATGACATTGCCGTTCAGCTTGGGGCAATCCGTGATTTTGGAGCCGTTTTCCATTTTGAAGGATTTGGCACCACCCGCACAGTAGATTATGCTGCCGCTGGAGATTTTCTCAATCAGTGCGGTGGAGGTCAGCGTTCCCTCTGCGTTATTGCGCAGATGAATTACGATGCCGCTATTCGCCTGCCACATTGCACTCTTGTTTGCGGCAATGCTGCTGATGGCGCCGCCGATCTCAACCTTCCCGCCGTCTGCATAAACTCCACGACCGTCCATATTCCGGATCTTCGAGCCTTCCTCCATCACGAGTGTACCGCCCTGAAGCCAGATCGCACCTGCCGGACCGACTGAGCCTGCCCCAGAGCCTTTTGTTCTCGTATGACCAGTCAGGGTATCCTCTATCACACTGCCGCTTTCCATGACGATTTTTGCCTGGTCGGTGGCGCGCACAGCGGACATGCCGCCAAAGTTGCGCAGCACAGCATCCTTACCCAGCGTCACGGTGCAGGGCACAGTGGCGTTGGAGGCAATGATAGCGTCCTGCACATAAGCCGTATTACCCTCGTTGCCGTCACCGCTGACAGCCTGTGCGAATACAGTACCCTCGTGCATCCCTGCATCGTCCAGAACGATGTCGGAAAGAGTCAGGCCGACAGAACTCGCCGATGAAGACTGAACCTCGATCATGGCGGGATTATACCAGCTGCGGGCTGTGTCACTTTGCTGCTTAAAATCAGCGCTGCGTGTAATAGTGTAAGGACCGCCTTCTCCACTGGTGATTTTAAGACTCTTATCGTAAAAACGGGCACACTGATCCATGGTCAGATCGCTCATGACATAGATCGTTGTACCATCAGCCGCAGCATCCACCGCCTTAGCCAGCGTGGCGAAGGGGAGATCTTTTGTGCCGGTATTCTGTTCGTCGTTACCGGTGCTGCTGACATAGATCTCCGCAGCATCATTCTGTGCTGCCGGATCCGCTGCCTTCGGCGCATTTTTCTGTTCTCCATATTCGGACAACAGCTCCTCGTTGACGGTTTGTTCCTCCCATGCGGAAGTCGGAGCCTCTTCCACCGACTCAGGAGGATTACCCAACTCCATCGGAAAAGCGGCAGTAGGCAGTAACCCCATCACCAACGCAGCGCAGAGTAAGACACTTAACAACAATTTTCGCATAAAACATTCCCCTTTCTATTCCTTGTTTTGTGTTCCGCTGTAATTGCAATCGTCCGATGAATCGAAAATCATAATTTGGCAATCGTCTAACTTTTACATGAACATCCGCTCGTCCATCGCCGTTATCAAGTCCTCCTTCTGCAATTATTTTGCGGCACAAACGGTACAAAACTCCTTCCCCCGCAAGTGCATAATTTTAGTATGGCATATTCTTATCAACTTTTCAACCGTTTTTTTGGAAATTCACGCTATAAACACAAAAAGTCCGTCTGCCGCAACGAAAAAGAGGCTCATGGAAAGCCTTGTATCGGGTTCTTTTTAAACCGCAAACATTGCGGGAGAAGGTAATTGCACCTTCTCCCGCATTTTGGTAATTGTGCTGTTCTTCTTCGCTGTCCGCCAGAAAGCTGATAGGGGCGCGGGGAGAGGACGGGGCTGCTTTTTGCGGCACGTGTGGTAGGATAAGAAAAAACAAGAGAGGAGTTGAGAGGATGAACCTGATTTCCTGCTGAATGTTGGCACGATACCTGTCGGGCGGCGATGACCGTCCCGTTTGTTGTGCCTTTCGTGGGAAATTGGTGTATCTCTCAGCTCTGGGCGTGGTCATAGCCTGCCTATCGGCGGGTGGGGTGTGCGTTTTTGGCTGTGGGAGCTGTTTCCCGCAGCCATTTTTTCGTATAGGAGGCATGACCATGTCCATTATGAAAGTATCCGATCTTACGTTCTGCTATGAAGGCAGCTACGACAACATCTTTGAAAACGTCAGTTTTCAGCTGGACACCGACTGGCGGCTGGGGCTGACGGGCCGCAACGGGAACCACGCTGCTGCGGCTCTTAGAAAGTATATTCCATCCATAAAGCACGAAAGGCGCCGCATTTTTGCGACGCCTTTTCAGTATTCCTTATAATTTGCGAATATGTTCTTCGATTTTGACAAGAATGGGAGTAAAAAACGGGTACGACTTTTGCCTTATCTATCTGCAGCGCCGGAGCCAGTCGTAACCCCAAAACGCGGTTTGCAAAAGTCACACCAACAGATGACATTAAAAATCAAAAAATTTACGAATATCGCAAAATTATTCTTGACATGTCTTAGCTGCGACGATATACTACGTTTAACGATTTTCATTAAATAATTAACGCTAACAGCACTTGGAGGTAGTTTGCATGGAAAAGTCCGTAAAGCACAGATTTCTAAACAGCGTGTTGTTTACTGCGCTGTTTGTTCCACTGGGCTTTTTTCTTCTGCGTGATACCATTATAGCAATAACTGGAATCATGTTTGAGTCCATTGGCGGAAAAGAGTCGTTTCTGTATCAGATTAACGAAGACATTGCAAGGCTGATCATCGCCGGCCTGTTAATACTGATCATGCCGCTCTTTTTCAGGGGAAAATGCAATTTTGGATTCAAGGGCGGGAAGCTGGCGCTGGGTATTTGTCTTGCCCTGCCGGAACTTATCGTTCCTGTATGGAACCTGTTGCAGATCAAGGTTTATGAGGCTCCTCTTGTTACCGGAGCTGCTGCCGTGGCTGCCGCGATCATGCACGGAATCGGGCCGGGCGTGTCTGAAGAGGTCTTTTGCCGGGGTTTCACCGTATCCAATCTAATGCGTATTTGGAAGGATAAGCCGAACAGGATCTTTCGCTGTATGCTGGTTTCCGGGGTTTCTTTCGGTCTTCTACACGCACTCAATGCAATCGCCACAGGCGATGTTTTTGCGGCGCTGATCCAAGTTATCTATACCGCCGCCATCGGTATGTTGGACGGTGCGATCTACCTTCGCTCGCGAAACCTGTGGGGTGTGATCCTCATGCACACCCTGACTGATGTTTCCGCTTTCCTTGCTGTATTTGAAAGCAATGCCACCGGCATGGATATTATATTCTGTGTCTTCGGCTCGCTGCTGTTTATTGCCCTTGCCTTTTATTTGATTCGGCCTGCAAAACGGGCGGAGATCGACGAACTGTGGGCAGAGGGCTGGTCCTTTGGGGATGAAGACGGAAAAAAGCGCATTGGTGCAAAGGTGGCTGCAATTCTGACCGCCGTTCTGGTTGTTACTTTTGCCGCATCCCTCGGTGTTACAATCTATCAGGCAAAAATGGGATATGATATTCCGTTTTTCCCCACATCTGAAAATGCACTCGATAAAGATGTGCAGTATCAGATCAGCGGAGACGGAAAAGAACTCACCATTTCGCTTCCTTATGAATTCGGCGGAAAATACGACTTGGAAAACTCCGATCCGGAATCATTTGTTTTGAAAGAGAGCCGGGAAAACGGAGACACCTATCTATTTGTGTTTTCCCACGAAGGCACCAGCACGGAGAAAATTAAGCTCACCTTCTCGCTGATGCTCGGCGATGCGGCTGTTTCAATCAAAGATTATCGGATAACGGTCAGTTTTAAGGAGAATGGCGGGATTTCCGCCGTCAGAGGGTAAGCTATGAAGAAATTATCCGCTGCGTTCGGAGCCCTCCCCATGACATGGCCTGTCGTTTGCGCTTTTGCGGCAATCATCGGGATTTATGTGGGTATCATCAATCAAATTCCGACACTTTATGATACTTCTTTTCGGGATATTGCCGTTACATATGAGTGGTGGGTGCTGTTTGCTGTTTTGATCGTGTCAAACTGCAAGAGCGCCCGTGAGGCAGGTATGAAATGCCTTGTGTTTTTTCTCATCAGTCAACCGATCATTTACCTCGTGGAGCTGCCCACGCTCGGATGGGACAAGGCGCTGTACTATTACTTGCGCATTTGGCTGCCAATTTCTTTGCTCACACTCCCGGGCGGAGCAGTCGCTTTCTTTGCCAAAAAGCAGAATGTGTTGGGTGCGGTAATTCTCGGTATCGGCAATACCATTGTTGCCCTGATGGGAGTAAGCTATTTTCTGAAATTGTGCAGTGCGTTCCCTCGGCACTTGCTGACGGTCATTTCGTGTGCGTCGATCATTGTCGTTCTTATTTTGGGAATGCAGAAGAGGTGGAAAACAAGAATTCTGTCGGCGGTAACGACTGTACTGCTGACAGCAGGTGTTATTATTTGGGCTGTGCTCAATGAACGAGTGATCTAACGATCGAAATCTAAAAATTAGGAGGAATAATATGAATTCCAACACGATTGCAAAATTCCACCTGTTTGGTAAGGTGGGAAAAATCGTCATGACGGTTTTATCCGTAATCGCAGCGCTTATAACAGTTAGCTGCTGCATTGCGACTGCTTTTACAGCAACTCTCCCGGAGGATGCTCTGACGGTTCGTGTGGTCGAACACGCTGAATTCCGCTTTAACAAAGCAAGCTTTGATACGCTGTGGAGTATCCTCGGCGGAAGCTTTACCTATTCGGGAAAAGAGTTCCCGGAGTATATGCTTGAGGATAGCGAAAAGAAAGCCAGCCCACCCGAAAATCAGGAGTTCCAAGCCGAACTGAAGATTTTCAACCAGTCATACGCATCGGCGGAAATACACTCTGACGAAAGCGCCAAAGTCATGGAGGCGGATACGTCTCCTGAGGAATATAACATAAAAGATTTGGTAACGGTATTTATTTTTCTGACGCTGTTTTCGGCATCTGCAACTGCGGCGCTCTGGATGCTGAGAAGGCTGTTCGCGGTGCTGACGAGGTGTGGATCGCCCTTTTGCTGTGAAGTTGTGAATAGGATGAGAGGCTTTGGCTTTTCTCTTCTTCCTGTTGCAGTGTTCGCTTCCATCGGTGTAACGATGCTGGGAAGTTTCTTGACCGCCGGAAAAAGCGCCAATGTCAGTATTCAATGGGGCGTTTTGATTGCTTTTGTTGTAACTATGGCCTTGGTGGCTGTTTTCAAGTATGGTGTTCAGCTGCAGAAAGAATCGGATGAGACCCTGTAAGGAGGCGGAGAAATGGGACACATCATTTTGCGGTTAGACCGTGTCATGGCTGACAGGAAAATGAGCCTGAATGAATTATCGGCAAGAGTTGGCGTTGCCAATGTGAATTTATCCAAGATGAAGAACGGCCATATCAGCGCCATCCGCTTTTCCACACTGGCAGCTATCTGTGATGTCCTAAAATGCCAGCCGGGAGACATCTTGGAATACAGCCCTGAAGAAAAAAATAACTAAATTCTAAAAAGCTAAAGGCCGCCAGACTCAAATGAGACTTGAAGATTTTTATCAGTTGAAAAAGAAATACGTGATGCTATAATAAGTGATGCTCTAATAAAAGTGGACACGTATATGAACTTGATTGGGACAATGAAAGTACCGTTGGATCTGTGCTCCTTATGAGACGGGCAAAGCGGTAATTGAACAGAGTTTGGAGAGAAAAAACATATGAATCACATTGTTTCGTTGTTTATGTTTCGTTGTGGTGATTATGAGAAAGTAAAACAGGATGTATGGGAAGAAAACTGGAAAGCCATGCGGCTGTATTCTGTTGTGGCGCTTGTTGCCTTTGGAGTCATAACGCTGGTGAGTGTGTTTTCTCTGAGTATCGGAAAATTTAAATGGGTGTATCTGGTCTATACGTTCCTTTCTTTGGCCTATTTTTGCATTTCTCGTTGTCAACTTAGAAGCTTCTTGGGGAAAGAATTGGTTGTATACAGCTTTTTTGCCGCACTGCTGCTGTTCGGCATTATTACGGGAACGCTGATTACACCGGAGGAGCTTACTGTCAACTACATTGTGTTCATGATGGCAGCGCCGCTGCTGTTTACCGCCAGAACGGCGGTCATGAACGGGCTGATCCTGAGCAGTATGCTGCTCTATATCGGACTTGCTTTCTTTGCGCAGCACAACCCAATTCTATCCAAAAACATAGTGGATGTTATTCTGTACGGGGTGCTGAGTATGTTTCTGACCGCCACGATGATGCGAAGCAAGGTCCAGAGGATCCTGTACCATAAGGAAATGGAAACGTTGGAAGTCAGCAAGCGCGAATCGCAGGAACGGATCCTGAATTACGAGAGATTCCTCACGGACATGGTTCGGTATGCCGCTTCAGAAGAAAATCCGGACAAAGTACTGAATCAACTGGTGGAGTATATCGGACAGCGTGTGGCCGCCGATCGAGCGTACATCTTTGAACAGAATGACCGCGGAACGTTTGACAACACCTACGAGTGGTGCAAAGCGGGCGTACCCAAAGAAAAAGATAACTTGCAGGATGTGCCGTATGAAGGCATCATTGAAACATGGTTTGCACAATATCAAGAATCCAACAATGTCATCATCCATGATATTGAAGAATGCAAAAAAACAAGCGCAGCCATCTATGAACGGCTGAAACCTCACGGTGTCAATACCCTTGTGACAGGGCCAATCAAAATCAACGGCAAGACGGTCGGATTCTACGGTGTGGACAATCCTCCCGAAGAGAAACTGCATGAGATCTCGAATGAGATAGATATGATCGAGTTTATGATAAGACTGCGCAATAATGCAGATGCACTGGAGCACAGTGCATTATATGACCAGCTCACAGATTGTAAAAACAGAAAAGCACTGGATTGGGCGTACACGGAAAAGCTGGAGAAGTACTTTCCCCTGGCGGTTGTCATGTGCGACCTAAATGGCCTAAAGGAAATAAATGACCAAAAGGGACATGACGCCGGTGATAAATTCATTGTGCAGACCGCACAGACGCTGAAATCTGTGTTCGGAAAGCGTCATGTGTATCGGCTTGGCGGAGATGAGTTCATTGCGGTTCTGCCAAACATCACACATCCGGCGTTTCAGAAACTACTGGAAACGGCAAAAAGCCAACTGGGTGCTACCGTGTCCCTCGGTACGGCGATAAGCGGCACAAAGGACACGGATTTTGAGTCGCTTCTGAAAGCCGCAGATGCGGAAATGTATGAAGCCAAGAAGCAATACTACATCGTGACAGGAAAAGATCGGAGAAAGCCCAGCTCGTGAGAGGGAAAGACCGTGAACCTGATAATTGAATTATAAAAAAAGGAAGAGATATTACAATCGTTGCTACCGGAAGCACGAGCCATTGGAATGCGCCTGCCTCCTAACATTAACTTCATCTGTATTATCCCCTATGTGAAAAGCACTGTCTATCAAAGCGCTTTTACAAGTCGGAATTTCTCCGTCAAAATGCTTTTACATCACCCAGTTTTAGAGAAAACGCCTCCACAAACAAGATAAGCTATCCACCAAGGTGCCAGTCAATAGGTTTTTCAAAAAAATGAGTTAGAATATTCCCTTATTGTACTTGAACTGTGCATACAAGATAAGGCCCAAGCCGATGACGAGCGCCGGAATAACAATGAAAGACATTGCCTTTTCGCTC
>OLQX01002175.1_pt1 | contig 13835 bp, 10 predicted proteins | sample 1672581 | NCBI WGS metagenome assembly OLQX01 (sample SAMEA3136701, study PRJEB25190) | human gut metagenome | reverse complement strand
ATAAGATATATGGTTGTTGAGTTTCAAAAAACATGGTAAACTAATCATAGCAGTTGGCGATATAGGTTGATTGGTGTGTGTGGTAACTCAACAATACAACATATATTCAAAAACTGCTACTTTTTTTGAAAAAATGGCGGAAAGACGTACCTGGGGCTAGCCGTCGCGCCAGCGACTTGGTACAATAGAAAAAATATATGTAAAGCGGTGGTGGGATGGAGAGTATAAAAAAAAGAATTGGCAATCTGTCTATGTTTCGGAAAATATTTTTCACCCTGGTTTTTCTGATGGCTGTTGTATGTATTATCTATCTTATGAATCTCCAGCATTTGGTTGAGCAGTATAATACCAGACTGTACCAGGTTACGGCAAGAAGCCTTAGAACAGCAACCTCATCCATGGAGGAAGAATTGAGAAAAATCGCAACATTGTCAACAGACACAGCTATGGATAAGGTGATACAGGGAAAGATCCCGATTATGAAAGATATGGAGCAGACGAGCAAACAGGGAACTGCCAGAAGAGAGATCTATGAGACGATGTATCAGTATTATTACAGAAACGAGTATGTTACGTCCATCGCCCTCTATTTAGATGATACTGTGATCCGTATGGGAGAGAAGGATTCAATTTCTGACAGTGAATATGAGAATCTGAGGGAAAAAGCGGTGGAGGCACAGGGAAGGATTGTGTGGCAGTATGACGAATCCAATGCAAACAAAATTGCCTGCGTACGCCAGGTGCGGGAAGCGAAAGACCTTCGTCTGACAGATTTGGGAATTCTATTTATTTATGTGGATTTGGAAAGTCTGGTGATAGATTGTCTGGATGAGGCAGGTTATAGTGAAGAAGAGGGAGAATTTGCCCTGTTTGACAGCCAGGATACTACAATTTATACCCAGAGGGATGTATCCGATGACTTGTATCAAAAAATTGTTCGTCATGAAGATAACAGTTATCTGATAGAAAAAGTAGGAGATACTGAGGAATTTATTATCAGTGGCCAGATGTTTAACGGAAACAACTGGAAATATGTGTATTTTCAGGATTACAATCAGCTTTTTGAGAAAATGAATCAGATAAAAGTTACCACGGTACTTATTACCGTGTTGGTTTGTGTGCTGGCGGTTATGGCGGCGCAGATTGTTTTGAGCAGTATCTTCCGTCATATGGATTTTCTGATCGAAAAAATAGAGGCTTTCGGGTCCGGAAAAGCCATTGACTCCAGAAAATTTCCAAATTACAGTGAAAGAGGAGATGAGATCGGAAAACTGCATCAGGCATTTGATGAGATGACTTACAGTGTAAAAAGGCTTCGTGATGAAAATTACGATAAGCAGATTTTGCTGAGAGAAGCGGAGATCAAGATGCTGGAACAACAGATCAATCCGCATTTTCTGTATAATACACTGGATTCTATCAACTGGATGGCGCAGTGCTATCATGCCGATGACATTAGTCAAATGGCGAGATCATTAGGGAACATTTTCCGGATATCAATATCAGAAAAAAGAGAATTGATTCTGTTGGATGAAGAACTGAGTCTGCTGGATAATTATATTCAAATTCAGAAAATACGATTTAAGGACAAGCTTGAGTTTCAGATTATTAAACCTGATGGGATGGACGAGTTGTATATACCGAAACTTTGTATTCAGCCATTGGTTGAGAATGCATTGAAATATGCGTTGGAATGTAACGATGAAGTATGTGTGATTCAGGTACTTATAAAAAAAGAAGAGAAATACTATAGAATCCAGATTTCAAACACTGGTTCAGAATTTGATCAGGATCTTCTGGAAAAGCTGAAACAGCATATTGTGATTCCGCAGGGAACCGGAGTAGGCATCATGAATATTGATTCCAGACTGAGATTGATTTACGGCACAGATTATGGATTGCGTTTTAGAAATGAAGATGGAAAAGCTATTGTGGAATTGAGAATACCATTTGCAAAATCTGGTAAAGCAGAAAGGGATGAGGGGAATGCTGCGTTTAATGATTGAGGATGATGAGGAAATCATCAGAAATGCCATTGCATCACTGATCGATTATCCATCGATTGGATATGAACTGGTAGCCACAGCCAGAAATGGAATAGAAGCGTATAATATTATTTGTGATGAGTACCTGGATGTGGTAATTACTGATATTCGTATGCCTGGATTAAATGGCTTGGAACTGGTAGAGAGAGCTGTAAAGACGGATGAAAAACTGGAATTTGTTATTCTGTCAGGATACAGTGAATTTGAATATGCCAAACAGGCTATGAGATTCGGAGTGAAGCATTACATATTGAAACCAACCGACAGAAATCAGCTGATTGAAGCTTTAGTGGATATCAGGCAGAAAAGAGAGGAACGGATCCAGAAATCTCTGGCGGAGCGTGCTCTTATGTTAAAAACTCTTCAGTATCCGATTGAGCGAGCTTTTTTGATTGAAGGGCTCCAGTCTTCCAGCGTAGCGAATACCATCAGTAAATACCAGGAGGTCTTGAATCTTCCGGATAAAGAGTGCAGCGCATTGTTTTGCCATTTCATTGAAGAAAAAGACCGTATGAAAGTGATTTTGCATATGAATGCCCTTTTTGAGTCTTTAGGGGTCCGGCGCCTGCTTTCCACAATTGCGGTTACAGGAAGCCTGATTTTTGTTACGTCTTTTTTGAGTGTAGCTGTTCAGGAAAAAATCAAGGAAAATGTCAGAGAGTGGTCTGAGGACGTGGGAATCCTGGAAATCGGTGTGGTGGCAATGCAGGAAGACACGCTGGATCTGTTGCTGGAAAAGATTTTTCATAAAATATCCAGATATCGGGAGATCTGTTTAGTCGCACAGGAGGGAACATCGTATAAAGTTCAGAATAAGATCAATACAGACTGGCAGATGGAAAAGCTTCAGCATGCATTGGAAGAGGGCGATGACGTCTCTGATATCCTTGAACCGATCTTCACAAAGAACGGAATAGAGATTACTGAGGCAAAAAATATCGCTTTGGATATCTATATGCATTTTAATGGAATGAATGGTTTAGAATCCATAGAAGAGGCATGTGACTTCTTTCGGGAAATTTATTCCAGTGAGGAAGAGAGTGAAATTCAGAGACAGCTCTGTTCCGTACTGAAAAAAAGTGATTCTGTCAATGAAAAGAAAAATAATATCCGTCTTTTGAAAGAGTACGTGAAAGGGCATCTGGACTCGGAAACCCTGTCTTTGAAATGGCTGGCAGAGAATTATCTGTTTGTCAATGTACAATATCTGAGCCGTCAGTTTGTCAAGGAGGAAGGGGAACGCTTTTCCGATTATCTCACCCGCAAGCGGATGGAGGAGGCAAAGCGTCTGATGGGAATCTACCGCCAGGATCGGATCAAGGATATTGCCAAGGCTGTTGGGTTTGGTAATAATCCTCAATACTTTAGCCAGGTATTTAAAAAGTATACGGGATATTCACCAAAAGAATACATGGAAAAAAGGTAAAAATATAAAAAAGATACAGAAAAATAAAAGATAATCGATTTTTCAAGTCGCTTTTTTGACATGAAAAGTCGATTATTTTCATTTATGGGGAAACGATGGGCAGATATAATGATGTTATCAAAAATAAAGTTACGAAGGAGGTAACAAAATGAAAAGAAAATGGACGGCGATTGCGATGTCATTGGTAACGGTAGCAAGTTTATCTTTGACAGCATGCGGAGGCGGAGGCGGCAATGCAGCCAGCGGATCCAGTGCATCGAGCGAGGCGGACGGCAAAACAACGTTGAAGCTTTGCTGGTGGGGCAATCAGGTGCGAAATGATGCAACCCAGGAAGCGGTAAATCTGTATATGGAGCAGAATCCGGACATTAACATCGAAGTGGAGTTTATGGATTGGACAGGATACTGGGATAAACTTTCCACGGTTGCGGCAGGAGGAAATCTTCCGGATATCATTCAGATGGATTATGCATATCTGAAGAGATACCAGGAAAGCAATCAGTTGGCGAATCTGGACGAGTTTATTGAGAATGGTACGATTGATACTTCCAAATTCCAGGAAGGCGTAGTGGAAAGTGGATCGGTAGATGGAAGCTGCTATGCAATCAGCCTGGGAATCCAGCCGCCATGTATGGTATATGATAAAGCGATCGTAGAAGAAGCGGGTGTTGAAATTCCGGAGTATCCGACCTGGGAAGAACTGTATGACATTGGACAGACAATTTATGAGAAAACCGGCGTGTCTACCTGTCTTGACCCGTCAATGAATACGATGCTGCTGCTTGCAAGATCTTACGGCGGATATATCTATGACGATCTGGCAGAGGGAGACAGCAAAGCAGTCCAGAAACATATGCAATATGTAGAAAAATTCAGCCAGGCAGAATTTTGTATTTCACCGGAACTGTGGGCTGAAAAAGATGCTGCAAACGTAGATACCAAACCAATCGTTGATCAGACCACATGGAACGATTTCCCGTTTGCCTGCCAGATGCCGACCATCGCGACGGCAGCAGGAAGAGAGATGGGAATGTGTATGCATCCGAAGCCAGCAGACGCAACAGCGGAGCAGAATTACCTGAAACCGTCGATGTTCTTCTCTATCGCTGAGACATCTGAACACAAAGAAGAAGCAGCGAAATTCATCGACTGGTTCTCCAACGATGTAGAATGCAACAAAATCCTGAAAGGTGAACGTGGTGTTCCGGTTAACACAGATGTTGCGGAGGCAATTTCCGCCGATCTGGATGACAATACCAAGAGAGTGTTTGAGTACACCGAAGAGGCAGGACAGATGACTTCTCCTATCGATCCGCCGGAACCGACCAGCGCAAGCGAGATCAGTCAGCTTCTGGAGACGATCACAGAGGGCATCATGTACGGAGAAATCACCGCTGAAGAAGCAACAGACCAGTTTATGTCAGGAACTGCCGAGATTCTGCAGGAAGCAGCCGAATAACAATCATTAAATCAAATGTCGGAGGGAACGCAAGTGAAAAAACAGAATACTCCTAAAAAGACATTTGGGCAGAGATTGAACCAGGAAGGAGTGGCAGGATATATTCTTGTCCTGCCCTTCATCTTTGGTTTCCTGGCTTTCACTGCAATACCAATGGCAATGTCTTTAGGATTTTCATTTACAGAGTATAATATCCTGGAAACACCGGAATTCATAGGGTTTGAGAATTACATTGATATGTTCCAGGATCCTAAATTTGTTAATACGTTTCTCGTAACTATTAGGTACGTAATCTTTTCTGTTCCGCTGAGACTGCTGATGGCTTTGATGATTGCGATGCTTCTGGTAAAAAGCACAAAGCTGTCCGGATTTTACAGGGCGGTGTTTTATCTTCCGTCCATCATTGGATCCAGTGTAGCGGTAGCGGTTCTTTGGAAAAAAATGTTTGAGAGCAATGGTGTAATCAACGGGCTGCTGGGACTTGTGGGGCTTCCGGATGATACAGCCTGGCTCGGAGGAGAAAAAACTGCGATGTTTACGCTGATCGTGCTGGCTGTCTGGCAGTTTGGATCTTCGATGCTGATTTTCCTTGCAGGCTTGAAGCAGATCCCCGTTTCTCTTTATGAGGCGGCGACAGTCGATGGAGCCAACGGCGTAAAAAAATTCTTTAAAATCACGCTGCCTCTGCTTACGCCGACGATTTTCTTCAATCTGATCAATCAGCTGATCAGTGGTTTTATGGCTTTTACGCAGAGTTATGTAATTACGCAGGGCAAGCCAAGAGAAAGTACACTCTTCTATTCAGTTTATCTGTATCAGAATTCCTTTACATATGGAAAACTTGGATACGGTTGTGCTATGGCATGGTTTATGACTATTTTTGTAGGACTTCTTACCCTGCTGATTTTCAAAACACAGAACAAGTGGGTATATTACGAATCATAGAGGTGGCAGGATGAAAAGTTATAAGACGAAAAAAATTGTGGTAAATACAGTTTATCATATATTTACCTTTGTTCTGGCATTGGTAATGATCTATCCCGTTGTATGGATGGTCATGAGTTCTTTTAAGGAAACGGAAGATGTCATCCGCACAGCGACAGATCTTATTCCGGATCACTTTACTTTAGAGAACTATGTGACCGGATGGAAGGGATTTGCCGGAATTGGGTTTGGTACATTTTTTAAGAACTCTTTTATCATTGCGGGTGTCGGCACGATCGGAGCGGTTCTGTCGTCAGCTGTTGTTGCTTACGGTTTTGCAAGGTGCAATTTTAAGGGAAAAGGTTTCTGGTTTTCCTGTATGCTTCTTTCTATGATGCTTCCGTTTCAGATTATTATGATTCCGCAGTACATTTTGTTTAACAATCTTGGCTGGGTGGGAACTTTTCTCCCGCTGATCGTTCCAGCATTTTTTGGAGGAGCTTTCTTTATCTTCCTGAATATTCAGTTTATCAAGGGAATTCCGATGGATCTGGATGAGGCAGCTAAGATTGACGGATGCAGCATTTACGGGATTTTTGTCAGAATCATATTGCCTTTGATCAAACCGTCCCTGGTGACCAGTGCAATTTTCTCGTTCATGTGGAAATGGGATGATTTCCTGGCCAGTTTGATCTACCTGACGAATCCGTTGACTTATCCAGTCAGCTATGCATTGAAAATGTTTTCCGATCCTTCTTCGGGATCTGACTGGGGTGCGATCTTTGCAATGGCAACCTTGTCGCTGCTTCCAATTTTCTTTATCTTCCTTACCATGCAGAAATATCTGGTGGAAGGAATCGCATCGACAGGAATGAAGGGATGACCTTCGCGGAAAAGAACATTGATATTCCCCGTTTTCTTCGTATATAGTTTTTTCATATTGTATACGGATGAAAATGGGGAGTTTGTGTATAAGAACAGAGAAACAGGAGGAATAAAACAATGGAACAGATCAGATTAGGAATTATCGGAGTGGGAAATATGGGAACAACCCATTGCCTGAATATCGCTACCGGAAAGCTCCCGGAATTTGTTCTCACGGCAGTTGCAGACAGAAGAGAGAGCAGAAGAAACTGGGCGAAAGAGCGTCTGGGTGATGAGGTTGCCATCTATGAGGAAGGAAAGGATTTGATCGCATCCGGAAAATGCGATGCAGTATTGATCGCAGTGCCTCATTATCAGCATCCGGAACTGGCTATTCTCGCGCTGGAACACAATCTTCATGTGATGAGCGAAAAACCTGCCGGTGTGTATACAAAACAGGTACGTGAAATGAACGAGGCTGCGGAAAAATCTGACCGGGTATTTGGTATGATGTTCAATCAGAGAACCAACTGCGTTTACAGAAAAATGAAAGAAATCGTATCTCAGAAAGAGATGGGAGAAATTAAGAGAATCAACTGGATTGTTACGGACTGGTACAGGACACAGTCTTATTACGATTCCGGAAGCTGGAGAGCTACCTGGGATGGAGAAGGCGGCGGTGTACTGCTGAATCAGTGTCCGCATAATCTGGACTTGCTGCAGTGGATCGGAGGCATGCCAAGCAAGATCAGAGCGTTCTGCCATGAAGGAAAATGGCATGATATCGAGGTGGAGGACGATGTAACCGCATATCTGGAATATCCAAACGGCGCTACAGGTGTGTTTGTCACCACAACTGCCGATACACCGGGAACCAATCGCTTTGAGATCACCATGGAAATGGGCAAGCTGGTATGTGAGAACGGAAAACTGACGTTATACAAACTGGCACAAAACGAAAGAGAATTCTGCAAGACGGCAAAAGGCGGATTTGATCAGCCGGAGTATGAGGTCATCGAGGTTGAGACCGATGGAATGAACGAGCAGCATGTTGGTGTCATGAAAGCTTTTGCCGGCGCGATTCTGAGAGGTGAGCCGCTGGTTGCTGAGGGAAAAGAGGGAATCAGAGGCCTGATGATCTCCAATGCGATGCATTTGTCCAGCTGGCTGGATCAGACGATCGAACTTCCGGTGGATGAGGAAGTATTTCTGGAAGAACTCAACAAACGAAGAAAAACTTCAAAGAAAAAAGAAGAAGCGGATATCACGTTTACGACAGAAGGGACATATTGAGGGGGTAGAGAAATGTTTAAGGGAATTACAATTTCAGGCTTTGCAGATGAATTGGATGAAAATATTGAAAAACAGATTCAGGGATTCCAGGAACTTGGCATTACGCATATGGAAATCCGTGAAGTCAATGGAAAAAATCTGCTTCAGTATTCCCTGGAAGAGGCGAAAACATTCAAGGAGATGCTGGATGCCGGTGGAATCAAGGTTTCTTCCATTGGTTCTCCGATTGGAAAAATAAAAATTACGGACGCGTTTGAACCCCATTTTGAAGCATTTCAGCATGCCGTTGAGATTGCCAAAATCATGGAAACAAAATATATCAGAATGTTCAGCTTTTTTATGCCGGAAGGCGATCCTGCCCTGTATCGGGACGAGGTGATGCGGCGTCTGGAACGTATGGCGGATTACGCGTGTGAACGGGATGTTATCCTGCTTCATGAAAATGAAAAAGATATCTATGGTGACATCGCACCAAGGTGCCTGGACATTATGAAGAACTTTTATGGAGATCATTTTCAGGCAGTCTTTGATTTTGCAAATTTCGTGCAGTGCAAACAGGATACCTGGGAAGCATACGAAATGCTGGAACCATACATTGCCTATGTCCATATCAAGGATGCTTTGTGGAAAGACAGAAGCGTGGTACCGGCAGGATATGGAGACGGAAATGTAAAGAAGATCCTGCGCGTTTTGAAGGAGAAGGGATATCAGGGATTTTTGTCTCTGGAACCGCATCTTTCTGAGTTCGAACATTTTGATCAGCTGGAGCACAGCCGTTTCCGGGAGAGGGAAACTGTGAACAGAGCTGAGAGATTTGCGGTGGCGCATGAAGCATTGACTCAGATCATCGAGGAGATTTAAAGGGAGACGTATTGGGAGGAACAACGTGAAGACATTAGAGATCATGAAAAACTGGACCATGCATCCGGTTGGAACAGACAAGCATTATAAAACAGAAATTCCGGCGATGGCCATGCAGGTTTTGTATGAAAATCAGGAGATTCCGGATCCATATGTGGGGGAGAACGAGTGGATCGTTTATGAGGCTTTGAAGAATGATTTTGAATTTTCAAATGTATTTGAAGTTTCCGAAGGCATGCTCTCGGCGGACGAGTTGGTGCTGCGATGTGAGGGCCTTGATACTGCGGCAGAAATCTATGTCAATGAAACAAAGATTGCATTTGTCAATGACATGCACCGCACCTATGCTTTTGATGTGAAGGATACGGTCCATGCAGGAGAAAATCAGATCCGCATCTACTTCCGGTCCGGAATTGAGTATGCGCTGGAACAGCATGCGAAAGAACCTTATTACCATACCTCGGATACGGTGGACGGATTCAGCCTTGTAAGAAAGGCTCACAGCACTTATGGATGGGACTGGGGTCCGAAGCTTCCGGATGTGGGAATCTGGAGACCGATTTGTCTGCAGGCATATGATACCGCCAGATTTCAGGATATCTATGTTCGTCAGTTTCATAAAGAGGGACGTGTGCAGCTGAAGATCGAGACAGAAATTGCCCGTCTGAAGCCGGAGGATGTGACGATGGAGATCGTTCTCACAGATCCGCAGGGAAATTGTGTGAAAAAAACATATGATTCCATTGGAGAAAAAGTTTCCGCTGAAATCACAGTGGAAAAGCCTCAGTTGTGGTGGTGCAATGGATTTGGTTCACAGCCTTTATATGAGGTGAAATGCATTCTGAAAAAAGAGGAAGAGGTTCTGGAAGAAGCTGTGAAGAGAATCGGGCTTCGCACACTTACCGTACGCAGAGAAAAGGATTCGTGGGGTGAAAGCTTCGAATTCTGTGTAAACGGCGTTTCTGTGTTTGCCATGGGAGCCAATTATATTCCGGAGGACTGCTTTTATACCAGATGCAGCCGGGAAAGAAGTGAAGCGCTGATCAGGCAGTGCGTCCGTGCCAACTATAACAGTATCCGTGTCTGGGGCGGCGGATATTTCTGCGACGATTATTTCTATGATCTGTGTGATGAGTACGGACTGATTGTATGGCAGGATCTGCTGTTTGCGTGTGGTGTTTACCGGCTGCACGAAGACTTTGTGGAAAATGTTGTGCAGGAAACCATCGATAATGTCAAACGTCTGCGCCATCATGCAAGTATTGCTCTCTGGTGCGGAAATAACGAGCTGGAATGGGGTTGGTCCGGATGGGATATGGGATTCGGAAACAGAGTACAGGATAAGGCAGATTACATTAAACTCTTTGAGTGGATTCTTCCGCAGACGGTGAAGAAAATTGATCCGGACCGGTTCTACTGGCTGGCATCTCCGTCTTCCGGAGGAAGCTTTGATGATCCGAATGATCAGAATCGCGGCGACGTTCATTACTGGGAGGTATGGCACCGGCTGAAACACTTTACGGAATACAGAAAATACTATTTCCGGTTCTGTTCAGAATTTGGTTTCCAGTCCTTCCCGTCGGAAAAGACGGTCAATACCTTTGCCGCGGAATCAGATAAAAACATTTTCTCTCCGGTGATGGAAAATCATCAGAAAAACGGAGGCGCCAATGGATTGATCTTATACTATCTGTCAGCCAACTTTAAGTATCCGTCAGATTTCGGAACCCTGCTTTATGTTTCCCAGATCCTTCAGGCGGAAGCGATCCGTTATGGTGTGGAACACTGGAGAAGCAACCGGGGAAGATGTATGGGAGCACTGTACTGGCAGGTCAATGACTGCTGGCCGGTGGCAAGCTGGTCCAGCCTGGATTATTATAACCGCTGGAAACCGCTGCATTACTATGCGAAAAAGTTCTATGCGCCGGTCTTGCTGTCCGCGCTGGAAGAAAAGGGACAGATACGGTTTGTTGTTTCCAATGAGACCATGCAGGAAGTGAATGCGGAAATCATCTGGAGGCTGAGAGACCATCAGGGAAATATCGTGGAAGAACAGAGAAAGCATTCTCCGGTTCCAGCCCTGACTGCAGTGGAGTGCAGCGAAGCGGACTATGCATCCATCAGCAGTGACCGTTGGAAATCCAGAAAATTCTATGTGGAATACACACTCTGTATCGAAGGACAGGAAATCAGCCAGGGAACTGTGCTGTTCACACGGCCGAAACATTTTGAATTCCAGGATCCGCAGATTCATTGGAGCGTAGAGGAAACGGAAAAAGAATTTTTGCTGACCGCAGAGACAGCAAATTATGCAAAATATATTTTCCTTGACAGTGAAGATTTCGACTTTGTTGCAGATGATAACTGTTTTGACCTTTCCAAAGGTACAAAGAAAACAATCAGGATCGCAAAAGAGGATATCACCAAGGACGGAAAGCCGTATGCACCGTCTGTAAAAGAGATGGAAAATCTGAAGGTTCTGAGCGCATATGACATTCAGTAAAACGGTCAGGAAAGAGAAGGGGAACAAAATGAACGAGAAAGAATCTATGTGGGCACTGGTAAAAGAAAAACCGGAGGCGGGACTTTGGATGAAACGTGTCCCGGTTCCGGAGGTAGGACCCAATGATGTAAAGATTAAAATCCGTAAAACTGCAATCTGCGGCACGGATGTACACATTTATCAGTGGAACGAGTGGGCGCAGCACACGATCCCGATCGGACTGACCGCAGGCCATGAGTTTGTCGGAGAAGTGGCGGAAGTTGGCGCAGGTGTCCAGGGATTTCATGTGGGAGATCTTGTGTCAGGAGAAGGCCATATTACCTGCGGAAAATGCAGAAACTGTCTGGAAGGTCATAAAGAAAACTGTAAGGACGCGAAAGGCGTCGGTGTAAACCGAAATGGAGCATTTGCAGAGTATCTGGTAATTCCGGCTTCCAATGTATGGCCCTGCAATCCGAATATTCCGGAGGAACTGTACTCTATTTTTGATCCGCTGGGAAACGCTACCCATACCGCGTTGTCTTATGATGTACTGGGGGAGGATGTCCTGATCACGGGAGCAGGTCCGATCGGAATGATGGCGGCGGCGATTGCCAAATTTGCGGGAGCGCGTCATGTGGTAATTACGGACATGAACCCTTACCGCCTGGAGCTTGCCAGGAAACTTGGAGCCACAAGGACTGTGAACCTGAAGGAAGAAAATCTGACGGATGTAATGAAAAAGATCGGAATGACCGAAGGTTTCGATATCGGAATGGAAATGTCCGGAAGCCAGGCGGGATTGTCCGACATGATACACAACATGAAACACGGAGGAAAGATCGCTCTGTTAGGGCTGCAGAGACAGGATGCACAGGTGGATCTTGAAACGATTATTTTTAACGGTCTGAACATTCGCGGAATTTATGGAAGAAAAGTTTGGGATACCTGGTATAAAATGTCTACGATGATCCAGGCGGGTCTGGATATTTCCGAAGTGATCACACACCGTTTTGATATCCGTGATTATGAAAAGGGATTTCAGGCAATGATCTCCGGCCAGTCAGGAAAAGTAATTCTTGACTGGACGAAATTCAATGGTTAAGATGAAAGCATAAGGCAAGCAGGAAAAGAGGAAAAGGCAGAGCTATGGAACGAAAAAATGATATTTTGGATATTTACAGAAAAGAAGTAGAAGAAATCCGGGAGGCAGGGCTGTTCAAAGATGAGGCGCCCATCGCTTCTGCTCAGGGTGCGAGAGTACGGTTGGAGGACGGCAGGGAAGTTCTCAATATGTGCGCGAACAATTATCTGGGCCTGGGGGACAGCCCAAGACTGATCGAGGCGGCAAAGAGAACGTATGATGAAAGAGGTTATGGCCTGGCGTCCGTACGTTTTATCTGCGGAACCCAGGATATTCACAAAAAACTGGAGAAAAAGATTTCCGGTTTTCTGGGAACGGATGACACGATCTTATACTCCTCCTGTTTTGATGCCAACGGCGGACTGTTTGAGACAATTCTGACCGCAGAAGACGCGGTGATCAGTGATGAACTGAATCATGCGTCCATCATCGACGGTGTCCGGCTGTGCAAAGCAAAACGTTATCGTTACAAAAACAATGATATGGAAGATCTGGAGCAGAAACTGAAAGAGGCAGACGAGGCAGGGGCAAGAATTAAGCTGATTGCTACAGATGGTGTGTTTTCCATGGATGGGATTATCTGTAATCTGAAAGGAGTCTGTGACCTTGCGGATAAATATCATGCGCTGGTGATGGTGGATGACAGCCATGCGGTTGGATTTCTTGGAAAGCATGGTCGGGGGACCGCAGAATACTGCCAGGTGGAAGGGCGTGTGGACATTATCACCGGAACTCTGGGGAAAGCCCTCGGCGGAGCATCCGGCGGCTATACATCCGGAAGAAAAGAAATCATTGATCTCCTGCGTCAGAGAAGCCGTCCTTACCTGTTTTCCAATACGCTGGCTCCGGCGATCGTAGGCGCGAGTCTGGAACTGTTCGATATGCTGGAGGAGAGCACGGAGCTGAGAGATCACCTGGAGGAGACGACTGCTTACTATCGAAAACTGCTGACGGAGAATGGATTCGATATTATAGAAGGAACGCATCCGTGTGTGCCGGTTATGCTCTACGACGAGAAGACGGCGGCGGAATTCGCAAAGAGCATGATGGAAAAAGGCGTGTATGTGGTTGCGTTTTCTTATCCGGTCGTTCCGAAAGGAAAAGCGAGAATCCGCACGCAGGTGTCTGCGGCACATACGAAGGAAGACATTGATTTTATTGTAAAATGCTTTATAGAAGTAAGAGCGGAGATGGGACTGAAAGAATGATGAAAAAAGAGTACTACACGGGAAATCGGGAAAATCTGTACCGCCATCTGCAGGAGGGCGCGCTTGCCGTGTTCTTTTCCGGAGATGAGATCAGAAGATCCGCCGATGAATGTTATGATTACTTTGGAA
>OLQX01002157.1_pt1 | contig 13989 bp, 8 predicted proteins | sample 1672581 | NCBI WGS metagenome assembly OLQX01 (sample SAMEA3136701, study PRJEB25190) | human gut metagenome | reverse complement strand
GTCTTGCGTGGATTCCCTGTGCATCTGTTACTACATACTTAAATTCTTTCATGATTCAACACTCCTGTTCTTTAAAAAATATTTAGAAAATTAATAAGTTACTACTCTGCTTTCAATGGCTTTTTGAGTAATACAATTCCCGCCATTGCTACGACAGCTCCTACAACCAATGCTATCAAAAACATCAATGGATTGTCAATAATTCCGATGACAAAAATTCCTCCATGCGGAGCTCTTGATCCGCATCCAAACATCATGGATAATGCGCCTGCTATTGCAGAACCAACTATACATGGCGGAATGATTCGAAGCGGATCAGATGCTGCAAATGGAATGGCTCCTTCTGTGATAAAAGAAAGTCCCATGATGTAGTTTGTGATACTTGTCTGCTGTTCACTCTTTGTGAAACGGTTTTTAAAAAATGTGGTGGCAAGTGCGATTGCGATCGGTGGAACCATACCTCCGATCATAACAGATGCCATAATATCAAACTGTCCACTTGCGATGGATGCCGTTCCAAATACATATGCCGCTTTGTTGAACGGTCCGCCAAAATCAATGGACATCATACCTGCAAGAACCGCTCCCAGAAGCATCTTGCTGGATTCTCCCATTCCGGAAAGGACATTATTCAGCCAGGTGTTAAATGCTCCAACCGGTGGGTTTACGATAAAGATCATAAATGCTGCCATGATCAGAATCCCAAAGAATGGATACAGAAGAACCGGTTTTGTCCCTTCCAGAGTTTTCGGAAGCTTGTCAAACAATTTCTTCAATCCGATCATCAGGTACCCTGCTGCAAATCCGGCGATCAGTGCACCGAAGAATCCGGATGAAATCCATGCGTCTTCTGCAAGGAATACAGAAGTTCCGGCTTTTGCAAGAAGTCCGCCTACAATACCAGGCATCAATGCCGGTCTGTCACCAATTGCCATTGCAATATAACCGGCAAGGATCGGGAACATCATCCCAAACGCTGTATTTCCAACGATGTTGAAGAATTTTGCAAGTGGAGTTCCACTACCAAATGCTGCTGTACCTGCATTTGCACCGTCAACCAGGAAAGAAAGTGCGATCAGGATTCCACCGCCGATTACGAACGGAAGCATATGGGATACTCCATTCATCAGGCTCTTATAAATCTTGCGTCCGATGGTATCTCCGTCAGCTGACGCACCACCCTCTTCTGTTGCTCCACCCTTGCTGTGATAAACTGGAGCGTTTCCACTCAAGGCACGTTCGATCAGCTCCTGTGCTTTGTTGATTCCGTCAGATACCTTTGTACTGATCAGCGGCTTGCCGTCAAATCTTGCCATTGCGACATCCTTGTCGGCTGCAATGATGATACAGTCACAGGCAGCGATTTCTTCCGGTGTCAGTACGTTCTTGGCACCACCAGATCCGTTTGTTTCTACCTTGATGGTAACTCCCATTTCTTTCGCTTTCTTTTCCAGACCTTCCGCCGCCATGTAAGTATGGGCGATACCGGTCGGGCATGCGGTAACTGCGAGGATCTGATACGGTTTTGCAGATGCATCCGCCGGAGCTTCTGCTTTTTCTTCTGCTTCTTCCGGGAATTTTTCTTTCTCGGCTGCATCAACATAAGCAAGAAATTCATCAACATCCTTTGCATGAAGCAGCTTGTTTCTGAAATCCTCATCCATCAGAAGCATGGACAGACGACTGAGTACTTCCAGATGTACATTGTCCTCTGTATTCGGTGCTGCGATCAGGAAAATAAGATATGCCGGTTCTCCGTCCAGAGAATCGTAATCTACACCCTCCGGAAGCACCATGGCTGCAAGTCCCGGTGCGCTTACCGCTTCAGTCTTGCCATGCGGGATTGCAATGCCTTCACCAATTCCTGTAGTTCCTTCTTCTTCTCGTTTGAAGACGGTTTCACGATAGGTGTCAATGTCATTGATGTTCCCGCCTTCTGCCATCAGATCGACCATTTCACGGATGACCTGCTCTTTGGAGTCTGCCTTGCCATCGAGGCAAATACTTTGCTTTTTGAGTAAGTCTGTAATCTTCATCTTGTCATTCCTCCCATTTGATTTTATATATGGTACACTTCTGCCGGTTCTCCAAGAAGTGCAACAATCTCATCTCTTGTAGCGAGCCACGAACAGAATGCCGAAGCGCTTCCTGCCGCCACACCCAGACGGAATGCTTTTTCCATATCTTTTGTATTCAGATATCCGGTAATAAATCCTGCCACCATAGAATCACCTGCGCCAACAGAATTGACAACCTTTCCTTTCGGAGGCATGGTTTCATAGACTTTTCCATCCTTTGTCACAAGGATCGCTCCGTCACCTGCCATGGATACCAGTACATGCTGTGCTCCAAGTGCCTGTAATTTCTTCGCATGAATGATGATGTCTTCTTTTCTCTTCAGTTCTACGTTAAACATCTCACCTAACTCATGGTTGTTCGGTTTGATCAGGAACGGATGATATTTCATAACTTTTAAAAGAAGATCCTTGGTTGCATCCACTACAAAACGGATTTCTTTTCCGGAAAGTCTCTCCAGGATTCTCTCATAAATATCTTCTGGCAGAGTATTCGGAATACTTCCTGCAAGGATCAGTACATCGCCTTCTTCCAGCTTATCCAACTTTTCATATAATGCCTGAATTGCTTCTTCTGTGATAACCGGTCCCTGTCCGTTGATCTCAGTCTCAGTTCCTGCATTGATCTTTACATTGATTCGGCTATTACCTTCTTTTAACGGGATAAAATCTGTCTCACATCCGAACTCTTCCAGCATCTTTTCCAGTACATCTCCGGTAAATCCTGCCTTGAATCCAAGCGCTTTGCTCTTAAGTCCCAGATTGGAAAGAATCACAGATACGTTATTTCCTTTTCCTCCCGGATAGATATGTTCGCTTGTTGTCCGGTTGATCTCTCCCGGGATCAGCTGATCTGCCTGTACCACATAGTCCAAAGACGGGTTAAATGTCACTGTGTAAATCATTATTTTGCAACCTCCACAATATTTTTATATTTGTTAAATGTAGCATCCTTAAGCTTTGTTGTAATGATGTCCACTGCATCCAGTTCTGAAAATGTTACCGGTGCTACCTGACCGAATTTGGTTGAATCTGCAAGGATGTAAGCCTTTGCGCTTCTTAAGATCGCCATCTCTTTGATCGCAGCCTCCCTGATATCTGGTGTGGTGCATCCACTCTCTATATGAATCCCATTGGTTCCAAAGAATCCTTTTGTGAAATGGTATCTTCCCAGGGTTTTCATTGCTTCCTCTCCGACCAGTGCCAGCGTTGCTTCTTTTAATTCCCCACCGATCAGATAAACTATACATCCTTTCTGTGTCAGCTTCTTCGCATGCATGATTCCGTTTGTCACATACACAGCGTCCTGCTCTGTCAGAAAATCAATCAGAAAATCAGTGGTTGTCCCTGCATCGATATAGACGAAATCATCTTTTTCAATCAGAGATGATGCATACTTTCCGATCTGCACCTTTTCATCAATGTTCAGATCCTGTCTGACTGCAACAGATTCATCTCTGGTGTACTGCGCCATATTGACTGCGGTTGCACCACCATGTACCTTGATCAGCTTTCCTTTTTTATGAAGTGTTGTCAGATCCCTTCGTATCGTTGACTCTGACATATCCAGAAGCTCGGTCAGTTCCTGAACAGTGATTGTCTTGTGTTCATTCACTAATTTCAGAATTTCACTGAATCTTTCTTCTGCAAGCACTTATCTCACCTCCATTTCGACTGGTTATGACTGATTTATTCAATTGTATTTTATATTTCAGTCATTTTCAATCATTTGTTTTCTTTTTCGTTCATCTTTAGCTCTAATATATCGCCTTTTTCAGTCAAAGTCAATCATTTTCAGCCATAAATAACTACCAAAAAAATAGTGATCATTTTGTGCATTTTTATGGGTGTGGAATCGGTGGTGCCAGAGTTCCGACTTGTGTTTCATCTCTATTGCACTCAACGGAATTGAAAATGGATATAGTCGGAACGGAACTCTGGCTTCTACGTTACTGGCAAAATGCAGCAAAAGGCTTTGTTTAACCTAACCAAATGCAAATTTATACTTTTCTCTTATATGCAAAAAAGCCAAAGCACTTTTTTAAGTTATATTGAATGATAACTTATCTTTAAGTACTTTGACTTTTTATTTAGGCAAAATCAAACAGGGATAACTGATTGGTCTCCGGGAGGTCGCCCAGCAAACCCATATCTGCCATCAAGTCAACCAATGTCTTGCTGACTTTTGTTCTCTGACGGAAATCATCTTTAGAGAGGTATGGTCCGTCTTTAGCGGCAATTTCCATAGCCTCGGCGGCTTTATCGCCCATGCCGTCAATGGTGTTGAACGGTGGAAGGAGCTTGTCGCCGACGATCTGGAACTTGGATGCTTTGGATTTGTAGATATCGATCGGTAAAAAATCAAATCCTCTGGCATACATTTCCAGTACATTTTTCATATCTTTTAAGGTATCCTGATCTTTTTTACTGAGCTGATTGAGTTCTGCTCTTCTTTTATATTCTTTCATATGGTAGAGAAGTTTTTCTTTTCCCTGTCCCATCAGTTCGTAAGAGAATGCAGATGCACGGATTCCGAAGTATGCCGCATAATAAGCAAGCGGATAATTGATCTTGCAGTAGGCAATTCGGTATGCCATCATGACATAAGCTGCAGCATGGGCTTTCGGGAACATGTATTTGATCCGCTCACAGGACCAGATATACCATTCCGGCACGTCATGCTCCAGCATATCTTTTTTAAACTGTGACCACTCTTTACATTTTCCTTTTGCGACGGTTCCTTTACGCACACGTTCCATGATTGTGAAGGATTCTTCACTTTCAACACCTTTGTTGATCAGATAAGTCATGATATCATCACGGGTACAGATTGCCGTGGAAATGGTTGCCTTTCCTTCTTCAATCAGGGTCTGTGCATTGTTCAGCCACACATCTGTTCCATGAGACAGACCTGAAATACGGATCAGGTCCGAAAGTGTCTTTGGCTTGGTATCAATTACCATCTGGATAACAAAATCTGTACCAAACTCCGGAACTCCCAGACAACCAAGCGGACATCCGTCAATGTCCTCCGGTGTGATACCGAGCACCTCTGTTCCTGCAAAAAGTCCCATTACACCTGGATCATCCAATGGAATATCAGTCGCTTTAAATACATTATTCACTCCATCGTATTTATTGTCCATCGCATCGGAATTGATCAGCTCTTCCAGCGTTTTAATCATGGTCGGATCATCGTGTCCGAGAATATCCAGTTTCAAAAGGTTGTGGTCAATGGAATGATAATCAAAATGAGTGGTGATAATATCGGTCGTCATATCATTTGCCGGATGCTGGATTGGAGTGAAAGAGTTAATGTCCTCTCCATGCGGAAGAACTACGATTCCCCCCGGATGCTGTCCGGTACTTCGGCGGATTCCGGTACAGCCAGCTACGATACGATCGATCTCGCAGTTTCGCTTACGGTCACCACGCTCCTCATAATAATTCTTCACATATCCATAAGCCGTCTTTTCTGCAAGTGCGGCAATGGTTCCGGCACGGAAGGTCTGACCTTTTCCGAAAATAACCTCCGTATACTTATGCGCTTTACTCTGGTAATCTCCGGAGAAGTTCAGGTCGATATCCGGCTCTTTGTTTCCCTTGAATCCAAGGAAAGTCTCAAATGGAATGTCAAATCCGTCTTTGACCAGCTTCTGTCCACAGACCGGACAGTTCTTATCCGGCATATCGTGTCCACAGCCACCCACATATTTTTTCACTTCTTCCGAATCAAAATCACTATAGTGACAATTGCTGCAATAGTAATGTGGAACCAGAGGATTGACCTCCGTGATTCCTGCCATAGTTGCAACGAATGAAGATCCTACCGAACCACGGGATCCTACCAGGTAACCATCCTCGTTGGATTTCCATACCAGCTTCTGCGCAATGATATACATAACCGCAAATCCATTGGAAATGATGGAATTCAGTTCTCTTTCCAGTCGTTCATGTACGATCTCCGGAAGGGGATCCCCGTACATAGAATGGGCTTTATTATAACAGATATCTCGCAGCATCTGGTCGGAATTCTCAATAACCGGAGGACACTTATCCGGGCGGACCGGAGAAATCTTCTCGATCATATCCGCGATCAGATTGGTGTTCCTGATCACAACTTCATACGCTTTTTCCGAACCAAGGTAGGCAAATTCATCCAGCATTTCCTCCGTTGTACGAAGGTATAGTGGTGCCTGCTTATCGGCATCTCCAAATCCTTTTCCTGCCATGATGATCCGGCGGTATACCTCATCTTCCGGATCCATGAAATGTACGTCACAGGTTCCCACGACCGGTTTGTGGAACTGCTCCCCAAGATGCACGATCTTCCGGTTCAGATCCATGATATCTTCCATAGAATTGACCGAAGTTACTTTGTCACTCTCTACCATAAATGCATTGTTTCCAAGCGGCTGGATTTCCAGATAGTCATAAAAATCTACGATCTTCGCGATCGTCTCATCCGGCTTTCCATCCAGAAGTGCACGGTAAAGCTCTCCGGCTTCACAGGCACTTCCCACGATCAGACCTTCCCGGTGCTCATTTAGCACACTTTTCGGGATACGGGGTCTGCGATTATAGTAAACCAGATGGGATGCAGAAACAAGCTGATACAAATTCACACGACCAATGTCATTTCTTGCAAGAATAATGACATGATAAGTCGGAAGCTTTTTAATAGAATCCGGGTTCAGATCCCCAAATTCATTAACTTTTGCAAGCGTTGTCAGTTCCCGTTCTTTGAGCATCTGCACAAATTTCACAAAGATTTCTGCCGTGCAGCCTGCATCATCAACTGCGCGGTGATGATTCTCCAGGGAAATATTTAAAGCTTTTGCAACGGTATCCAGCTTGAAACGGTTCAGTGCCGGAAGAAGGACACGGGCAAGTGCAACGGTATCTACATAAGTAAAATCAGCCTCAATCTTCTGCCTTTTGCAGTTCTGCTCGATAAATCCCACATCAAAAGAAGCATTATGCGCCACCAGAACCGCATCGCCAATAAATTCTATAAACTGCGGCAAGATTGTCTCAATATCCGGCGAATCGATGACCATCTCATCGGTGATGCTGGTAAGTTCCGTGATACGGAACGGGATCGGACGTTTCGGATTGACAAAGGTACTGAACTTATCTGTAATCTTACCGTCTTCCACTTTTACCGCGCCAATCTCGATGATCCGGTCAGTCACAGCGGAAAAACCGGTTGTCTCGATATCGAATACCACGTAAGTGCCTTCCAGGTCCTGTCCTTTTTCGTTCTCTGCGATCTTAGTCAGATCATCTACCAGATATCCTTCCACTCCATAAATAACTTTAAATGGATCATTCTTATCCAGATCCTCGATCACATGATTGGCATCGGTAAACCCCTGCACCACACCATGATCGGTGATCGCAATCGCCGGGTGCCCCCAGTCATGTGCTCGCTTTACCAGATCTTTTGCCTCGGAAACACCATCCATATCGCTCATCTTGGTATGGCAGTGAAGCTCCACGCGTTTTTCCGGATACTTGTCTTTTCTTGTTACACGGAAATCCGAAGTTTTGCGGATTCCGGTTACAGAACCAATGGTCAGCTCTCCATCAAATTTATCAATCGTCGTAACTCCTTTGATTTTCAGAAATACACCTTTTTTAATCTCCGCAAGCAGATCCGGGAGCTGGTCATTGCGGGTAAACATCTTGACCATGATCGTGTCGGTAAAGTCGGTCACGGCAAACATGACGATTGTCTTTTCGTTCCGGATCTCACGGGTATCAAAGCTGATCACCTGTCCCCGGAAAGTAATCTCACCCATCTCTCCGGTAACTGTCTTCAGCTCGATCGGCATATCGTCAAAGTCCCGTCCATAAATTACGTTCGGGTCATCGGAGCGCTTGAGCGGATAATCCCGACGCACAAAGCTTCCCTTGCCACTTTTGAACCCACTGGACTTTCCTGCAAATTCCTGCTTTTTCGGAGTCTCCGGTTTCTTCTGTTCCTGTTTATTCTGCGTACTTGATGCATCTGCTTCTTTAGCGGCATCTTCTGCTTTTTCCGCTTTCTTCTTTGATACGCCTTCCGTTTCTTTTGCTTTTACCGCCTCTTCCGTGGCATGCTGTGCCTGCAGCTTCTGATTCCTTTCCCTGATCGCATCTACTTCCTGCTGAAGCTGCATTTCATTGAATTTCTTGTATTTACTCTCTCCTACTTCTTCATAATCAATTTCTACATCCACCGGCACGTGGAAACGGTTCTCAAAGACATCCTTCAGATAGCTGGTGATCTCGCTGGTCTTTCCCTCTGCAACAATCGTGTCCGCCATAGTCAGACACATAGTACGCTCCCCTTCGAAGCGGCACTTTGCCTTCTGGAACATATTTTTCTCCAGCACACTTTTCTGCTCCAGCTCAAAAAGAATACTCTCCTTGTAGGCATGCATCAGGTTCTCCGGCGTATACTGCTCGGAAAGCCGGTATTCCTCGATGATCGTCACCGGAATATTTCCCTGCGAAAACAGCTGTTCCTCAATCTGGTTCTCCACATAACATACCGTTTTCTTCGGGATCAGATGGGTACTGTAAATATAAACCTTGATATGATTTCTAGCTGAAGTGGAGGTGATTTTCGTCACCTCCACCTTTTCAAACAGCATATGACTGTCGTTATCGATATTCAATGTTGGAAACACATCAAAAAATAGCTTTGTCATCTTCTATTCGCCCCAATGTTCCAGTTCATTACGAAGTGCATCTAAAAGTTCATCCTCTTTTACCTTGCGGATGATCTCTCCTTTTTTGATCAGAAGTCCTTCCCCAATTCCCCCTGCGATTCCAAGATCAGCCTCTCTTGCTTCTCCAGGACCATTTACCACGCATCCCATCACTGCAACCTTGATATCAAGTGGATATTCAGCAACCATCGTCTCTACTTTATTGGCAAGTCCGATCAGATCAATCTTGGTACGTCCACAGGTCGGGCAGGATACAACTTCAATTCCTCCTTTTCTAAGTCCCAGTGCTTTCAGAATCAGTTTTGCACTCTTGATCTCTTCTAATGGATCCCCTGTCAGCGATACACGAATCGTATCTCCGATTCCCTGATAAAGGATGATTCCAAGTCCTACTGAAGATTTAATATTGCCTGAAAGCAGCGTCCCGGACTCGGTGATTCCCACATGCAACGGATACGGGCATTTCTTTGCGATCAGCTCATGCGCTTTTACACACATCATGACATCTGAAGACTTAATACTGACCACCAGATTGTCATAGTCCATGTTCTCAATCATGTGTACCTTGTCAAGTGCACTTTCCACGATTCCCTCTGCAGTCACGCCACCATATTTTTCCAGAAGGTCCTTCTCCAGCGAACCACTGTTCACCCCGACACGGATCGGAATCTCGTATTCTTTTGCTTTCTCCACAACCGCACGGACTCTGTCCTCACTTCCGATATTCCCCGGATTGATACGGATTTTATCTGCACCGTTTTCAATTGCAGCGATCGCAAGACGATAATCAAAATGTATATCTGCAACCAGTGGAATATGGATCTGTTTCTTAATCTCTTGTAAAGCCTGTGCTGCTTCCATATTCGGAACTGCACAGCGGATAATCTCGCATCCTGCCTTTTCCAGAGCAAGAATCTGTGCAACTGTAGATTCCACGTCCTCTGTCTTTGTATTTGTCATGGACTGGATCGCTACCGGATTGCCTCCACCGATCTTTCTTCCTCCGATATTTATTACTTTTGTCTCCTTCCTTGTCATCTGCTTTTAACCTCCTGTTCTCACACAAAACCCTCTGCCTGCGGACTTTCGTGCCCACAGAGAGAGGGTTCTCTTTATTTGTCTGCTTTTTCAAAAATCATCTGGTCCCCATAATCCCACTCGGTAAGTGTAAGCTCGGTTCCGTCCACACTGTAATTGAATGTAGTGAGTACAGAATTGATCGCCTGCTCTACTTCCGATGCAGTTACATTATCACCAAGTTCTTTCGCTGTCTCATCCAGCTCTTCCTGCTTTACAGTAAATGTAATCTGCTTTGCCTTGATATCCAGTGTATATCCAAGTTCCACATCCACATCCTTACCATCGATCAGGTTCTTCCAGTCAAGCTCTGCTTCATTATGGTCATCTACTTCCAGTATCATATCACTCTCATCATGCTTCCACTTTCCTTCCAGCGGATTTCCGAAAAATCCCTGGTAAATGAAATATCCAGCCACGATAATGATCAGAACGGTCGTAATTCCTGTCACATAGTTCCACACACGGCTTCTTTTATCTTCATCATTCTTTGCAATAATCATAGAATCAAGCCCTCCACATCATGTCAATCTTATAATTCATTATACGGGTTTTAACTTTCACTGTCAACGGGGACTGCAAAGAAGAAGATTCAATGTGACTGACGCCATAAAAATCTTATATTCAATTACTGAATATGCGGAAATACCGGTTTGAGTGCCGGATAAATCTGACGGAACTCCTGGTATCTCTTTTCGTATTTTTCAACCAGTTCTGCTTCCGGTTCTACGGTATCTACAATCTTAACCAGCTTGTCAGCTGCTGCTTCTACGCTTTCGTATTCGCCGCATCCGACTGCTGCAAGGATTGCACCTCCAAGTGCCGGTCCTTCTTCGCTCTCGATGATATCCACTTTCAGGTTCATGATATTGGCAATCATCTTTCTCCAAAGAGGACTCTTTGCTCCACCACCGCAGATCTTGGTACGTTCAATCTTGATTCCAAGGCTTTTTGCAACTTCAAGGGAATCACGGAGTGCAAATACAACTCCTTCCAGTACTGCCTGCATCATATCTGCTCTTGTGGTATCCATCGTCATACCGGTAAAGGTAGCTCTTGCATATGGATCATTGTGCGGTGAACGCTCTCCCATCAGATATGGAAGATAGAACACATGGTTCTCACCTAACTTTGTAATATCTTTCTGCTCTGCTGCAAAATCATCCGTGTGAAGAATCTCTTCTGCCCACCATTTATTGCAGGATGCAGCACTTAACATGCATCCCATCAGATGATAATGACCGTCTGCATGTGCAAAAGAATGCAGGGCATTGTTCTTATCTACGCCGAAGTTTGCACTGGAAATAAAGATGGTTCCGGATGTTCCAAGGGAAATGTTACATCTTCCGTCACCAACTGTTCCTGTTCCGACAGCTGCCGCTGCATTATCGCCTGCTCCTGCAATAATTTTTACATTTTCAGAAAGTCCGAGTTCTGCTGCTACTTCCGGCTTCAGACTTCCTACGACCTCGTAACTTTCATAAAGTTTCGGAAGCTGTTCTTCTGTTACGCCGCAGACGTCCATCATTTCTTTGGACCAGCATTTGTGTTCTACATCCATCAGAAGCATGCCGGATGCATCCGAATAATCAGAGCAGAAGCTTCCTGACAGGCAGTATGCCAGATAATCTTTTGGAAGCATGATCTTTGTGATCTTTGCAAAATTCTCCGGCTCATTTTTCTTTACCCACAGGATCTTTGGTGCGGTAAATCCAGTAAATGCAATGTTTGCTGTGTATTTAGAAAGCGTTTCTTTTCCGATCTCGTTATTCAGATAATCCGTCTCTTCTGTGGTACGTCCATCGTTCCAGAGAATTGCCGGGCGGATGACCTGGTCGTCTTTATCCAAAATGACCAGTCCGTGCATCTGTCCACCAAAGCTGATTCCTGCAACCTGGCTCTTATCACACTCAGAAGTCAGTTCTTTGATGCCTTCTACGGACTGGGTAAACCAGTCTTCCGGATGCTGTTCTGACCAGCCCGGATGTGGGAAGTATAATGGGTATTCTTTTGAAACAATTTTTTTGATGTCGCCTTTTTCATCCATTAACAGAAGTTTTACTGCGGATGTTCCAAGGTCTACGCCTATATAGAGCATAATGTTCCTCCTTGTTAGGGTTTTTATATCAACCTGACGGATTCGAGGGATTGTGACCAGATTATAGAAAATAAATATTGCATCTTCCAATCGGCAAAGCATTCCGATGAACCTCTTAGGGCGGAAATTGTGTCAGCAATGGCTTCCACAATTTCTGAGTCTCATCTTCATTGCCTCAAATGGAATCTGCCATATTTATTTTCTATAATCTGGTCCTCAAGACATTAAACCGCCTGCTTGAAACATAAATCCTGTTTTTAATTCGTGTTTCTTTGTACTATAAAGGGGCGGGTTCATTCAGCCGCCCCTTATATGATTGTGTATAGTTTTAATTAGCCCCAAGGATTTTCTGTTGGGTAACGTACACCTTTTGGCTGGTTGTAGCCGATTTCGTCTACCGGTACTCCGATGTATTTGAATACTTCGTAAAGTGCTTTTCCGTAATGTCCGAATGCTACGGCTCCGTGATGCGGGAAGTTCTTTTCGATCAGTACATGACGATAGAATCTGCCCATTTCCGGAATTGCAAAGATTCCGATTGCTCCGAAGGAACGTGTTGCCACCGGAAGGACTTCACCGTGTGCGATGTAAGCTCTCAGTACGTTGTCTGATGTGCTCTGCAGACGGAAGAATGTGATATCCCCTGGTTTGATGTCGCCTTCGAGTGTTCCCTGTGTTACCTCGATCGGAAGGGATCTTGCCATGATCATCTGGTATTTCATTTCGCAGAATGAAAGTTTGGATGATGCAGTATTTCCACAGTGGAATCCCATGAATGTATCTTTCAGTGTGTAATCGAATTTGCCCTTAATGTCTTCTTCATAAAGGTCGGCCGGTACAGAGTTGTTAATATCAAGGAGTGTTACAGTGTCTTCACTTACAACTGTTCCGATGAATTCGCTGAGTGCTCCATAGATATCTACTTCGCAGGATACCGGAATTCCCTGTGCTGTCAGACGGCTGTTGACATAGCATGGTACAAATCCGAACTGTGTCTGGAATGCAGGCCAGCATTTTCCGGCGATTGCAACATATTTGCGGTATCCTCTGTGTTCTTCTACCCAGTCTTTAAGTGTCAGTTCATACTGAGCAAGTTTTGAAAGGATTTCCGGTTTCTTGTTACCGGCTCCAAGTTCTTCTTCCATCTCTTTTACAATTGCCGGAATTCTTTCATCTCCGGCATGTTTGTTAAATGCTTCAAACAGGTCAAGTTCTGAGTTTTCTTCAATCTCTACGCCGATATTGTAAAGTTGTTTGATCGGTGCATTACATGCAAGGAAATTCAGCGGTCTTGGTCCAAAGCTGATAATCTTCAAATTGTTAAGTCCGATGACTGCTCTTGCGATCGGTTCAAATTCATGGATCATATCTGCGCATTCTTCTGCTGTTCCAACCGGATATTCCGGAATATATGCTTTAATATTACGAAGCTTTAAGTTGTAGCTTGCATTTAACATACCGCAGTATGCGTCACCTCTGCCGCCAACCAGATCATTCTGAGATTCTTCTGCTGCAGCCACGAACATGACAGGACCGTCAAAATGCTTTGCCAGCAGGGTTTCTGCAATTTCCGGGCCGAAGTTGCCCAGATATACGCACAGCGCGTTGCAGCCTGCCTGCTTGATATCCTCCAGAGCCTGTACCATATGGATCTCGCTCTCTACAATACAGACCGGACATTCATAAATATCCGCAACGTCATAGTTTGCCTTGTAAGCCTCTACCAGAGCCTTTCTTCTGTTGACAGACAGAGATTCCGGGAAACAGTCCCGGCTGACTGCTACAATACCGATTTTCACTTTAGGTAAATTTTTCATGATAAAATCCTCCGTTTTTATGTCAGGCGCAACGCCTGAAACTATATATACAGGAACTGTTTTGCCTGTAATTTTTAATCTAAGGAAAGGTTTTCACCGATCAGTCCCATCGGGCTTCCTTCCGGCAGACCGCCTTCGGGATGTCCCAGCAGCCATTTGTTTTTGGCAGTCAGATGACCGTCTTCACCGCCCTGATGGTCTTT
>OLQX01002120.1_pt1 | contig 14194 bp, 10 predicted proteins | sample 1672581 | NCBI WGS metagenome assembly OLQX01 (sample SAMEA3136701, study PRJEB25190) | human gut metagenome | reverse complement strand
CGTGCTGCCGCACGAAAAGTAAAAACGATAGATTGACTTTATCGACAGACTGAAACGGTTCCGGAGACGGAACCGTTTTTTTATGCGACTTTTGATTTGTTATCGTGTGATTCTCTGTGGAACGGCGGGGGGATCTCACCCCGCTGTTTCTGCTTGAATTGCACCAATCAACGTCGATGATATAAATGGATTTGACAAACGGTTTCACACTATACGGTTACGCAATTATCCCCAACCTGTGGATAAGGAAAAAGGACAGGAAATTTTCCTGTCCTTTTGGTCTATATGCGGTTACTCTTCCGAAGCAAATACGCCGTAAATCGCGCTTGCGAGCTTCTTGAAGATATTCACGATACGCGCGAGAACGCCTTCGTCGGCAGCATCCTGATCCGAGGTGATAGCATCATCGTCATCGTCGGTCGAAATCTCCTGCGTGCGCAGGATGAACTGCAGACTGCTCGGTGTCGGGTTCATACTGCTCGTGACAGATTGCAGGTCGGCCGAGGAGTCGATATTGAGAATGTTGGTATCGTCCTCAAGGTCGGTCTTAGCGTTGTCAATTGCATTGTGGATGTCGTCGGTCGCGTTCTGCAGCTCATTTGAGCTGTTCGAGCGGGAAGCCTTATCAAGCACATCGAGCAGGCCGTCGAGCATGGTCTGTGTGCTGGCATCTGCGTCGCTGCGAACCGAACGCAGTGTGCTGTTGACCGTGTCGAGCAGCTGGTGGGAGGCGGTGAGTGTTTTGGTGGTGGTGTCGAGCAACTCGGTGCCCTTGTCGATGGAGGACGAGGTGATCGAGGTCAGCCGGTTGAGCGACTCGGTCAGTGCCGGAATCTCGGTCAGCTGCTGGTTGACGCGGCCGAGTGTGGTGTTGGCGAGTTCGGTCAGCTTTTTGCCCTCGGTGGTGAAGTCCTGTCCCAGACCCTTGTAATCGTCGAGAATGTCGCAGATGTCGTCCAGATTGTCGAGCACATCACTGGTGGTTCCCAGGAAATTGTTAAGGGAGCCGCTCAGGCTGGACAAATCGCTACTCACATCCTGCAAAGAATCACCGAGATTAGAGCTGTTATTCTTCATGGTGTTCAGTGTGCCGTTAATACTGTTATAGCGGTCATCGGAAATGAGGCCGTAGCCTTTCAGGTCTTTCAATACATCCTGTACATTACTGATTGCAGACACAACATCGGACGAAATACTGCCGACAGGGTCGCTGAGATCATCCAAATCGTTGCGCAGTGCCTTGAGGTCTTTCTGCATATCGGAGATATTTTTCTTCAGGCTGTCGATATACAGCCACTCCGAACCCGTCTTATCATCCAGATCATCCATGAGATCCTCGAGATTATTCAGCGAGGTACGGATATTCTGCAGCAGCGTCTGGTACTCGGTGATATCCGCACCGGACTCCTCGAGCGTATTGAGAATGCTGTTCGTAGTCGCGTTCAGCTTAACGAGCGTGTCCTTGGTGTTGTTCAGCTCCGGAATCAGCGAATCGCTTTCGCCGGTCAGCTTTTCCAGAGCGGTCAGCGCGGCATCCGTCTTGGGATCAATGGTGCCGCGGTCCTTGATCAGCTGCTGGCGCACGGCGTTGATGCCCGAAATACCGCTCGACATCGTACCCATGCCGTTCTGCATGGACTGCATGGTGTCGAGCATGCTGCTCATGCCGGAGTACAGGCTGTCGCCGGAATTGCTCAGGCGGTCCTTGACGTCCTTCAGGTCGGAGATGATATCCAGCGAGGACAGGGTAGCCGGCGTCATAAACATGAACATACCCATGTTCTCAAAGTTATCCGAGCCGATACGCACGGTGAACGTGCTTTCCTCGCCCGGCATACCCATGAATACGACCAGCTTGTAGGTTCCCACGGACTGAACCTGTGCACCCGGTGCATCAATGGAAAGCGCCTTGCTCATGTCGATACCGGTGCCGCAGACGAGCATCATATTGTTTTTGTAGTAGTCGCTTGCGTAGCTGTTCGGCACCGCGTGAATGGTGATCTCCACCAGACCGTTTGCGCCTGCACAGTCCTCCGCCTTGACCGAAACACCGTTCAGCTTGTAGGAAACATCAAAGTTCCACGGCATTTGGATATTGACCTTGTCGGTCGGGATGCACTCGTAGTAGAAGCGCTGCTTGCTGGTGTCAGACAGCTTCCAGTACACCGAATTGTCTTTGATGACCGGCTCGTCGTAGGTGCTCATGTTGTACACATCTGCGTAGCTGCCGAAATCGGTGAACTCGGTGTGGCCGTTCAGGCTGACACCCTTTACGATGCGCGTATTGGTCGGCGCACCGTAGTAATCCATGTTGATATATACCGATTCGTCGGTTTCTACCGTGGGCGCGGCGGCCTGTGCCGCCTGCGGCAGCGTGAACGCAAGAACAAGCGAGGCTGCGGTCAGTCGGCGCAGCTTATTTGTTTTCATGGTCGTTCTCCTCCGTATTATCGTTCTGGTTGTCATTCTGGCTGTCGTTCGGCTTATTCTTGTCGCTGCCGAGACGCTGGGCCAGCTGTTCAAGCTGCTCCTTACGCATCTCAATGCGGTTATGGATACGCATACGCAGCTTTTTGCCGATCATGCGCTTGTGTGCGGATTCTTCGGTCTGCTGCTGTTTGGACGGCTCCTGCGTCGGCGGCGTGTAGTTCTGCGGCAGCTTGAAGCCATCGCCGTTCATCAGGTTCTTGAGCTTGAGGCGCAGCTCCTTGTTGCGTGCCTTGCGGTTTTCGCGGATCTGGTTCTGCAGGTTGACGCGCTGCTGGTGCAGCTCGCTCAGGATCGGCAGCTTGATCTTTGTCGCGCGGATCTTGTTCATCTTGGCGTGCTTCTTCTCTGCATAGTCCGACTTGACGATCCAGCGGTCGAACAGCATCAGGCACATCGGCAGGAAGAACAGTACGAGAATGACCGAGATCAGCGCACCGCGGCCGATCAGCTGGCCCAGACCGGAAATCGCTTCGACCGAGGTCATGAAGTACAGACCGTAGGCAACCGTCATAACGATCAGACCGGAAGTCATAACCGATTCGGCGCTGACCGATACCGCCCGTATTGCGGCTTCCTTTTTATCCCCTTGTGAGCGGGCATCCAGATAGTTGCCGGTCATCAATATTGAATAGTCAACCGTAGCACCCAGCTGGATACAGCCGACGATGATAAAGCCGAGGTACATGGTTCGCTGACCGTAAATATACGGCAGAGCGGTGTTGATGAAGATCGCGCATTCAATCGGGATGAGCACGACGATCGGCAGGATCAGTGCCTTGTAGGTGATCGCGATAACGAGTGCTACACCCAGCAGGGAAACGATGTTGACGCGGTTGTAGTCCGGTACAATAATATCCTTAATATCCTGCGTGGACGGCGTTACGCCGACAAGGTAGGTCGTTTCGTTCGGGTAATACTTGTCAATGATCGCGCGGATGTTGTCCGAGAATTGGAAGGCATCGTCACTTTCACCGGCGGAACGCACGTTGATGATCACGCGTGCCCAGTTTTTCGAGTGCATCAGGCTGGTGATGTTCTCCGGCAGGAAATCCTCGGGAATGCCTTCCGGCAGAACGGACGACAGGCTGAGCGCGTACTTGACGTAGGACAGGTCGTCGATCTCCTCGGTCATCTTTTTCTCGGTGATGTTGCTGTCGGGCGGGACAAGCGCAATCATCATGTTGCTCTTGCCGAACTTGGCATTCATCTGCTGCTCGGCCTCGTAAACCGGTGTACCGGGTGAGTTTGCAACGGCCTCGTTGCCGTAAGAGAAATTCGCCATACCCTGTGCAATGTAGCACGGAATGATGATGATAAGAACCACAAGAAATACGATGCGACGGATTTTGTACGCAAATTCACCGATGCCGCGGCCCTGTTTGGGGATAAACGGACGGTGCTGCGTCTTGGCAATGATGTTCTGCGAACGCAGGATGAGCGCCGGCATGAGCAGCAGCACGGTCAGCAGACTGAGCGCGATGCCCTTTGCCAGTACGAAGCCCATATCCGGGCCGATGCCGAAGTTCATCAGCGCCATGGCGGCAAAGCCGACGATGGTCGTCATGCCGGAAGCGCCGATGGACGAAAAGGCGGTTCGCCAGGCGTTCGCCATCGCCTGTTCGGGTTCTGCACCGGTTGCGCGCTCCTGCGTGAAGGCGTGCAGCAGGAAGATGGAGTAGTCCATCGAGCAGGCCAGCTGCAGCACCGCACCAACGGCGTTGGACAGGAACGAAATCTCGCCGAAGATGATGTTCGTGCCCATGTTGATGAGGATTGCAATGCCGAGCACGGACAGGAACAGCACCGGCTCAAACCACGAGGTGGTCGTGATCGTCAGAATGATGTAAATAATGACGACGGCCAGTGCCATAACACGGGCGACCTCTTTGTTAATGGTCGGGCCGAGGTTGGTATCCGATACAGCGGAGCCTGCTACCAGACCTTTGTCACCGACGATGTTTTCAATCTCATGCACTGCCTTGTGGGTCTGGTTGGACGAGTCCTTGTCGGTGAAGATAACATCCATATAGGCGGTGTTATCCTTGTAGTAGTCGTCGATATTGTCGTAGTTGATGAATTCGCTCGAGCCGTAGATATTGGTGGCCATATCGCACCACATGACCATATCCACGCCGTCAACGTCCGCAATACGGTCCTTTATGTTTTTGGCTTCGTACAGCGTCACATCCTCCAGCATGACGCGGCCCATGCCGGGATAGGTAAATTCGTCCTCCATGATGTCCAGCGCCTGTGCGGACGGAGACGAATCCGGTAGGTATTTTGTTAAATCGTAGTTGATCCCAACCATCAGCACACAGATCAAACTGAAGATGACCAGTACGATATAAATCTTTTCAATCAGTTTTCGATTGTTAATGATCAGGTCAACAGGGCTATGTCCTTTAAGTTTCACAAAGAAAACACCATCTTTCTCAGAAATAGATATTGTGTAGGATTTTTTTTCGTGATATAGTATAGTACATAAGGATAACGAACGCAATAATCAAATGTGATAAGAGTGAATGATAACGCACATAAATATTATATATGTTCGTTAAAATGCGAATTACGGAAATGGAACGGAAAAAAACAATATGAATGGAGTGGGATACCATGGCAGAAGTGGAGGATAAGCGCATCCGACGAACGAAAAAGCTGCTGCGGCAGGCACTGACGCGGCTGATGCAGCAGAAGGACTTCCAGAGCATCACCGTGACCGACGTAGTGCGCGAAGCGGATATCAACCGCGGCACATTTTATGCGCATTATCGGGATGTGTATGACCTGCGCGATAAGATCGAGACAGGGATGATCGAGGATTTCCGCGGGATGATCGCAGCCATCCGTCCGAGTGAGACGGTAACGCTCAAGCTGGTGCTCAGCCGTCTGATGGATTATCTGGAGGAGAATCGTGAGATCGTCACCGCACTCATCAAGGTCAATGCGCCGGATGGTTTCGGCAAAAAGATGATCGGCGTTATCGAGGAATGCCGCATGGAGCTGCTGCCGTACCGCAGTGTCGAGGATGCGTATGCTGCACGCTTTCTTGCGACCGGCGTCATCGGCATGACCGAAAAGTGGATCACCGAGTCGCAGCCCATCCCGAAGACCGAGATGGTCAGCCTGATCACTAAATTGCTGACACCGCTGGTGCCGCAGTCGGATGCAGCGCAGAACTGAGTAAATCAGTAGGAATTTAACGGCACGAAAGGGAGTATCCGCAGGCGGGTACTCCCTTTCACGGTATTATCGTTTACGCAGGACAAATTCAGCCAGCCGCTCGGTGGCATCCGGATGGGCAATCTCGCTCATGGTTCTCCGCACGGTCTCCAGCCGCACCGGATTGCAGAACAGCTCGTACACCGCCTCGTCGATCGGGAAGTGCTTGGTAATGAGCACCGCCATGCCGTTGTTGACCAGAAAATCAACATTGCGCTCCTCGTGACCGGGGATCGGATCGAACAGCAGCATCGGCAGGTTTTTCGCCAGAGCCTCGGACACGGTAAGACCGCCCGGCTTGGATACAATGCAATCGGACGCGCTCATCATCACCTCTACGTTGTGCACAAAGCCGTAGGGATAGATCCTGCAGCTGCCCTGATAATGCGCGGCAAACTGCTCTACATGGTAGAGCATCTTTTTGTTGTTGCCGCATACCACAAGAAACTGGAACGGCGTGCCGATCTGCGACAGGCTTTCGATGTTCTTCACATGGTCGGCGTGGCCCATGCTGCCGCCCATCAGCAGGATAGTTTTCATTTTCGGGTCAATGCCGAGCTGTGCCGCCGCGTCCTCGCGGGACAGCTTTTCGTTGAATTTCGGGTGCACCGGAATGCCGAACGGCAGGATGCGGTCCTCCGGAATGCCGCGCTGCACACAGCGGTAGGTGAGCAGTTCACTCGCAGTGACGATGTACTGCACGCGCGGTACATCCTCCCAGTATGGGTGGAGCGTGTAGTCGGTAACAATGCCGATGGTCTCAATATCGGCGAGTTTTTTGCGTTTTTTCAGTTCATCGACCATCTGTGCCGCAAAAACGTGCGTACAGATGATAACATCGGGCACATGGTTTGCAATGACCTTGGCAAACTTGGACGCACCGAGTGCGTTGATGATATTGATAATGCTCGGCGCAGAGTTAAAATAGCTTGCGCCGTTGTTCTCGGCCAGCTGGTAGACCAGACGGTACAGCGTCTGCATATGCTTGGAGGAGAACAGATAGCCCTTGTCGATGGTGGTTTTGATCAGGTTGCTGATATAGGCGTAAACATCCAGTGTGTGAACTTCCGCGCCCTTGGATTCCAGCATATCGCCGATGGCCTTTGCGGTGGCATGGTGGCCAAATCCGGCGGTGACGGATAAAATCAGTACTCTCATACAATGCCTCTCCTTATATTGCGGCGTTTGTGCTGACCGGACCGGACAGCACGCCTAAAGATATTTTATCGTAAACATGTGAAAAAATCAAACTACACTTTAGTTAAATGTATGCGGATAAGCGATATGCAGCGGTATTTCCGGTATTATATATTCTTTTTTTCAGGTCCGGCAGGGGTTTTTCTCGGTTAGCTATTTTATTCCGGGCGATTTTGTACTATAATAAATCTGATAAACAAAAATACAGGAGGCTTAGGGAAATGGCTCTGTCTATTAAGCCCTACATTGAAAATAAGGAACGCATCCACCTGATCGGCATCGGCGGCGTATCCATGAATTCGCTTGGCGAGCTGCTGCTCAGCCGCGGTGTGCCGATTTCCGGCTCTGACCGTCTGCGGACGGATGTTACCGCACGGCTGGAGGCTCTGGGTGCAAAGATTACCTACGAGCACAAGCCGGAGAACGTCGAGGGTGCGTCGCTCATCGTGCGCACAGCTGCTGTGCATGACGAAAATCCGGAGATTGTCCGCGCCCATGAGCTGGGCATTCCGGTCATGGAGCGTGCCGAGGCATGGGGACACCTCATGCGCGATTATGACAACGTGGTCTGCCTGGCCGGCACGCACGGCAAGACAACTTCCACCTCGATGATGACGCTCATGACCATGGAGGCGCAGATGGATCCGACCGTTATGGTCGGCAGCAACCTGCCTGCCATCGGCGGTACGCTCCGTATCGGCGGCAAGGGCTGTTTTGTGGCTGAAAGCTGCGAATACTGCAATTCGTTCCTGCGCTTTGCACCGACCGTTGCGGTTATCCTCAATGTGGAGGAGGATCATCTCGACTTCTTCAAGGATATCAACGATATCATCCACTCGTTCCATGAGTTTGCCGAGCTGACCCCGATGAACGGTCTTGCTGTCGTCAACGGCGATGACCCGCATGCAATGCGCAGTGTGGCAGGCATCAACCGCAAGGTTCGTACCTTCGGCACGAGCGCAACCTCGGACGTTTACCCGACCGACGTGCGCGATGAGAACGGCTACTACCGCTTTACCGTTATGGTAGAGGGGAAGGAGTACGCTAAGGTGGCGCTGTCCGTTCCGGGTCGTCATAACATGCTGAACGCTCTGGCGTGCTGCGCCGCTGCCGAGTTTCTCGGTGTGCCGGGTGACGCTGCCGAGTGCGGTCTGAACAAGTTCACCGGTTCGTCCCGCCGTTTCCAGCTGGTCGGAAAAATGCCGAACGGCGCAACCGTCGTAGACGATTACGCGCATCATCCGAGCGAGATGAAGGCCACGCTGAACACCGCAAAGGAAATGCACTTCGACCGTATCCTGTGCGCGTTCCAGCCGCACACATATACCCGCACTAAGGCGCTGTTCCACGAGTTCGTGGAGGCGCTCAAGATGTGCGATCAGGCGGTTCTTGCTCCGATCTATGCCGCCCGCGAGAAGAATACCATCGGCATTTATTCTTCGGATATCGCCAGAGAGGTGCCGGGTGCGGTATCGTTCGACAGCTTTGACGAGATTGCGGATTATCTCCGTAAGGAGGCAGGCCCGAATGATCTGGTGCTCACCATGGGCGCCGGTAATATCAATGAAGTCGGACCGATGCTGATTAAGAATAAGTAAACAGATAACGAGAAAACCCGCTTTCGAGCGGGTTTTCTTTTGCCAGATTGAGAATTGAAAATGGAAAATGGAGAATTGACATGGCGGTTATACAATGCGCAGATGGGCTACAAACGGTGCGCCGAGGTCGCACCCCAGGGCACTTTCTCTTGCCCTTCGGGCAATTCACCTTGCCGCACCATGTGGTAAAGATTATTGATAATCGTAATCCGTAGGAACTGTCTATAACAACGCGTAAAAGAGTTGCGCGACACAGATGTGTCGCGCCTGCGGAGAGTAACCGATATGTGTAGCAGTAAGCTGTCTATGAACTGCGAATATTTCACAAAATAAACGTAAGAGTAACCCGACTGCCGTTCTCCTTTTCGGAGCGGTCGCCGGTCTCTGGTCTGCGTCAGGCTATCCAAGGGAAAAGGGGAGATTCACAAGAGGGTGGAAAACCGCAGGTTGTCTACCCTCTTGTGCGCCCGCGCGGCGTCAGCGCGTTCCTCAGGTTTGCAACTGATGCAGCAGTTTTCTTTTCTCCTGCACTATGCTATAATAAAAAACAAGGGGATGAGAAACCATGCAGATCGAAATTCGACAGTACGAGCAGCGTGACGCTGCACAGGCAGCAGAAATTTGGAACGAGGTCGTTGAGGACGGTAAAGCCTTTCCGCAGATGGAAAAGCTGGACGAGGTGACCGGTCATGCCTTTTTCACTGAGCAGACCTATACCGGCGTAGCGTACGACGCGGCAACCGGTGAGCTGGTCGGTCTGTATATTCTGCACCCGAACAACGTGGGCCGCTGTGGCCATATCTGCAACGCCAGCTATGCGGTCAAAAAGACCGTGCGCGGACAGCATATCGGTGAAAAACTGGTAAAGCACTGCATTGCACAGGGGAAAATATGCGGATTCCGCGTGCTGCAGTTCAACGCAGTCGTCAAGAGCAACAAGGGCGCGCTGGCGCTGTACAAAAAGCTGGGATTCACACAGCTTGGCGTGATTCCGGGCGGATTTTTGAACAAGGACGGCGAATACGAGGATATTATCCCGCATTACCACGTTCTATAAAGAGAAAAGGAGAAAACAATGCTTTTTTGCAATATTGATCTGTTGGATGAGAATTTTGAGCGCAAGCGCGGGCAGTACGTCGGTGTGAAGGACGGCAAGATTGCCTACATCGGCGATGCCGAGCCGCAGGAGGATTACGGCGAGCGTTACGACGGCAAACACCGTCTGCTGATGAGCGGCTTCTACAACGTGCACAGCCATGCGCCGATGACGCTGCTGCGCGGCTACGCGGAAAATCTGCCGCTGCAGCGCTGGCTGGGTGAGAAGGTATTTCCGTTTGAGGACAAGATCGACGACGAGGCGGCGTACTACGGTACGCAGCTTTCCATCGCGGAAATGCTGGCGAGCGGTACGGTTTCGTTCTCGGATATGTATTTCTTCTTCGATGGCATGATGCCCGCGATCCGCGAGAGCGGCATCAAGTGCAACCTCAGCCGCGGCCTGACCGTATTTGACGACAGCGACTACGAGAGCCTTGCCGCCTACAAGGACAATCTGCGCCTGCTGAACGAGTGGAACGGCGAGAACGGCGGCCGTCTGGTCGGTGATCTGTGTATCCATGGCGAGTATACCTCGACGCCCAAGGTGGTCGAGGCGGTAGCCGCCCATGCGAAGGACGCGGGTGCGCGTATCCACATCCACCTGTCCGAGACGCAGACCGAGCACGAGGAGTGCAAGCAGCGTCATGGCCTGACGCCGGCGGCGTACATGGAGGCGCACGGCATTTTCGATTCTCCGACCACGGCGGCACACTGCGTCTGGCTGGAGGACGAGGATTTCGATATCCTTAAGAAGCACAATGTTTCGGTCGCCTGCTGCCCGGCAAGCAATCTCAAGCTGGCATCCGGCTACGCGAACATTCCGAAAATGCTGGAGAAGGGCATCAATATCGCGCTCGGCACGGACGGCGCAGCCTCCAACAACAACCTGAACATTTTTCAGGATATTTACCTGTTCGGCGTGGTCTACAAGGGTTTCTATCACGATTCCACGCTGCTAACGCCTGCGCAGGTGCTGCACACCGCAACGCGCGCCGGTGCGCTCTCGCAGGGACGCACGGACTGCGGCAAGCTGGCGGTTGGATATAAGGCCGATTTGTGCGTCATCGATACCGATACGCCGCAGTTTACGCCGATGACCGATGCCGCCTGCAACGTGGTCTATGCGGCTCAGGGCGCGGACGTTCGCCTGACCATGGTAGACGGCGAGGTGCTGTACCGCGATGGTGAATTCAAGACCATCGACATTGAAAAGGTAAAGGCGGAGACGCAGAAGCGCACGGACGCTATCCTGCGTCGGCTGTAAGGAGGGACAACCTATGCTGACAAAAGCAAATGTAGTGGAATCTGCAGTATATCTTAAAGAAAAGCTGCCGTTTGTGCCCGAAATCGCGCTGGTGCTCGGCTCGGGCATCGGCCCGCTGGCGGATGAGGTGGAAAACCCGGTCTATGTGCCCTACGGCGAGATTCCGCATTTCAAGGTATCCACCGCGCCTGACCACGCAGGACGCATGGTGTGCGGCACACTGGCCGGACGCCGCGTTATCTGCATGCAGGGCCGTCTGCACGGCTACGAGGGCTACGCGCCGGACGAGGTGGCATATCCTGTTTATGTGCTGAAAGAGTTGGGTGTGAAGGCGCTTGTCGTGACGAATGCCTCCGGCGGCATTAACACCGGCTATCATGCGGGTGATTTTATGCTGATCACCGACCACATCAACATGACAGGCAAAAGTCCGCTGACCGGCAAAAATGATCCCGAACTCGGTACTCGTTTTCCGGATATGACGTTCGCGTACAGCCACGAACTGGGGGAAAAAGCCATGCAGGCCGCTGCGGACTGCGGTCTTAAGCTGCATCAGGGTGTATACTGCGGCGTAAACGGCCCGCAGTTTGAGACACCGGCGGAGATCCGCATGTTCCGCACGCTCGGTGCGGATGCGGTCGGCATGTCCACCGTGTTCGAGGTCATTGCAGCCGCGCACTGCGGTCTGCCGCTCGTCGGTATTGCCATGATCACCAATATGGCGGCGGGCGTGCTTATGCAGCCGCTCTCGGGCGCTGAGGTCAACGAGACTGCCGAGCGCCGCGGCGCAGAGCTGCGCCGTCTGGTGGCAAAGCTGCTCGAGAAAATTTAAGGAAAATTTCAAAAAAGTGTTGACAGAAAGCGATTTCTGCGATATACTAATAAAGCTGTCACGGAAAAGCGTTGGCAGCTTGATTTCGAGGTGTGGCTCAGCTTGGTAGAGCGCTTCGTTCGGGACGAAGAGGCCGCAGGTTCAAATCCTGTCACCTCGACCACAAAAACTCTGAAAACCACATGGTTTTCGGAGTTTTTTGCTATCTGATGAAAATTTTACTTACCACTTAATATATCGAAAGAGAGGACGGCACAGATGCAGAACGCAGAACAGAAGACCGCACTCATTGCGATGAGCGGCGGCGTAGACAGCTCGATCGCGGCTTACCTGATGCGGCAGGCGGACTTCCGCTGCATGGGCACGACCATGCGGCTGTACCGCAACGAGGATCTCGGCGCATGTAATTTCCGCACCTGCTGTTCGGAAAAGGATATCGAGGATGCGAGTGAGGTTGCGTTCCAGCTGGATATTCCGTATGAGGTGCTGGATTTCACGCTGGATTTTCAGGAGAAGATCATCGGCAAGTTCGTCCGCACCTATGAGGCAGGCGGCACGCCCAATCCCTGCATCGACTGCAACCGATTTATGAAGTTCGACAAGCTGCTGGATTTTGCCGAGCAGCACGGCCTGTATTACGTTGTCACGGGTCACTATGCCCGCATTGAGCAGGATGAACAGACCGGTCGCTGGCTGCTCAAAAAGGGCGTGGACGCGGGCAAGGACCAGAGCTATGTGCTGTACACGATGACGCAGCGGCAGCTTGCGCACACCAAATTTCCTCTGGGAGACCGCAACAAGCCGGAGATCCGCGAGCTGGCGGAGCAGCTCAGCTTCTGCAACGCACGCAAGCACGACAGCCAGGATATTTGCTTTGTGCCGGACGGCGATTACGTCAAGTTCATGGAGCAGTACACGGGCAAGCACTATCCGGCAGGCGATTTCCTCGATTTAGACGGCAAGCCGGTGGGAAAGCACAAGGGTGCTGTCCGCTATACCGTCGGCCAGAGACGCGGCCTCGGTCTTGCGATGGGAGAGCCGGTGTACGTCTGCGGCAAGGATATGGAGAAGAACACGGTTTCGGTCGGACCGGAGGCAGCGCTGTTCTCGGACACTGTGATCGTAGATGACATGAACTGGATTTCGATTCCGGAGCTGACCGAGCCGATTCATATCAAGGCGAAGATTCGCTACCGCCATGCGGAGCAGCCGGTGACGGTTTCTCCGATGGAGGACGGCCGTGTCAAGCTGGTGTTTGATGAGCCGCAAAGAGCCGCAGCGATCGGTCAGGCGGCGGTGCTGTACGACGGCGATGTAGTTGTCGGCGGCGGCACCATCGTGGATGTGCCAAAGCAGGCAGGCAAGTGAGGCGCGGCATGAAATTTCTCATTGCATCCGATATTCATGGCTCGGCGTACTACTGCGAACAGCTGCTGCAGGCGTTCGAGCGCGAGCAGGCTGCGCGTCTGCTGCTGCTCGGCGATATTCTTTACCACGGTCCGAGAAACGATCTGCCGCGCGATTACGCGCCCAAGAAGGTGATTGCCATGCTGAACGGCATGGCGGATATAATCCTATGTGTGCGCGGCAACTGCGACACCGAGGTGGACCAGATGGTGCTCGCGTTCCCAATCCTCGCGGACTATGCCGTCCTGCCGGCAGGGGAGCGGCTGGTGTATGTCACGCACGGGCATATCTTCAATACCCAGACACCGCCGCCGCTGCGTAAGGGCGATGTGCTGCTGCACGGACATACGCATATTCCGGCATGGGAGCCGTTTGGCAGGGAAAACCTGTATCTGAACCCGGGTTCAGTGTCCATCCCGAAAAATGATACCGCACATGGCTATATGACACTCGAAAACGGCGTTTTTACATGGAAAACGCTGAGCGGCGAACCATATCATGAATGGAAAATGGAGAATTGAGAATGGAAAATGAAACGCAGGATGGTGTATCCCGCAGGGATAATTCTCCATCCTCCATTTTCAATTCTCAATTACTGCAATAAAAAAACCGAGGCTTTACGCCTCGGTTTTTTGCTTACGCGGGATAACTCAGTCTACCTTTACAGTCCAGCCCAGCTCATCCGGCAGCTTGCCCCACTGGATGCCGGTCAGGGTGTTGTACAGCTTGTGGGTAACTTCGCCGATCTCACCGTTGTTGATGTGAGCAACATCGCCCTCGTAGCGCAGCTCGCCAACCGGAGAGATAACTGCAGCGGTACCGGTGCCGAATACCTCTTCCAGCTTGCCGTCGTGGGAAGCCTTCATAACGTCAGCGATTGGCAGGCGCTCCTCGGATACCGGAATGCCCCAGTGCTTGAGCAGCTCGATGCAGCTCATACGGGTAACGCCCGGCAGAACGGTGCCAACAGTCGGAGCGGTGTAAACGGTGCCGTCGATCTTGAAGAAGCAGTTCATGGAGCCGACTTCCTCAACGTACTTGTGCTCAACGCCGTCCAGCCACAGGGTCTGCTCGTAGCCCAGCTCGTGT
>OLQX01002108.1_pt1 | contig 14285 bp, 9 predicted proteins | sample 1672581 | NCBI WGS metagenome assembly OLQX01 (sample SAMEA3136701, study PRJEB25190) | human gut metagenome | reverse complement strand
TGGCTGGCGGCGCAGAACAGCCTTAACCAGCTGTGCGAGCAAAGCGGCGAGCAGTTTGAGTCCGGCCAGGAGGTCACCGAATACCTGCAGCAGCTGCTGGAGCGTGAACGAGAGGCTATCGTTGAACGTGACGAGGTCGGCGCCCGCAAGCGCGCCATCGACGAAGAAATCGAGCGTCTCAGCCAGCCGGGCGGTTCGGAAGATCCGCGTCTGAACGCGCTGGCGGAGCGCTTTGGCGGCGTTCTGCTGTCCGAGATCTACGATGATGTTAGCCTCGACGATGCGCCGTACTTCTCCGCGCTGTACGGTCCGTCGCGCCATGCGATCGTGGTACCGGATCTGTCGCGGGTAGCCGAGCAGCTTGAGGGGCTGGAAGATTGCCCGGAAGACCTGTATCTGATCGAAGGCGATCCGCAATCCTTTGACGACAGCGTATTCAGCGTCGACGAGCTGGAAAAAGCGGTGGTGGTGAAGATTGCCGATCGCCAGTGGCGTTATTCGCGCTTCCCGTCGCTGCCGCTGTTTGGCCGCGCGGCACGTGAAAACCGCATTGAAACCCTGCATGCCGAGCGTGAATCGCTGTCAGAGCGTTTTGCGACCCTGTCGTTCGATGTGCAGAAAACCCAGCGCCTGCACCAGGCCTTCAGCCGCTTTATCGGCAGCCATCTGGCGGTGGCTTTCGAGGACGATCCGGAAGAAGAGATCCGCAAACTCAACAGCCGCCGCGGCGAGCTGGAGCGTGCGCTGAGCGCCCATGAAAGCGATAACCAACAGAACCGTGTGCAGTACGAGCAGGCGAAAGAGGGCGTGTCGGCGCTCAACCGCCTGCTGCCGCGCCTGAACCTGCTGGCGGATGATACGCTGGCAGACCGCGTGGACGAGATCCAGGAACGTCTGGACGAAGCGCAGGAAGCCGCGCGCTTTATTCAGCAGCACGGTAACCAGCTGGCGAAGCTGGAGCCTATTGTTTCGGTGCTGCAGAGCGATCCGGAGCAGTTTGAGCAGCTGAAAGAAGATTACGCCTATGCGCAGCAAACCCAGCGCGATGCGCGTCAGCAGGCTTTTGCCCTGGCGGAAGTTGTGCAGCGCAGGGCCCACTTCAGCTACTCCGATTCGGCGGAAATGCTCAGCGGCAACAGCGATCTCAACGAGAAGCTGCGCCAGCGTCTGGAGCAGGCGGAGTCCGAACGCAGCCGCGCGCGCGACGCGATGCGTGCCCATGCGGCGCAGCTTAGTCAGTACAATCAAGTGCTGGCCTCGCTGAAGAGCTCGTATGACACCAAGAAAGAGCTGCTCAACGATCTGTATAAAGAGTTGCAGGACATTGGCGTGCGCGCCGACGCCGGCGCGGAAGAGCGTGCTCGCGCGCGTCGCGATGAGCTGCACATGCAGCTGAGCAATAACCGCTCCCGACGCAATCAGCTGGAGAAAGCGTTGACCTTCTGCGAAGCGGAAATGGACAACCTGACCCGTAAACTGCGCAAGCTGGAGCGCGATTACTGCGAAATGCGCGAGCAGGTGGTGACCGCCAAGGCGGGCTGGTGCGCGGTGATGCGTCTGGTGAAAGACAACGGCGTCGAACGTCGTCTGCATCGCCGCGAGCTGGCCTATCTCTCCGCCGATGAGCTGCGCTCAATGTCGGATAAGGCGCTGGGGGCGCTGCGTCTGGCGGTCGCCGATAACGAACACCTGCGTGACGTGCTGCGTATCTCGGAAGATCCGAAGCGTCCGGAGCGCAAAATTCAGTTCTTCGTTGCCGTATACCAGCATCTGCGCGAGCGTATTCGTCAGGATATTATTCGCACCGATGATCCGGTGGAAGCGATCGAGCAGATGGAGATCGAGCTCAGCCGCCTGACCGAAGAGCTGACCAACCGTGAACAGAAGCTGGCGATCAGTTCCCGCAGCGTGGCCAACATTATTCGCAAAACCATTCAGCGCGAGCAGAACCGTATCCGGATGCTCAACCAGGGTCTGCAGAGCGTCTCCTTCGGCCAGGTCAACAGCGTGCGTCTGAACGTCAATGTGCGTGAGACCCACTCGATGCTGCTCGACGTGCTCTCCGAGCAGCATGAGCAGCACCAGGATCTGTTTAACAGCAATCGTCTGACCTTCTCTGAGGCGCTGGCCAAGCTCTATCAGCGTCTCAACCCACAGATCGACATGGGGCAGCGCACGCCGCAAACCATCGGTGAAGAGCTGCTCGACTACCGCAACTATCTAGAGATGGAAGTGGAAGTTAACCGCGGCTCCGACGGCTGGCTGCGCGCGGAGTCCGGCGCGCTGTCTACCGGGGAAGCTATCGGTACCGGGATGTCGATTCTGGTGATGGTGGTGCAGAGTTGGGAAGATGAATCCCGTCGCCTGCGCGGCAAGGATATCTCGCCTTGCCGTCTGCTGTTCCTCGATGAAGCGGCGCGTCTTGACGCCCGCTCCATCGCCACCCTGTTCGAGCTGTGCGAACGTCTGGAGATGCAGCTGATTATCGCAGCGCCGGAGAACATCAGTCCGGAAAAAGGCACTACCTATAAACTGGTGCGTAAGGTGTTCAATAATCACGAACATGTGCACGTCGTGGGGCTGCGCGGGTTTGCCGCGCCGCTGCCGGAAGCGCTGCCGGGAACGGCCGACGCCTCCTGACGATGCAGCTCACTACTGGCGGGTAAGCGCTGAAAAGGGCAACGTTAAGTTGCCCTTTTTGCTATCCAGCTTGCTATGCCAGGGTGGTATAATCTTTAAGCTTCTTTACATTAGGTAAGGCAAAAGCCTTTTCGTCTTTATATACTGTGTTAAAGCCCACGAATTTGTGGGCGGCAATGTGTGACAACAGGGGGCAAGGGATGTTGCTTAAGAAACGGTATGGTCGTCCATTGTCAGCGCTCAGTCTGAGCCTGGCAATGGCATTTGCTCCGCTGTTCAATGTCCAGGCCGCAGAGCCTGAAGTCGTACCAGGTGATAGCTCCGCTACGCCTGGAGAGCTTTCCGTCGCGCTGTCGCAAAGCGACGGGCAATCGCCGGCGGTCGCGAAGCTGGCCGGTGAGCAGCCGCTGTCGATGGAAGCCGCGGCGAACAGTCGCGCCCAGATCGAAGCGCTATTGCCGGCTGGCTACAAACCCGTCTTTATGAATCCGCTGGTCTCGCTATACGCCGCCAGGGATATGAAACCGATGTGGGAAAACCGCGAGGCGGTGCAGGCGTTCCAGCAGCAGCTGGCGGAGATCGCCATCGCCGGTTTTCAGCCGCAGTTTACCACCTGGGTCAGTCTGCTGACCGATCCTGCCGTCACCGGTATGGCGCGCGATGTGGTGTTGTCTGATGCCATGATGGGCTATCTGCACTTTATCAGCGGCATCCCCACCCAGGGGACCCGCTGGTTATATAGCTCGACACCGTACAAGATGGCGACCCCGCCGCTGTCGGTGATTAACCAGTGGCAGCTGGCGCTGGATAATGGCTCCCTGCCGGCGTTTATCGCCGGCCTGGCGCCGCGTCATCCGCAGTATGAGGCCATGCATCAGTCGCTGCTGGCGCTGGTGGCTGATTCACGTCCATGGCCGCAGATGACCGGCAGCGGCTCGCTGCGTCCGGGAGAATGGAGCAATGATATCGGCGCGCTGCGCGAGATCCTCCAGCGTACCGGGATGCTGGAAAATTCCGCCAATATCGTTCTGCCCGGCGACGTGGTGAGTCCTTCGGCGAAGAAAAAGAGCAAGCCCGCGGCGCGCGGTGTGTACGATCGCCAGCTGGTGGAGGGCGTTAAGCGCTTTCAGGCCATGCAGGGGCTGGGGGCGGATGGGGTCATCGGCCAATCCACCCGTGACTGGCTCAATGTCTCATCGGCGCAGCGCGCTGGCGTGCTGGCGCTGAACATTCAGCGTCTACGTCTGCTGCCAGGCAAACTATCGACCGGTATCATGGTGAATATTCCCGCGTTTTCGCTGGTCTATTACCAGGACGGCAGTCAGGTGCTGGCCTCGCGGGTGATCGTCGGACGTCCAGACCGCAAGACGCCGATGATGAGCAGCGCGCTGAACAACGTAGTGGTCAATCCGCCGTGGAACGTACCGCCCACCCTGGCGCGCAAAGATATTCTGCCGAAGGTGCGTAATAATCCTGGCTATCTGGAGCAGCATGGCTACACCGTGATGCGCGGCTGGAACAGTAAAGAGACCATCGATCCTTACCGGGTTGACTGGTCAACCATCACCGAGAACAATTTACCGTTCCGTTTTCAGCAGGCGCCTGGGGCACGTAATTCACTGGGGCGTTACAAGTTTAATATGCCGAGTTCGGATGCTATCTATCTGCACGATACGCCGAACCATAATCTGTTTCAGAAGGATGTCCGTGCGCTCAGTTCCGGCTGCGTCAGGGTCAATAAAGCCTCGGAGCTGGCCAATATGCTGCTGCAGGACGCGGGCTGGAATGACACGCGCATTTCCGACGCCCTGAAGCAGGGAGATACGCGCTATGTCAATATTCGGCAAAATATACCGGTGAATTTATATTACTTAACGGCGTTTGTGGACGCTGATGGACGTACACAATATCGAACAGATATTTACAATTACGATATCACCGCGCGATCCAGCGCACAAATTCTGACGAAAGCGGAACAATTAATCAGGTAAATGAAGTAGTTCAATGGATTTTGTTGTCCTAGCACTGGGTAAAAAAGGGCGCTGCACCTCTGCAGCGCCCGATTTTCCTGGGGTGAGGCTGCCTTGACGTTGGCAATAATGCCCGGTAAGGTGCCTTTCGTGCGCCAGAAGTGCATATACATATCATTCCGCTCAATGCGTAGCGCGGTTAGCGCGAACGCTCTCCTTTGCCGGGCAACATCTCGGTCGTGGCGAGCGATAGCGAGCTGATCCTGGCATCGCGCAAAGCGGAAAAAGTATATAACGATTCATTGACTGTAGACCTGATTATCATGGACAAATTTGACGCTAATCGCCGCAAATTGTTGGCGTTAGGTGGTATTGCCCTTGGTGCAGCCATCTTACCTCAACAAGCATTTGCAACCCTTTCCACCCCACGTCCGCGTATTTTAACGCTGAATAATCTCCATACTGGAGAAACAATTAAGGCGGAGTTTTTCGATGGCAGAGGCTATATTCAGGATGAATTAGCAAGACTTAACCATTTTTTCCGTGACTATCGCGCGAATAAAATTAAGTCCATCGATCCAAATCTGTTCGATCATCTTTATCGGTTGCAGGGACTACTTGGCACCAACAAACCTGTCCAGCTTATCTCTGGCTATCGTTCCCTCGATACCAACGATGAGCTTCGCGCACGAAGCCGTGGTGTAGCGAAACACAGCTATCACACCAAGGGGCAGGCGATGGATTTCCATATTGAAGGTATTTCGTTAAGCAATATTCGCAAAGCGGCGTTATCTATGCGCGCAGGTGGTGTAGGATATTACCCACGTAGTAACTTTGTGCATATTGATACCGGTCCCGTAAGGCACTGGTAACGAAAGGAGCGTCATGAACTATCGTATTATTCCGGTTACCGCGTTCGCGCAGAACTGTTCTCTTATCTGGTGCGGGCAAACCCGGCTGGCGGCGCTGGTCGATCCTGGCGGCGATGCTGAACGTATCAAAGCGGTGGTGGCGGAGGCTGGCGTCACGCTGATGCAGATCCTGCTGACGCATGGTCACCTCGATCACGTTGGCGCCGCGGCTGAACTGGCGCAGCATTATGGCGTACCGGTTATTGGTCCGGAAAAAGAGGATGAGTTCTGGCTGGAAGGATTACCGGCGCAAAGCCGGATGTTCGGCCTGGAGGATTGCCAACCGCTGCGTCCGGATCGCTGGCTTAATGAAGGCGATGTGGTCAATGTGGGGAATGTGGCGCTGCAGGTGCTGCACTGCCCGGGCCATACGCCGGGCCATGTGGTCTTTTTTGATGACGCCTCCCGACTGCTGATCTCCGGAGACGTGATTTTCAAAGGCGGGGTGGGACGCAGCGATTTTCCGCGCGGCGACCATGGGCAGCTGATTGCGGCTATCAAGGAAAAGCTGTTGCCGCTGGGCGATGATGTGACCTTTATTCCCGGCCATGGTCCGCTGTCGACGCTGGGTGAGGAACGCCGTAATAACCCGTTTCTGCAGGATGAGATGCCGGTCTGGTAACAGACATGACGCGAACACATAAAAAAGGCCGCATTCGCGGCCTTTTTCTTTATACCGAATACTATCGCTTACAGTACGGCGACGATGGCTTCGCACAGCGGCGCCATATTGTCAGGCGTCATCCCGGCCACGTTGATACGTCCGGAAGCTACCGCATAGATGGCGAACTCTTCACGCAGGCGCAGCACCTGCTCTTTAGTCAGGCCGCTGAATGAGAACATGCCGTTCTGCTGGCTGATAAAGCTGAAGTCGCGGCTCGCGCCTTTCTCCTGCAGGGTATTGACGAACAGCAGACGCATACGCTGGATGCGCTGGCGCATATCGGTCAGTTCCTGCTCCCAGATTGCCCGTAGCGCATCGTTGCTCAGAATGGTGGCGACCACGGAGGCGCCATGCGCAGGCGGGTTCGAGTAGTTGGCGCGGATCACCGACTTCATCTGACTGAAGGCGCGGTCTACAGTCTCTTGATCCGCGGCGACCAGAGTGCAGGCGCCGACGCGCTCGTTGTACAGGCCAAAGTTTTTCGAGTAGGAGCTGGCGACCAGCAGCTCTTTATGTAGAGCAGCAAAAGCGCGTAGCCCTTCAGCATCTTCTTCCAGACCGCGGGCGAAGCCCTGGTAGGCGAAATCGAACAGCGGTAGCCAGCCTTTTTCCACCGACAGCTGCGCCAGCTGCTGCCACTGATCGAGCGTCGGATCGATACCGGTCGGGTTGTGGCAGCAGCCGTGGAACAGTACCACGTCGCCCGCCTGGGCTTCGTTCAGGCTGGCCAGCAGACCATCAAAGTCCAGCGCGTGGTTAGCCGCGTCGTAGTATGCGTATTCGCGCACTTCCAGCCCGGCAGAAGTGAATACGCTTTTATGGTTCGGCCAGCTCGGATTACTTACCCACACACGTTTCACGTCGGTGTTTTTGGCGAGGAAGTCTGCGGCGACACGCAGCGCACCGGTACCGCCCGGTGTCTGCGCGGTGCGGGCGCGTTTATCAGCGATAATCGCATTGCCTTTACCGAACAGCAGCTCCTGGGTGCAGCGACCAAATTCAGGAATACCATCGATGCCCAGATAGTTTTTAGTCGTTTCATTTTCCAGCAGATACTGCTCTGCTTTTTTGACGCTGGTCAGAACGGGCGTTTTACCGGTTTCATCCTTGTAAACACCAATTCCGAGGTTAATTTTTTCAGGGCGGTCATCGGCACGAAACAGATCGGCCAGACCTAAAATCGGGTCGGCTGGGGCGGCGGTAATGTTCTCAAACATGACGAGGTTCCATTGTGATTACTGAAGGGAAATCCGCTATCAGGTTAACGGGAGAATAACGAATTGCCAACCGTTTGCGACAAAAAGCGCGAAGGTTTTCGAAAGAGACGATCTTTGTCTCACGAATACAGAAAAGCAGGACCGAAGTCCTGCTTTGAAGGCATATCACGAAGGGGTGTACTGCAGATTAGAACTGGTAAACGATACCCACGGCCGCCTGGTCGTCAGTGGCGACACCAGCCGCTTTGGTGTAATCGTTGTCGTCCAGCTGGTTGAATTTATACGCAGCGTAGACGTTCATGTTCTTGTTAAAGTAGTACCAGGTACCCACTTCGATGTATTTAACCAGATCCGCATCGCCGCCGGAGAAGCCAGCACGCGACTGCAGGTCCTTGCCTTTGGTCTGTACGTAGCCGATGGACGGACGCAGGCCGAAGTCAAACTGATACTGTACAACTGCTTCAAAGTTCTGAGTTTTACCAGCGAAGTGGTTATCTTCTTCCGGAGTCATGTTGTAAGTCTGGGAGTACATGACGGCCGCATAGATGTTGTTAGCGTCATATTTTGCAGAGGTCGCCCAGGCTTCGGCTTTGTCGCCATTGCCGTCAGCTTTCTGATCGACGCTACGGTTAGAGCTGGAGTAGCCTGCAGACAGTGCGATACCGTTGTCGAACGCGTAGGTGGCTGCGGTGCTGAAGCCGTCGCCATTCTGCTTGCGAATCGCACGGTCATGGTCGTTTTTACCCTGGTACTGCAGCGCGAAGCTCAGACCGTCAACCAGACCGAAGAAGTCGGAGTTACGGTAGGTTGCGACGCCGTTGGTACGACCGGTCATGTAGTTGTCGGTATAGTTCCAGCCGTCACCGCCCCATTCAACCAGCATATCGGTTGCCGCTTCGACGTCGTAGATCGCGCCGTAGTTACGGCCATAGTCGAATGAACCGTATTCGCCCGCTTTCAGGCCTGCGAACGCCAGACGGGTTTTTGTGGTCTGGGAACCTTCAACATTGGACGCGTCCATGTTGTATTCCCACTGGCCGTAGCCGATCAGCTGATCGTTGATCTGAGTTTCGCCTTTCAGGCCGATACGGGCATAGGTGGTATCGTCGCTGCTGGTGTCGCCATTGGTGGTCCAGACGTGCTCGCCGACCATTTTTCCATAGAAGTCCAGTTTGTTGCCGTTTTTGTTATAGATTTCTGCAGCGTTGGCTGCACCGGCTACCAGCAGGGCAGGGATCACCACTGCCAGAATATTGCGCTTCATCATTATTTATTACCCTCATTAATATTTTTTATATGAACACGTGCCACTGCCGTCAATAAGTTCTGTCAATAAAAACTTACAGAACCATTGATGAGAGTTTGGTGTCTGAAGGCATCTTTCCATCCGCGACAACGTTTCGCTAGCCGGAAAATGCTACGAATATCTCATATGAGTAACAAAACGAAAAATCATGTAACTAAATGTGTATTTAACGGAACTTTGTGAACTTAATCAAAATTCCGTTCCACCGGATAAGGGCAAACGCCATTACTTATCTATCTATATGAATTATTTATGATTAATTTGGCTAAGCGGCAATTCGTTCATTTTGTGTATTGAATTCGTATTCTTTTTATTCAGTCTCTGTCTTTGCAAGATGTGCGGGTAAAGGTCAAAAAATGAGCAAATTTATCAGCGGTTTTGCTCAGTTATGAACATAAAGTGCGATCTACATCACCAGGATGCACCGAAACAGTGCGTAACATAATTGTGATTTCCAGGTCTTGATGTTTAAGGTTGTTGAATTTTACTAACAGTAATTGACATAAAAAAAGGCCAGCTTGCGCTGGCCTTTCAGATTGATGTCAGAAAAATTTAGAATGTCGCGTTGCGCGGCGTCCGCGGGAACGGAATAACATCGCGGACGTTCTGCACGCCGGTGACGTAAGCGATGAGGCGTTCGAAGCCCAGACCGAAGCCGGAATGCGGCACGGTGCCGTAGCGACGCAGGTCGCGATACCACCAGTAGTCTTCTTTGTTAAGCCCCATCTCTGCCATACGCGCGTCAAGCACGTCGAGACGCTCTTCACGCTGGGAACCGCCGATAATCTCGCCGATGCCCGGCGCCAGAACGTCCATTGCCGCGACGGTTTTACCGTCTTCGTTAAGGCGCATATAGAACGCTTTAATGTCTTTCGGGTAGTTTTTCACCACCACCGGCGCTTTGAAGTGCTCTTCGGCCAGGTAACGTTCGTGCTCAGAGGAGAGATCCACGCCCCAGTACACCGGGTTCTCGAACTGTTTGCCGCAGTTTTCCAGAATGGTGACGGCGTCGGTGTAATCCACCTGGGCAAAATCAGCGGTGATAAAGCGCTGCAGACGGTCGATAGCGTCTTTATCCACGCGCTCGGCGAAGAACTGCATGTCGTCCGCACGCTCTTCCAGTACCGCTTTGAAGACGTACTTGAGCATCGCTTCCGCCAGGCCGGCAACGTCGTTCAGGTTGGCGAAGGCCACTTCCGGCTCCAGCATCCAGAATTCCGCCAGGTGGCGGCTGGTGTTGGAGTTCTCGGCGCGGAAGGTCGGGCCGAAGGTATAAATCTTCGACAGCGCACAGGCGTAGGTCTCGCCGTTCAGCTGGCCGGAAACGGTCAGGAACGACTCTTTACCGAAGAAGTCTTTGTCGAAATCGACTTTGCCCTGATCGTTACGCGGCAGGTTTTCCAGATCCAGCGTCGACACGCGGAACATTTCGCCGGCGCCTTCGGTATCGGAGGCGGTGATCAGCGGGGTGGAAACCCAGAAGAAGCCCTGTTCGTTGAAGAAGCGGTGCAGCGCCTGCGCCAGGGTGTGACGCACGCGGGCTACCGCGCCAATCAGGTTGGTGCGCGGACGCAGGTGCGCTACTTCACGCAGATACTCGATGCTGTGGCGCTTGGCCGCCATCGGGTAGGTGTCCGGGTCTTCCACCCAGCCGGTCACTTCCACGCTGGTCGCCTGGATCTCAAAGCTTTGACCTTGACCCTGAGAAGCTACGACTTTACCGGTGACAATCACCGAGCAGCCGGTGGTCAGACGCAGCACTTCCTGATTGTAATTGGGCAGAGAATTATTAATAACGGCCTGTACAGGATCAAAGCAGGAACCGTCATAGACGGCGAGGAAAGAAAAGCCAGCTTTAGAATCTCGGCGGGTACGCACCCATCCGCGGACCGCTGTCAACGGCAACGCGGCCCTGGAGTACGTCGGCTACAGGCACAACGCTCATAATAATCTCTCTATGTAGTCCAATAAAAAAGTCTCTTCCCCCAACAGCGGGGGGATATCTATGTTACCTGTCATCTTCCATCAGACAAGTAGATTTCGCACAGGGAAGGGTGGATTTCGGAAATAAATACACCTCCGGGGCGTTCTTTGGCTCCCCATGTCGACTTTTACACGACTTACTCGATAATGACCGTCATTTCCTGCTTCGCATTTTGCATCGACACGATGGTCCGGAAAGACTTGATATTTCCCGAGGCAAAAAAGAGTTCACGGGTTAGCGCTTCGTATTCCGCCATATCACGGACGTTGATCACGAGCAGAAAATCGAAGTCGCCAGTGACATAGTAGACCTGCTGCACTTGCGGACAGGTTACGAAACGCTGTTTATCCTCCTCAAGCAGATCGAGACGTTCATTCTCAATGGTCACCTGCACCATAATGGTGATTGGTCTTCCCACTTTACTGGCGTCCACTAAGCTAACACTGCCTTTAATCACTCCTGCATCCTCCAGTGCAGCGATACGCCGATTGACTGCCGAAGGAGACAGGCTGATCCGATCGGCGATCTCCCGTTGCGACAAGCGATTATTACGCTGCAAAAGCGTAAGAATTTTTTTATCCCATGCGTCAAGTTTCATCATATATCTCGTCCTGCAAGCCTGTGATCAACCTCACTAATGCAACGTTGTTGCGTGAGAATGATAAAACAGAGTGAAAATTGCGGCACGATGGGCAACTTTGCGCCAATTAACCGCCGGGCGCAGTGTACCATCACAGGCAGTGGGAAAGCGGTATATCGCGACAAAAAGCCTCTCACATTCTGACTTAACCAATTTAAAGCGACCGTCCTGTCTCAGGCCGCACGGATCCGTGCACCCGTCGTTTAGGCGGAATGGTCGCAAATAACGTTATCGTCGCAGGACGATATGAAAATAGAGGTGCCTGAATAGTGGACACAATTAAATTTCAACTTAACGCCCGGCGGCAGCCCTATGGCCAGGGAGCAGACTTGAGTCTGCTGAATGAAAGCGTGGGGAACGAAGTGCTGGCATTCCATCAAAAATTTCCTGATTACCGGGTCACGCCGCTGCGTAAGCTGGAATTTTTAAGCCAGCGGCTGGGGCTGGGATCGATCCATATAAAAGATGAAGCGCAGCGATTCGGTTTGAATGCGTTTAAAGGACTAGGCGGGTCTTATGCGATGGGGAAATATCTCGCCGCTCTGCTTGAGCGAGATATTAATACGTTGAGCTTTGCCGAGCTTAATTCACCAGTGATTAAGGCGCGTATCAAGGACATCGTATTTGTGACTGCTACCGACGGTAACCACGGACGTGGCGTGGCGTGGGCGGCTGAGCAGCTTGGGCTGCGTGCGGTGGTGTATATGCCAAAGGGCTCGTCGCCGGTACGCGCGCAGAATATTCGCCGGCATGGCGCCGAATGCACGATTACTGAACTGAACTACGACGACACAGTTCGGCTGGCGGCCAAAACCGCGCGCGAGCAGGGATGGGTTCTACTCCAGGATACCGCCTGGCAGGGCTACGAGCAGATCCCCACATGGATCATGCAAGGCTATATGACCCTCGCTGTTGAAATCTGGCAGCAGCTGGCAGAAAGCGGAGCGCCGATGCCGACGCATCTGTTTTTACAAGCCGGGGTCGGGTCGTTTGCCGGTAGCATCATGGGATATTTCATCGAAAAGATGCAGCAGCAGGCTCCCACCATCATCATCGTTGAGCCGCACAAGGCGAACTGCCTGTATCGCTCGGCAACCATTAATGACGGACTGCCGCACAGCGTCGGCGGGGATATGTCAACTCTGATGGCCGGGCTTGCCTGTGGTGAACCTAACATCACCAGCTGGCCAATGCTCCGCGACCATGCCACCTGTTTTATTTCCGCCGACGATTGTCTGGCCGCCAATGGCATGCGCCTGTTGGCCGCTCCGCGACCAGGTACTGACGAACCTTTTGTCTCCGGGGAATCCGGCGCTATTGGCACAGGAGTGCTTTATGCGCTGATGACTCAACCGGCGTATCGCGAGCTTGCCGAATCGCTGCGCCTGAATGCCGATGCACAGGTTCTGTTAATCAGCACGGAAGGAGATACATCACCCGATGTCTATGAAGACATCGTCTGGTTTGGCCGTAATGGTTGAGCGCTATCGACAATAACAAGGGGGCCATCTTACCTACCCTACAAGCCCTCGGTATGACAAGCGTTCTGACTCATAACGAAAACATACGCGCTTTCGCGTCATGCATAGAGAGAACCTGACCGATGAATACTGAAAATATAATTATCAATAAAGGATATTCCGATCCCGCAAAGTGGCATAGCGAAGATACCGTTTGGGTCCTTGGCCTGTTCGGTACCGCCATTGGCGCCGGGGTGCTGTTTCTGCCGATTAATGCCGGAATTGGCGGCTTCTGGCCGCTGCTGATTGTTTTTGTCCTCGCTTTTCCTATTACTTATCTGGCTCACCGCGGTCTGGCGAGATTCATTTACTCTTCCAATACGCCGGAAAGCAGTATTACCGATGTTATTGGCGAGCATTTTGGCGCGCTGGCGGGAAAAGTATTTACCGTCATCTATTTCTTCGCCGTCTATACCATTCTGATTATGTATGCGGTGGCTATCACCAACACCGCGCAGAGCTTTATCACCCACCAGTTGGCAATGGCCGAGCCTCCCCGGTCGCTGGTGGCCATCGTTCTGATCCTCGGGCTGATGTTTATCGTCCGTTTCGGACAGCGTTTGATAATGCGGGTGATGAGCACCCTGGTTTATCCCTTCATCATCTCGCTTATTTTTATGGCACTTTTTCTGATTCCGCACTGGAACGGCGCAATTTTGCAAACCGTAAGCTTCAGCGCCACGGGCGATGGGCAGGGGATCATGTTATCCCTGTGGATGACCTTCCCGGTACTGGTGATGTCGTTTAACCACTATCCCATCATTTCGCCGATGGTGGTGCGCCAGAAGCAGCGTTACGGTCTGGCGCTCGCTGAGGGTAAATGTGCGCAGATCCAGCGCTACGGTATCCTGCTCATGACGGTGGTGGTGCTGTTTTTTGTTCTCAGCTGCGTGTTAAGCCTGTCGCCGCAGCAACTGGCGGAAGCCAAAGCCCAGAATCTGTCGATTTTGTCCTATCTGGCCAATCAGTACGATACACCGATTATTGCCTGGCTATCGCCGATTATCGCCTTTGTCGCTATTACTAAATCATTTCTTGGCCACTACATCGGCGCCTATGAATCGCTGCGCGACCTGATTCTGGAGGCCGCCGCCGCACGCGGTAAAAAACCAGGTATTCGCCTCGTCGACGCGGTCATCCTGGTGTTTATGGTGCTTACCTGCTGGTTCGCCGCGTACAAGAACCCCAGTATCCTCGGTATTATCGAATGCATCAGCGGTCCCACCGGGGCGGCAATTCTGCTGCTGTTGCCTATGTACGCCATTCATAAATTACCGGTGCTTGCCCCCTGGCGCGGTAAAGCGAGCAACGTATTCGTCACCCTGATCGGTCTTATCACCGTATCTGCCATTTTTTACGGCATGTTCCAATAACCACCATTATTAGCGAGATGTTATATGAGTCATTATCTGCAGATTAACGGCCTACGGCTT
>OLQX01002093.1_pt1 | contig 14405 bp, 10 predicted proteins | sample 1672581 | NCBI WGS metagenome assembly OLQX01 (sample SAMEA3136701, study PRJEB25190) | human gut metagenome | reverse complement strand
CTTTTTTCCAGCGAATACTGTTGAGGAAGGCCTGCCAGCTACCGGCGAAATCGGTGAAGTAGCGTGTGGTCAGGCGGGCGCGCAGCACCTCAGGCGAGATATCGGCGGATGCGTCCTGCCGACGGTCACTGAGCACCCAGTCGATTTCCTCGCGCCGGGCGGTGACCACTTGTTCTATTGCCTCTTTTACCTGTCCTTCCCATGCCTGACGGGTAAACATTCCCGGTACGGTCTGTTCGGTACTGAAAAGCGGGTCTGCCAGCGTGTCGCCGGTCATGTCTGCCAGCGTAATATCGGCGTAGTTACGGGAGACCTGTTTCAGGACGTTCTGATAGAGAGTGTTTTCCGCATTGCGCACCCCAATCTGGCGCAGCAGAATTTTGCGTACCGCGCTGGTCAGTTGCGGCTGCGGGGCGATTTTCCACTGTGGATGCTCCGGCAGATTAGCCATCCAGAAGGTCAGCAGCGATGGCAGCACGCTTTGCCGGGTACCTTCCGGTACAGCTGCATAGCGTAGATGCTCTGCCATCAGCGTGGTGCTGAAAAAGGCGGCGTCAGATTTTTCCGGGCGGGACATCATCAGCAGCGCCTTAAGCTGTTTATAACGCTGTTCTCCCGTTGCGGTGCGTTGCGGACTGTTCGGCGGCAGGGCGATAAAGGCGTTCAATTGTTGCTGCAGATACGCGGCTGCGACATCGCGCACCAGCCGGTTTGCTGCCTGGGCATAACAAGGAAAGGCGGCGCTGAGCAGGTGCGCGTTACGTTCAAGACCGAAACGCTGATACCACGGCGCACCGTGGCGAATACGGTACTGCAGACGCTCGAGTTGGCTCTGTAAGGTATGCAGTGCGGCCAGTTGTTCTGAAAGCGGCAGGCGGATATCGCGCGCCCGCGTCGCCTGTATCCCGATTTCCTGAATCAGGGCACGGTTGGCGAAAAAGGAGGTCATCATTCCGGCCACCCATACCGCCAGCACACAGGCGCAGATCGCTAACATAGTGCGCCACCACGGAAAACCCACTCTGCGCCCCCGCGCATTATCGCCAGTCACGCCCAACCATACCGGCGATGGCAACCATGCGTGGATCGCGGCCTCTGGCGCGGGGGTAAGCGGAGGGCTGAACATCAGACCACGCAGTTGCAGGCAAGAAAACGCGCCACCGGCAAGGAGCGGTATTAGCGCCGTCTTCCATTTAACAATACCGCCTTCAGCGAGCTGATGGGCAAGCCGTAACAGGAAATCGTGGTGGTCGTTATTCAGTAACTGCTGTACTCCCTGTGCGGTCAACTGCAGTGTCCGCGCTTCCAGCAGCGACGCCAGTTGTTCCGGCACGCAGCGTTCAGGCAACAGGCAACCGACGCTTTGTAGCGTACGCCCAGCCTGATAACCACCGTCATCACAAACTTGCCACAGATATAACGGGGCCTGAAAACCGAGCAATTGTCCGCAGGTAGCCAGCTCACGCCAACCTTTATCCAGTTGCGCCGTCTGGCAACATTGTTTTTCCGTCAGCGGCCAGATAATGCCGTCCAGCGGACGGAAATGGCGCAGTCTTTTCAGGGATGTCAAAAGTGTCGTATCCGGGGCTGCCGACGCGGAGCCTCCGTATATTAACACTGTGTGCTCGCCTTCCTGCCAGCGCTGCGCCGTTAATCCTGGTGCAATCGCTTCCACCTGCGTCGATTCACCCATCACCAATAGCAGGCGGACTTTATGTCGCCAGAGCAGGCCATAGCGGGACCGAAGTTTTGATTTAAGAAGGATGTAAAAATCATCAGATAGTCGCTTTTCATTTTTGGCCGGCACTTCAGGCCGATAAATCGTCTGCTCTTTCTTTTGTTTCCTGAGCCACCAGAATGGTGAACACACCAGCCCGAATAACAGGATTGCAAATATCCCTCCCCATAGTGACCACGCCTGTTGGGTGGATACTCCTCTCCTTGCCAACAAATCCTGATTAATGAAAATCAATAAGGCACAAATTCCTGCCAGCCCTATAATAAGAAGAAGATAGCCCCAGAAACCATAGCGCGCAGTATGCATTATTTTTCCTCACGCTCAAAATAGTGGCCTGGTGTAATTAAACAAAGCCACTTTGTTTCAATTTCTTGTGATTTTTGACAAATAACCAACTGTTCTTTGCTCGTTTCCCTGGTGGCTTCAGTTAATATCGCCAGGGATAATGGAAATGCTAACTCACTTCCCGGGCCAAAAGAATGGTCAATCATGTGCAACGGCTGTCTCCTTGGCAGTTCCCATTCGTATTGGTTAGCATACTGCATAATGTTTTCTATTAGTTCATTGTTAATATTAGAAACCCAGATGTGTTGTAACTTATTTTTATTTAATTGATTGTATTCAACTAGTGTATTTAAATTCGATTCCAGCCCCTCGGGTTCTAATGTCATGGTTCGACCTATACCAGCGATAACGGGGATGGCATGTCGTTTTGCAAATGAATAAGAAGAAATTAACTGACCAGAAACTAATTCACTGTGTTTGCCAGAGGCATCTCCTGACCAGCGTTGTAGGCAAATGACTAAAACCAAACCGTCGAAATTTTCATTATCATAGAATGACTCAATGCATTCAATGGAGTTGACTGTCTCTGGAACCAGATCCCACTGCGAGAGAACCGCTTGCTCTATTGTTTTACACTCTTTGTTTTTAGACTGTAATATATAAATTGTCTGCAAATAGTTGCGATAACCTGGATACTGATGCTCCAGGTTTTGATGGATGTTACTCGTTATTGCAGTGATAGTGTTGCGCAATGGAAAAGAGAGGGATCTCGCTTTTTGTGGATATGCAGGAATATCCTTAAGTGGTCCCAATAATGAATCTATTCCTTCGCCATCTGGAGTGTAAATAATATTGCCAACTACTGCTAATTGTTTTTGACTCCATTTCCGCCAGTGTTCTTTTATTTGCTCTTTTTCAGTATTCCACGCCAGGCAGGAGGCAACGGATTGTTCATATTTATTAATCACAACGCCCATGGTGCATAACCAGAGGAATAATGTTGGTAATATGCCATATATCAATACGTCACCATATGTGACAAGATTAAAGATAAATAGCCCGCACAGTCCACCTATGGTTAACATGGGAATTAACAATATAATCCAACGTCTGTAATTTGGTTTAGGAAGGGGGCTTATTTCCGGTACTACGGGTATCATCCATCCCATATTATGACTCTATACTGTTTACCGATTGGGAGCTTATGACACGGCATCCACATGCGCACTGGCAATTATTCACGACGATGTTTTTACCTTGTTCCATCGCTGTCGAATCACCTTCCTGTATAGGATTAATCCCGTGTTTAGGACAGGAAACTAAATCTCCTACCAATGCAACCTGCACGCCGTTAATAAACATGGTTGAAGATGCGGTTATGACCTTACCTCCATGAGTAGTAGCATCACCTAAACAAACAAGTCCTGACATATTTTCTATCCTGTTGAGCGGTTGGTAAAAGAAATTGTAAAGCGTTATAAAAGGGCAGGGTGTGAAGATATGGCTTTAATATTCAACGTGTTTATTACTGTGGCAGACAGTATTGTAATATTGCGCTGATGTATTTTAATTTTCCAAAAAAACATACGCTTGCTAAGCATGTTATGGTCATTACCACCGGGTGGGGTGATATTTAATTGTTTCGGTTATATTCTCCCACAGCGCTACCAGTTCGTTCTCGGTTAATGCGTTATCCGCGTGCAACAGGTCAACGGTGTAATCCATCGACAACACCAGTAGCTTATTCCCTTCTTTCTTATCTTGATGGATAACCAGTTCAAAATTATAAATTATGGCTGGTTTTGCATAATAACTATCAGTCTGTTTCGTCCACCATTCTGAAATCTCAAGGCCGTTGACCTTACGTTTGCCTTTGTACAGGGTTTCTCCGTATTCTGTTTCCACCACCCGGGCGTCCTTATCCAGCAACGGGGTGCCGGTATAACTATGGTTATCTGTCTTTAATGTGATAGTGACTTCTTTGCTGTTTTGATAGTTTATGGAAGTTTCATACTGCCCGAGCAGTGAGGCATCAACCTGCCCATACTGAATAGCTAACTGATTGCCTGAGGGGCGCTGATTATCCTGGCGGGGTTGCAACCCTGACAGAATAGCCAGTAATTGTGATTTTTTCTGCGGGACATTATATCGAAAGGTATCAGTGACTTCTTTACTTTTACCATACCAATAAACATCATAACGGGCAGCCCGTTCGTCTCTTGCTTTCATTTTAACTGAAAACGTAATGCCATCTGCCCATTTCCAGGCATCCAGTACTCTTGCCATATCTGGAGTATGCTCAGCCGCCATCCGCTCAAAAATGACACCGCTCATTGGTGAGGTTAGTGGATAAACTCCCTTCAGGTAAGGCGCATCCTGCGGATTGACGACGGACGTATTCCTGAGCTTTTCTTCATAGCGCGTCAGAAACTGCCGGAACGGAGGATAGTATTGCCGTTTTGTTTCCACTGGGGTCATCGCTGAACCCTGGATAAACATCACCATCCCGGCTGGCGTAAATTCAGCCGGAAGCGCCACAGAATAAAAACCAAAGTACCGTGTTTCGGGGTGTTGCAATAATGAGGTGACCATCACTTTCTCCCTGTCATTTAATGAATACTGATACGCGCCGGGTTTGAATGCCAGCCATCCCGTGATAAATATCACCGTCGCCAGCAGCAAGCCGTTTCTCAGGCGATGTGGGCCATTAAGCAAAAACCATTTTTTCATCGTAATTGACCTGCTGGGCAATTTTTATAATAGAGCGTAAGGCAAAAGCTTGACTGAGAGTATTCCGGTAAGCGGCTTCATGGAGAACCTGTACTGCCAGACGCTCCCGAATATTCTCATGAACGATTTGCCCGGCGCGCAAAGGCACCGTACCGTCGCCATTTTCACAGGCATCCCGTAGTGTAAAACGTTGTCCTACCCAGCCATATACTACGTTGTTATCGCCCTTGAATGCCCATGTCTGCTCTTCCGGGGAAAGTTCATCTTTCACCGTTCGATCGGCACTGACTTCACTTAAATAAAGGCGTTCGTCATTCATTTTTGGCGCCGGCGGCGTCTCACCTATTTGGCCGCTTGCCAGCGCCCCGCTCCAGACCGCCGTCTCCTGAGTCCGATACGCTGCGGATAATTCTCCCCCTTTTGCTTTTCCATAAAATGAGTAGGTGTACGGATGGTATTTGTCAGCTAACTGCTCCTGGAATGGTTTTACATTATCCTTAATCAGATTTTCATATTCCAACCAGTCACTGTCGATCTGCCTTTTATTCAATGTGGTATTAAACGGATTCAACAGATTTTCATCCATTAGCTTCCACCATTTATCTCGGTTCAGATAAAGGCCACTATAAAGACAGTTTTCTTTCTTACCGTCCTCTCCGACCGGAAGATCTGCGGGCAGCGTTAATGTACTACCGTCACGGTCAACGACCTTAAGCCAGTCGTCACCATAATCGTTGGCAGGGAGTAACTCCAGCGCGCCGGAAGACTGAGAGCCAATCGCCACCATCTCTGCTGCGTTGCGGCCAAGGATATGGCTGGTAAGATATCCTACAGCGCCAGCCAAACCGGACTCTGTATTTTCTGTACCGCGCTTCATGCGGGTATAGGTCGCTGCCGCGCCAACAGACGGCATCACACCGTGAACAATACCGTAAATCTTATCTCTGCCCTCCAGGCATTCGGAATAATATCGTGCCACTAGTCCTCCCATAGAATGGGTCACCAGAATGACTTTGCTGCACTTCATGCCCTGAGTTTGATACTTGTCAATAATCCTATCAACTTCTTCGCTAAGTCTTTTTGCCGACAGTACATTGGAGCCTAGCCAGTTGTAGCCCACGACATGTACTGGAAACTGATACAGTTTCATGACTTCAAGGTATGTTTCATCCAGGGAATCCACGCCAAATTCCAGTCCCAGTGGTTCATCAACTAATTTTTGATAAATCGCACTCAGCGTATTGTCTTTTATCGTTGGCTTATCCCGGTACAGTGCAGTCTGTAGCGCATCAAGAAAAGCGCCGTAGCTTGGGGCGGCTACCTCTCCCCAGCCTCGATCATGCCGCGAGCCAAAGAGTTCTTTTTCCGGCTCGTTATTATCCATTATCTTATTCAGCGCTTCAGCATAACGCTTCTTTCCCTCCTCATCATAATTGGAGGAGGGGTAGGGATGAATGGCTGAGACCTGCTCCTGTATTCCAGACGACAGCAGAATTCTTCCCCGGTTGTCTATTTTCACCCGTTCAGGATGAAGTAGCCGTTTTCTCTCCTTTGGCCCCGAAGATGGAAGTGTCCAGCCCAACAAGGATGTTTCGCTATCGTATCGCCATACAGCTTTTGCATTCTTCTCTTCAGAGTTTTCTTTAAGATTCGTTCCCATTATTCCTGGCAGAAAAATAACCGGAATTACCCGCAGGTCCTCAATTTCCGCGGTGCCAACTTTATTTTTATCGGCACGATCCATATGCATCGTCGTAGACATATATTCCCTCCGAATATCCTTAATCTTCCTGATTATCTAAGAGATCAATTTTTATTGATTCAACAAAAAGCCCGCTCTGCACAGGTAGTTTCCCTTGATCGTCAGTCGTCATTTCAACGGTAGTGCCATCGCCGCGGGTAACGCGTACCTTTTGATTCTTTGCCGGTTTGCCGGTTTGCTTCCAGAGGATCTCAGGGGTGATGGAAAAATCAGTGGAATCCCATTCCTGCATGGCCTGACTGATACTCTGACCACTGAATTTTTGCCAAACCGCTCCACGCTCTATAATTTTATCTGGTGCGGCACATTCCACCGTGCCACCTCCAATTCGAATATATCCACCACCACTGGTTAGGATGATTTCATTTTTTGCGCTAATAAGAATTTTTCCGTCGCTACTGCTTATGCGCAGATCTTTACATGCATCCAGGAGCATTTCATCGCTTTGTGCCTGAATCTCCACTTTGCCTTTGCTGGCGAAAATTTTAATACCAAGCTTTTGAGCAAACAGACTTACTGCTTCTCCCGCAGCTACAGTGAATTTTTTAAATACGCTGAAATCCGTATTTTTCCCACTGGTGCTAATCAGGTTTTCCCCTGAGGATAATTGCAGGCTTTTGGGCGTAACCTGTGCAATCCCCGCGGGAGCAGAAAGCAGTAGCGCTGATTTTTTCAGCTCGGTCAGCGTTTCTGACAATAGCGTTTTTTGTGTCTGTAAATCCGCCAGCTCTGATTTTGCCACTTCAGCGGCGCTATGTAGTGCTTCCACTAAAGACAGCGCTTCCTGGAGCTGGCTTAACGCTTCATCCATCATCAGCGCCTGCCCCTGCGCCTTTTCCTGCGCATCGGCGCTGATAAAGACACCTTTTTTCGCTCTTATCGCACCCCACATATCGGTGCGCAGTTCGAAACCCTCACCGCGCTGCTGCTTCCCAGCATCCACCAGATGTCCCAGGTTCAGCTGGCTCTTTCCGCCGTACTCTGTGCTGACCTTGATGTGCTCCTTACCCCGCTCATCGTCCAGCCGGATTTTGTTATTCGCCGGGGTGCGCAGCACGTTGCGCTTATAGTTCTGGATGGTCACATGGTCGGTGTGCGCCGAGTCGTGTTTCACCCCGGCGATATATGGCCTGTCCGGGTTGCCATCCTCAAACGCGATGCTAACCTCGGTTCCCGCCAGCAGCGGCAGGTGCAGACCGTAAGTATCTCCCGCATAGGGGCGTGACTGCCGTACCCACAGGCTCTCGAAACCCGGCTTCCACGTATCCCGGTCAAAGTCCAGGTTCACTCGATAGCGCCCGTCTTTGTCGATATGAGCGTAGACATCATTTGCCGTGGTGCTGGTCACCCGCGCCGGGAGTGTCCCTGCCATCACAGGCCTGCGGATGAGAGGAGGGCGGTAGCCGTAGCGTTCGGAATAGGGGATGGCGGTGAATGTCAGTTCGTAACTGCGGTCTCGTGCTGCGCTGGCGGTAATCCCGGTTATCAGAATGCCCTTGCGGAATACCTCTGGCGCATCATTACCCTCGACCTTTATCTCCAGCCCCGGCATCAGCAGAGAACTGGTGCTCTGTCCCTTCAGGATGGCGCGTCCGTTCAGGTAGCGTTCGTGGCGGATACGCGCATAGAATGCACCACTCTCCGGCGTCGCTTTGTCACCCGTTTTCAGAAAATTGTCAGCGTAATGATAGGCTTCACCGTAGGTGGTGTTATCCCCGCCTGTTACGTCAAACTGGCCTGTTGTCATCTCCGCCATCGCTTCACGGTAGTTGTAATCCCGCGTCGTGACGGACCTCGATACCACGCTGTAGGCCGTGTTCAGATCCCACACTGCTTCGGTTCCGCTGTCGCTCATCCCCGAAGGGTGACGCAGCGGCAGCGTCAGGCCGCGCTCATAGCCACTCTGGTCGTCGTAAAACTCGATAACCCCGATTTTCAGTCGGGCGTCGGTACTGAACCGGAACCAGATACCCACCTCCGACAGCAACCGTGAGATGAATGTCAGATCGTCTTCGTCGTACTGCATGACCTGCTCGCGTGACGGGTAGTCGCCTTTCAGGTTAAACACAAAGTCCTGACCGCGCATCTCATGCCGCTCGCGGAGTATTTTCTCCACGATTTGCGGCACCGTCTGGTTCTGATAAATCGCGTTCTGATGGCTGCGGGACAGTAGCGCCAGACGGGGCTCCAGCCGCACCTCATACCGCGCCTCGTCCCGTGAGGAAGACAATTGCTTAAATCCGGTGATCACCCCGTACAACGTACGCAGGGGAGTCTGCGTCGGTATCCCTTGCACCGGCGGGGCGGTCAGGCTGAATGCCCCGTCCTGCATCAGCACCGACTCCGGCGCAATAGACTTATCGCTGCTGGTAAACTGAATGTCATAGCGGAATGGGGCGCTTAATTGCTCCTTGCCTTCAAAGGACAGTACGTCCACGCCGCTGCTCAGGCCGCGGATTTTTAACGCGTGGTGTGAGTGGTCGAAGTTCTGTACATCCATCGTGGGCTTCCTTATTTCGTAACAAATTCCACAGAATTTCCTCTTGCGGGGCCCTGTTCAGGCACGCTACCGCCCATAGCCATGACCTCGTGCCCATCAGGTTTACATCAGGCTAAATTGTGAATAGCGGTTGCTCGGTACCGGTACCACCGATATTCAGCGAGCCGCATATCGAACCCGTGCCAAAAAAGCAGAAGGCTTCCTGCCAGCCATGGTTAGATGGCTGAAATTCCTTGTGGATTTAACTGAGATAACGCCGGTTCTGGCAGCATGTTCTGTTTCACGTCCTGACAGGCGTCAGTGCGGGGAACCAGACTGATTTCGACGCGCCGGTTAGCGGCCCTGCCTTCCGGCGTATCGTTAGTTGCCGCAGGATGGCTTTCGCCCAGCCCCTGTACGGCAAAACAGGTGGCCGGAATGTCGCTGGTCTGTAGCATCCAGTCGCGCACGGCTTCCGCGCGTCGCAGCGGCAATTGCTGATTGGCTTTTTTATTGCCGGTGGTATCGGTATATCCGGTGACCACAATCAGCCAGCCCGGCCTTGCCCTGATATTTACCAGCGCGTTAATCAGCACTTTTGTCGAGCCGTCTTTCAGACGGGCCTGTCCGACGTCAAACAACGCCATGCTGTCGAGACGCACGCTCTGTACCGGTAATGCGTCTGCTACATCCCTTTTTTTCTCAGGTGGACGGTAATCGCGAATAACCCGCCATACCGGCTGGCGTAGCCGTTCGCCGGGATATAAGCCCAGACTGAGACGTAATGGCTCCCCTTCGCGAAAATAGCTATCCAGAATATTTGCATCGTCCTTCAGGACCGACAGGTGGTGGGCTTTAGCGGCGTCGTTGTCTGCCGGAACGGCATCATATTTATGTAGATCGTCGCTCACCTGCAGCAGCAGGCTGCGGTTTGCGGTTGCTGACAGACAGAGCGCAGCCACTCCTGCCACGGTGGTCATCAGCAGCGCCGCCACGCAGGCGCGGCGCACTGGCGTAAATCCTGATTGACGTGGTAACAGCGGCAGCATCATGTCCGGGAACGGCAGGGGAGATGCGCCGATCTTCGGTATCGCCTCCGGCGTCAGTCCCGTTTTTGCCGTTGTCCATGTCTGCCACAGATTGCCTTCCAGCGCAGGCAGCGATGGCGCCTGCCCCATGCCCGCCGCCAGCGGCGGATACCCGTTCAGCTCTGGTAACACCATCTGATTGAGCCACTGCATCAGGCTTTCCATCCGCAGAAGATGGCAAAGCCGCAGGCTGCTCCCATCGGTTCCGGGCTGTGCCGCCCATGCCGTCGGAGAGCTTTCTCCGGCGGGCGTCACCACCTGAACCTTGCCGCCGGCGCAGATAAACCACGGTAGATCATCCTCTCGCCCTGTGCCGGGCAGCCAGCTCCACAGCAGCAGCGGCACTTTTATGCCCGCCCTGCGGCGCACTGTCGCCAGACCGCCGACAAAGCGTCGCAATCGTCCCGCCAGAACAGCCATATCCAGATGAACAACCGGCACGACCGTGCAGGCCACACATAACTGAGAAGCCCATGCGGGGCGGTCAGCTAGCAGCACTTCAGCCTGTCTGATAAGTTGCTCTTCATCCGCAACGTGCAGGTACAGCCCTCCCGCGACCTGCCGCAGCGGGTTTTCTGTGAATAACGATGCTGCCGCGTCGCCGCACACCAGCACTACGGGCTGCCGATATGTTTTGGGCGGCAATCGGGACAGCCATGCGCTGTCGGCCTCAGTCTGTCTTTTTTTTCCGCGCCAGCACGCCAGCAGGCCTACTGCGATGATGATAAGCGCCACTGTCACGCCAAATTTCATCGCCGTAGAGGCCTGATTGAATCCCAGCCATAGCGCCAGCACCAGCAGCATGCTCCACAGCAAAAGCGCCTGTTTCAGCGTGTTACTCACCCGGCTCATCTTCAAGACTTGCCTGTTGGCAGCAGTTCATCCACCAGTACATTCAGCCAGCTATGCAACCCCCACCAGACGCCAACCAGCACAAGCATTAGCAGTAGCAGCCAGCAAAAAGGAGACTGCCACAGGTAATGCTGACGCCTGGTCAAAGGCACGTTCAGCACTGCCGAATCTTCTTGCACCCTGAATGGCTCAACCCGCTTGCTGAACATCGCAATGAGATGCTGCCGTTCATCAGATTCGGGGTCCTGATAGCGCCCGCGAAACCCCAGCAACAGCACGCGATGAAAACAGGTCAGGACCGCCGGCGTGGGGGCTGGCTCCTGTAAAAACCGCTTCATACGCTCATACAGTAGTTCGCCCGCCTGAAGGGTATTGAAAAAATGCGACTGGAGAGGGTTTTTTAGCCAGACCATCTGGCCATCATCCATCACGTCCCGGCTGAGAACGGTTTCGTCCAGCAGCGCGCACTGAGCGTAAGTGATATGTTCTATGTCCTGCTGGCTGAATCCGGCCGCTGTCAGACGCTCGCGTACCCCTTCCACCTGCTGCAGACAATGGCGATATAGTTCCTGTCCGTGTCTTGCAGAAGTGCCCTGACGCAGTTCCACCACCGTCAGAAAGGTGTCGCGAAGTAGTACGTCAATGTCGATTTTCCGTTCCTGTGTCATGACCGCAGTACCGCAAAAAGCTCGGGCTTCAGATCGCCCAGCGTACCCGGCGCGTAAATCATGCAGCACCCGGCATCCAGCATGGCTTTAGCCGGAGCGCTCTGCATATCCAGCGCAAAGTACTGATTCTCCAGCCGTAATGGCAATGCAGCCGGAACCTGCGTCAGCGGAACAACAGGGACACCGTTCAGCGCAACATTAACCAACAACGTAACGTCATCCGGCGCCCCGATTTTGCAGAGCCGTGGTAACTGTTGCAGAACGACGTGCGTCGGCAGCGAGGAGCGAACAGAAAGGTAAAAATCCGCCTCTTCCCGCAGGCGTGGATCGTGAAGTTCGGCTTTCCAGCGGTTGCCGGGAAGGGATTCCAGCTCGAGCGCAATCACCCGCGACGGCAGGCTGGCTTCGAGCAGTTCGCTGAGCAGGGTAAAAAGCGGCGGAAAAACGGAGGCTGGAGCATCATGGACATATGCGGGAATGGCGCTCACGTTGTGTTCAAGGGAAAAGGTCAGCAACGCGCCGGCCAGACGAGCCAGTTCGCGCCAGACGAGTTCAGGATGGATGCTCGGATACCGTAAAAAATCACTTAGAACCGGTTCAGCGCTGTTCAACGCATTGAGTAACCAGAACAGGGACACATCCGCTACCGCGAAGTCCGCCATACGCTGATTGCTTTCCCGGCGCAGGGCCATCAGACGCCGGCACTTCGCTTGTAGCTGCAACAGCAACGTATCCAGTCGCTCCACCAGACCAATATGTGCGCTGAGGGCAAGCAGAGGCGGGATGTAGCTTTCATCCTGAGACCAGTTACCCTGACCATTCCGCGTCAGACGTGCAAGCGGGCAGGTGATGTAATCCTGATTGTTATCATGGGCGAAACGCAATGACAGCGCATGGCATTCAACGGCCATTTCTTCACTGTCGCTGCCATAAATATCCTGTACTTTATGCCATTCCTGACGATAACGCAGGGGTCTTTCAGTATGCTTTTCCTGTCCCAGATTACCGCCATTCGCATGTTCCAGCGGTAACGCCAGGACAACTATTGCCGTATTTTCCACCGCCAGAGTATGTAAATCACAAGCCAGAGGCAGCGCATCGGAAACTTCGGAGTCGATCAACGAGCCATCGGAAAAACGCAGGCGCAGGGTACGTAATTTTAACTTCCCTAACGCCAGCGCTTCTCTGTCAAACTCGACTCTCGCCACACCCCATGGATGACGGATACCCAGCTGTGCAATGCTGTTGTTACTGTACGTTTCCCAGCGGGCCTGCTGCTGAAACTGTTGTGAGGACAGGAACGTTCCCTCAGCCCATAGTGGTCGATGAATTTTCATACTACACCACCGCCCGGTCAGGTTTTTGCTTTTGGCATTTGAGAAACCTGAGACCGTGCCAGCGTGACTTAACGTGCTGGACGTCTGGCTGATGCATAACCACATCCTCCGCAGATTTCGCCAGACAGGAAAGTGGAGTATGGATAGCTACCGTCAGATGTATTTTTTTAAACAACGACTGATAAATACCGTCTGATCCCATCATTGTTGACATAGCCGCAGATGAAGAAATATGTTCCTTTGCAGACATCAAAATTTCCCTTTTGAAACTTTTATCCGGTTTTGCCCAATGACTTTCCCAGGCGTGCAGGTTGACCCCTCTCCTGTAACGACATTCTTGTTAATTCTTCCATCGCTCCAGGTTCAGTCATGGCGTTAGTGAAGTTGTTTTGGTTTAAATTAAGGCCAATTATTGGGGCTATAGTTAATAAATGTCTGGTGGACACTACAATCCCTGGCGGAGAGAAGATGTAGAGGTAACTTCACATTCATGGCGCTTCCTGTTTTCAGGCCCGGCTTTATGTTAAAGCGAGTTTCGGGAACATCGTTTAGAAATTTTTTAGCCATGTTGCTTCTCCCTGTCTAACTAACCCCTGTTTAAGTATCTGACCTTGATCCAATTTAACAGTTAAATAAAGCGTGGTGCAATGTGGTCAGTGTCTGAAAGATCGTTTTTATTACTACTATAAATAATTTGGCTCGTATCCTAAGATAGTTTTATTTATATGAAGTTTCTCAATTTATTGACCATCAAGGGCAATCTGCTTGGTTATGGCTAAGTATAAGCATAAAATACCGATAAACGATCGCGTAATAATATCGCAACGCCACCTTTTCGGAATAAATAAAAGCTTCTTTAATAAATGATATTTTTGCTGTGAATGATTTGGTGGCAAAAAGTTCGACCATCTACTGCGAGATTAGTGAAGTACAGAAGGGGAAAGGATGGAATTAATACCATAATTTAAAACAATCAGAAGAAGCTCTGGTATCAAAAATATAACATTTGCATCAATTATCATGATTTATTCAGTAATGAAAGTATGGTGCTGACTTATAATGAAAACTATCATAGATACATTATCTCAATTAAATCCTGTTTGTTGCAGTGCCCTGTCTGGCAAGATAAGCACCGAAATATAATGATTATATCAAGTCTGCTATCTTCATTCTTGTTGGCCAGGGGCCGATTACAAACGTAAAGATAACGGTAGTTCCGGGAATTTAGTCCTTTTATTGCGCAAAACTCTAAATGAGTGGATTAAGTAAGTGGCTTTTAGCCGTACACTCATTTGTCCACGCATCATCTGTGGATCTCCTGAGAGATACAGGGAAGTATAAAAAGACGTTGATAAATTGCGGTTTCTTGTATTTCAGGGGCTGTTACGGATGACATAAAGCAAACCGGCGAGGGGGCGGCAATGGCCGTTCCCGTTTTCGGCAGAGGTTTTGCCGGCGGCAGAAAC
>OLQX01002092.1_pt1 | contig 14405 bp, 16 predicted proteins | sample 1672581 | NCBI WGS metagenome assembly OLQX01 (sample SAMEA3136701, study PRJEB25190) | human gut metagenome | reverse complement strand
TATTATATCATATATAAAGTGCAGAATATGGCTTATTTATGCGAAAATATATTGTCTTATAACAGCACAGAAATCAAAAGAATAGAAGAGTACATCAGTTAACAGTAACGCTGAATTCACCACCGCCCTATGAGGACGGCGTGCTCTTCTGAATTGCTAATAGACTGTCCAAATGTACTGAAGCAAGGAGTCACAGATAAAATCTTTCCAGGAGTCTTGATCATTTCCTTCCAGACTCTTTCTGTAAATTCAGGGGATACTCTAAGATCTGTTCCCCAGCCAGCTTCCATAAAGAACTTATAGCGAACTTTTCCGTAATCTGCAGGCATTCCAGTCATCTGCATCACAATGACACCAAACCTGAAGTTCAAAAAACATTGTGATCAATACATCTGTTTGCCATCCATTTCAAAAGAAATGGACTATTCCTTCTTAGATAACCAGGCAATCTTTATTGTTTTTATTGAAATGATTCTAGGTTCTTTAGCTACGCTATCTAGAGAAAATCATCGATAAATAATTTATATAACGAAAACACCTCTTTCAGATATATTTATCAGAAAGAGGTGTTTTTCTTATAATACACAATATAGAATTGTACCAGCAGCTGCACTCAAGAAAATAATTTGAATTGGTCCCGCTTTTTTACATCTCAATAAAATAAAGCAGACAATAAACACACAAAGTTCAATCAAACGTAAAGAACCAAATTGAATTTCCGCAAACACAGATGTTCCAAATAATCCCATCAATAAGATTCCCATACCCGCAGAAGCAATCATTGCCACAACAGCAGGTCGCATCTGCCCTAATACTTTCTTCACAATATCTAGATTAGAAAACTTTGTATATAAATACGCAAGAATCAAAACAATAATCAAAGAAGGCAAAATACAGCCAAGCGTACAAACAATTGCACCTGGCAAACCAGCCATCTTTTGTCCAACGAACGTTGCAGAGTTAACCGCAATTGGTCCTGGTGTCATTTCTGCAATCGTTGTCAGATCCGCAAATTCAGCCATACTCAGCCATCCTTTCCCTTCAACAACAAGGGACTGAATCAAAGGCATCGCTGCATACCCACCACCAAACGCAAATGCACCAATCTGCAGATACACAAAAAATAACTGTAAATAAATCATGCCTGCACCTTCTTTCTTTCAATAAAATATCTCGCAACACCTAAGCACAAGAACAATAGAATCAATGTAATTGAACTTACTTTAAAGATCCAGGAAACAACAAATGCCGCAATCATTAAGCAAACATTGATCCAGTCTTTTGTTTCAAATACTTTTCCCCCTAAATCAAGCACAACATCCATAATCACTGCTGCAACGCCAGCTCTCATGACCTGTAAAGCAATCTGAATGATCTTATTTGTTGAAAATGCATCATAAATATTACAAATAATAGAAATAATCACGAGTGGTGGAATAATCGTCGCAAGTGTAGAAACCAGCACACCTTGAATGCCACCCATACGATAGCCAAAGATAATCGCACTGTTCACTGCCAAAGCACCTGGCGCAGATTGTGCAATTGCTGTCATATCCAATACTTCTTCATCTGAAACCCAATGCAATTCATCACAGAATTTCTTCTGCATCATACCAATAATGACAAATCCACCACCAAATGTGGATGTGGATATCTTCAACATTTCTATAAACAATTTCCCATACGAAATTTTCTTATCCATCTTTACCCCTCCCTATATAAGCGACGTTAGTATATACCTATCATGCACATAAATAAAATGCTATTATATTTATGATTTCATATCATTTTATTTATGGAGCAAATATGACAACAATACATTCACTAGAACTATTCATATCGGTATATACCACAAAAAACATCACAGAAACCGCAAAACAATACTACTGTTCCCAGCCATCTGTATCTAGATGTATCAAAGATCTGGAGGAAGAATATCATACAGTCTTATTTGAAAGATATCATCACAAGCTATTGGCAACACCATCTGCAGATATCCTGTATACACATGCACTAAGAGTGTTAAACAGCTACAACAGTCTTGAACAGGCAATGCTTACACATAATGAAAAGATTCGTATTGGTTCTACCGTCACAATGTCAAACACATTACTCCCAAAATACATTCAACAATATTCAAAACAATATCCATCCATTCGCATCGAAGTCAGTGTCAGCAATGGAGAAAACATTTATCAAGACTTATTACACAACGCAATTGATATCGCTTTTATTGAAAATATGATTTCTTCCAGTGAAGTTGTAGCAATTCCTTTCTATCAGGATGAACTTGCCTTGCTTGTTCCAAATGATCATCCATTTGCTTCTCAAAAAGAAATTCCATTATCCGCATTAAATGACATGCCATTTCTGCATCGTGAACAAGGTTCTGCGCTCAGACAATATTTAGATGAATATTTCAAAAAAAACCATATACACGTAGATACCCTTTGGCAAAGCAGAAGTACACACGCCATCATCCACGCAGTAGAAAGTGGTCTAGGAATTACAATTCTCCCAAAAAACATGTGTATCAAAGAAATTGAAAATCACTCGATTACACAAGTCAGCATTGCTTCTCATAAACTCATTCGTCCATACTATCTTGTCTATCCAAAAGAAAAGAAGCTGACAGATAACCTAGTCAACTTCATCCATTTATTCTGATTCTTTTTGTAATTGCAAACATTCTTTCTTCAATATATTCCAAGAACGCCTTGTATCCACAATACGTATCATTAAAATAACATACATTCATTCTCTTACAATTACCATGACACATATGTACAAACCTGCATGTTTTACACAGTGAGCACATTTTCTTTTCTTCATACAGAAATTTCTTTGCCGCTTTCCCTTGTATCATACCTTCAATTACATCTGTACAAATATTTCCACAACGATATTCATCCAGCACAAAAAATCACAAGGATACACATCCCCATTTGCATCCAGTACCATCCGCATAGAAACAATATTTGCATCTCAAATTACACAATGAAGATGCCGGTTTAATTAAAAACGATATCATAGACATATTTCTAGTATACCAATATGCAAAACATTTTTCATATTTCCTATTTCATGTTAGATTTACTTCATGCACGATATATGGAATCCATGGCATGGATGCAGAAAATACAGTGAAGGCTGTGATCATTGTTATATGTACTATTTAGACTCTCTTAGAGATGTAAATAGCACACTGATCACCAAGACAAATAACTTCAACTATCCTTTGCAGAAGAAAAGAGATGGTTCTTTTAAAGTACAGGCAGGAGAACTCATTCGTGTATGTATGACAGCTGATTTCTTCCTAGAAGAAGCAGATGTATGGAGAGAGAGTATCTGGGATATCATTCGGTATCGAAAAGATGTAAAGTTCTATATTCTTACAAAACGCGCAGAAAGAATCAAAGATCATCTACCTTCAGATTGGGAAGATGGCTATGATAACGTCATTCTTAATGTCACGTGTGAAAATCAAAGAAGAGCAGATGAAAGAATACCGATTCTTTTATCTATTCCTGCAAAACATAAAGGAATCATGTGTGCACCATTCATTGGCCACATTGATATTGAACCGTATTTAAATACCAGTCAAATTGAGCTTGTCATCTGCGGTGGAGAAAATTATGACGGTGCACGTCCACTTCACTACGAATGGGTCAAAGATCTACACGATTCCTGCTTCAAACATAACATCACATTCAATTTTATAGAAACAGGAAATACATTTGTAAAAGATGGAAAAACATATCATATTCCAAGTAAACCACTCCAGGCAAAGCAGGCTTACCTGTCTCATCTATCATTTCAAGGAAAACCAATCCAGTGGAATCTATACGACGCATTTAACAATCCTATTCCTCAACAAGATCTATACAAGCCTCATTTTCGAGAAAACTGCGTTACATGTGCTTCCAGACTGATCTGCAATGGCTGTTCCGATTGTGGCAAATGCAAACAGAAAATCATACACATTCATCAAACAGATGGATTTTAAATATAAAGATATATGATAATAATACAAAGGAGATAACATATATGACATTTTTACAACTCGCAAACAAAAGATACTCCGCTAGAAAATATAAAGATCAGACAATTGAAAAAGAAAAACTCAATCAGGTTTTAGAAGCCGGAAGAATCGCACCAACCGCAAAAAATAATCAGCCAGTCAAAATCTATGTACTACAAAGTAAAGAAGCCCTTGAAAAGATTTCTACCCTCACACCATGTACATTCAATGCACCATGTGTACTCATGTTTGCATATGATGAAACTTTAGAATGGACAAATCCTGATGAAGAAGGTATCCACTCAGGTGTAGAAGACTGCAGCATTGTCGCAGCACATGTCATGCTAGAAGCAACAGATCTAGGGTTAGAAACGTGCTGGGTCAATCGTTTTCCTAATGCAAAAACAGCCCAGGCATTTCAACTGCCAGATACAATGAAACCCGTCTTGTTAATGCCAATCGGATATGCAGATGATGAACCATCCATTCGTCATACACAGAGAAAAGACATTCATGAAATTGTTGAATACCTATAAGTAAAATGGTTCCTCAGGAACCATTTTGTTTTCTATACATGCTTTCATACACACCTTGTTGATCCAACAGTTGTTGATGTGTACCCTCTTCTACAATTTTTCCATCATTCACAACGAAAATCCTGTCAAAGTTTTCCACAAAAGATAATCTATGCGTAACTACAATGATTGTTTTATCAGAAATCTTATCAATGATATTTTGAATGGATTTTTCTGTTTTAACATCCAATGAAGATGTCGGTTCGTCTAAGACAAAAACATCAGCACCTTGATAAAACATCCTTGCCAAAGAGATTCGCTGACATTCACCACCAGAAAAACCTTCTTCTCCAGATTGAATCATATGATCATACCCATCTTCTTTTTTATCGATAAAAGCATTAGCACCTGCATCCAAAGAGGATTCTTCTATTTTTTGCATAGATCCATGAAATGATAGTGAAATATTATTTTTAACACTTGTAAAGAACATGGAACTATCTTGCGGCATATATGAAATACTTTGATTTTGCATTTTTTTCACTGTTCCAGAAGCAGGCTTGTACAATCCAAGAAGCAATTTCATAATCGTTGATTTTCCACTGCCACTTTCTCCAACAATTCCAATTTTCTGATTTTTTTGAATTGCAAAAGAGATATCATGCAAAACTTCTTTTTTATCATAAGAAAAGCAAACTTGTTCCATTCTCAGAACAGAATCTTCATCAATTTTCCTTGTTTCAATTTGTGGCTTTAGATCAATAATTTCAAACACTCTCTTTTCATAAACCGCATATTCATCAACAAACATTTTCAAAACAGAAGATGCAACAATCATTTGATTAATTTGATCAGATAACTGAATCGCAATCATAATATTTGCAAAAACAATGGCTCCAATTGAACTAAGATATGCACCAGCCATCAACAGCACAACTTCTTCAATACATTCAATATAAAACATTGAAACAAACAATCTCGTAGCATTCATTGCATTATAATGACGAACAAATTGATTCAATCTCACTATTTTTTTCTCAAGCAATTCTTGAAACTCTGTCAATAATCCATATGTTCTCACTTCTTTTGCACCATCAATTTCTTCATTCAAAAAATTGACAATTTCATTCTTAGACAGTGTAATTCCTTGCATTGCCTGCATTCTTTTTTTCGAAAACAATCTAAGCAGATAATACTCAATTACACTAATAAATACACAAAGAAAAGCAATCCAAAAATCAACATGGCACAAATAAATCACAGAAAGAAATCCTGATATTACAGGCATATAAATGCTGCCTGCCATGATCCATCCAACAAGATCCACCATTTTTGTCAGATCCATCGACATTCTATTCATCACTTCAGTGTCAGATATTTTTTCCACTTCTTTTTCATCGCTGTGTATATAGCCATTTAGCATTTCTTTTCTTAGAGTTACTCTAATTTTCTGTTCTATCTTTTTTATATTAAAAATGCCAAATCCCATGAAACATGTAAAACAAAAAGTTGCAAACAAATACAAAATTCCTTTTTGAATCGTAAAATCTGAAGTACTTGAAGAAACCATCAATACTATTTCTTTCAAAAACACACCAACAGATGAAAATGTTAAGAACTGTCCCAAGCCAGATACAAACACAAAGAAAACATAAGGTACCACATACGGCTTTAAATATGATTGCGTTCTAACAAACACCTTCCAATTACTCTTTTCCATAGTTTGCCTCGTATTCTCTATACGTTCCATCAAAAACAATTGATCCATTTTCCATCACAACAATCCGATCCATCATTTCCAACAGTTCTAATTGATGTATTGAAAAAATCATGGTTTGATCCTTATATTCTTCAATTATATTTTTCAGTATTTCTAAAGCATTTTTTGTATCAATTCCAGAAAAAGATTCATCAAACAACGATACATTTTTATGGTTCATCAACGCTCTAGCTATGGCAATTCTTTGCTTCTGTCCGCCACTTAAATTCGAAGCATTCTTTTCAAGAATCATTTGATCATCATTAAGAAATTCGTTTATCTTGCAAATCTGTAAAACGTGTTGATATTCATCTTCTTTAAAGCTTTTCCAGCATGTGATGTTATTTTTAACACTATCAGTAAATAGATATGGAAATTGTTCAACAAACGACACTTCAGGAATATCACATACACCTTGATTTTGCTTAATAAATGCAGCAATTATTTTCAGTAATGTTGATTTCCCAGAGCCACTTTTGCCAACAATTGCCACTTTACTTCCATAAGGAACATGAAGAGATATATCATCCAAAGCCTTTTTATTAACATTTGGATATTGGTAAGAAACATGTTCCAGCGTAATATCTCCTGTTTGATTTGTATGTTCACAATCATTCTCTACGGTGTCACCAAAACCAGCAATTCTCTTTACACTGACAAATGCTTTTGCACTCTCTGTAATGAAATCAGAGAAATGTAACTGATCATATACAACACAATTACAAATATATTCAATCGATAAAAAAGTGCTCAAAGATACAAGACCTTTTGGAACCATGTATACTCCTGCAACACATAAACTCAAAATTGGAAATAATCCAAAGAAAATTCCAATCATTCGAAATGGCAATGCTTTACTTTCAACATTCATATATGCACCTGTATATGCATTCACTTTATCTTCATATAGTTCTTTTGCAAATGCATCCGCATCATTCATCTTTATGACCAATCTATTTTTCACTATGTTCTGCAAGATCGTATTCATTGCAATTTCTTTTTGCTTTGTATCTTCATTTGCTTTAGAAACACTTGCAGAGAATTTCTTTTGAACAAGAATTGATATAATTGTTGATAAAACGTAAAAACAAGACAATTGAATATTTATTACAAAAATATACACAAGAACCATCGCCAAACGAATCAATTGATAAATAATATCAATAAAAGTATCCGACAAAAAAGAAATGCTATCTTCCGCATCGCTTTGTATCAAAGCATATAAATCACCAGATTCATTAAAATCATTTAATTTTTGCCGATTCAATCCATCACTTAACTGACAATATACTTGCTGGTGCAAATATTCCTGAACCATAGTTTTCATTTTTCGAAAAAGAACATGATCCACAAAATGAAAACATAGAAAAAGAAGTAGAACTTTATAAATATAAATAGGTATATTTATGAGACCATTTGTTGTTATATGTGCAGTTAAAGTACTCATTGCGTTTGTAGCATATAAAAGCAGCACACTACAAATCAAAGATAATCCTCCAACCATGACATAATAAATCTTCAATTTGGGATATTTCGCAAGTACACTTTTCATAAAAATACCTTCATTCAAAATAATAGATTCATCAACTTTAAAGTTCAATTTTCACTTTTACCAAATACACATTGACACATCAATTTTTCATATCGATTTCATCTTTCTTTACATTTTTCATCAGAAAGATTCACCATGCATTCTATCACTGTTAATCCAAAATTTTTTTCATTTATGTTTACTAACCACTGAAATTTACATCTCATTCATTTCCTGACGGTTTATACTTATTAACAGGAGTAATAAACATGCCATTTTCTATCACATATTCATCTTCCAATAATGATCAATTATTACGTTCCATTGCCGGAGCATATTTCAAGCAACAGCGACTTTCAAAAGATTTATCTTTAATTGAAGTTTCAAAAGCACTTCATCTTAACAAAGGCTTTTTGTCTGACCTCGAACACGGAAATCGACATTTTCCTGACGGAACCATGAATCAGTTCAACAGTTTCTATTCATGTAATTTTGATGAATCTCTTTCGTTAAGAGAAGATGCAGAAAAAATGTTATCTTCTGCCTATACATTCCTCTTTCAAAAACAACGCACAGAAGAAATCAACATTCTTAGTGAAGCAGTTTCATCAAAAAAAGAAAACTCCTATGCTTTCCTGACTTACGCAATTCTCAAACTTTTTTATCATATTCGTGTTTCAAACGATACAAATGCATTAACAGAATGCAAATTATTACTTGATCATTATTGTTATGCACTTTCTGATTATGAGAAATCTGTTTATTACAGTTTATTAGCTCTATTCTATAAACGAGATATTTCAAAAGCAAAAACAGCTCATGAATGTTTAATTCTTTCATATTCTTATTGCTCTAGTAATTCAATTGTTTTCGCAATGAATGCATTTCAAGAAATTGCTATTTTAGGGAAAATGAATCAACCTGCTTTAGCATTGCTAGCATGTCAAAAAGTGAAAAGTATTCTGAGAGAGAAAAGCAATTACAAAAGACTATCTGATATTGATCTGTTTGAAAGTAACTGTTTGATTTTATTGGGTGAACAAGAAGAAGCACAAAAGAAATTAAAATCAATTCTAGAGCTAGGTAACAATGCACTCAGCTCCAACACATTTTCAACAATTCAATCATTAAGCTTTAGTTATATTCTTTCCGAAAAATATGAAGAATGTATCCAAACCATTGAACCAGTGCTTGATAAACTCCCAGAAGATACACAGTGGTTTTTACCATTTTGCCTGTATCATTTAAATCGTTTCTCTGAATGTATAGTTTCAATAAATACTTCTATCAAATATTCAACAGAACAAAACACGCACTTTCTTTTGGCAATCCAATATCGCATTGCTGATGATGCAAGCAATTTCATCCATGAATGCAAACAATATTATTCTTCCAAATTAAGCCACTCTGAATACGATAATATCCCTGTCATTCTTCATTTTTTCTTAGATTTTGCAAAGGAAAAAGACAATCCATCTTTGCAGCTCAAAATTTATGCAGATTTAAACCAGTACCACGAAAAAACATTAACTTTTGAAAGAAGTGAGTTACTCCAATAACTCACTTCTTTTCAATTGCCTGTACAGGACATACTTTCACACATTCCCCACACTGAATACATTCACTCTGATCAATCACAACCGGATCCTTTGCTGTATCAATACACTGCTTGGGACAAACCGCATAACACGTACCACAAAGAATACATGCATCATTCACATAATACCCACCAGCAGGAACAATTTCTTCCTCAATGATGAAATCTTCATTCACATGATTGATTGCATCTCTAAATTCACCTTTTCCATTCTCAATACAGAAAAGCATCTTTCCATTCACATTAGAATCTCCAACACACAAAACAAATCCATTCACTTTAATCGATACACGATCATTCACACCAATCAAAGAAACATATCCCTGTTCATGCAGAGCATCAAACAATGTACTGCCCTCTTCCACAACAAAACACAACTTATTTACATCCTGCTTCACAAGATCAACAACATGCACTTCTGCTCTTCCTTCTTCATCATTCAATGCAATAACAACTTTATCAAATGATTCATTCAACACTTCTAAATAACGATTCATAAACTTTTCCTCATTCATTTTACTTTTCCTTAATTATTTTACATACATTTTGCATTTCTAAGAATACGTGTTTAACATTTCAAAACTATTCTATTCACGTACCGCAGGAGGAAAGAAATTGGTATGTTAAGTAAAAAATCTATATTAGGAAGTTTCATTGCCATGGCAATGCTCGCTGGATGTTCATCCACACCTGCAGCTTCCACAGGCGCATCTGATGCATCAGGTTCAGATTTTGATTCATCAAATGATATCACAGTCATTTCAAGAGAAAGTGGTTCAGGAACAAGAGGCGCATTCATTGAACTCACAGGTGTAGAAGAAAAGCAGGGTGATCAAAAAGTTGATATGACAACAGATGATGCACAGGTAGTAAACAGCACATCCGTAGTATTAACAACAGTAGAAACAGACCCATATGCAATTGGCTATGTATCACTTGGCACATTAAATGACAAGGTAAAGGCAGTCAAGGTTGATGGTGCTGAAGCAACAGCAGATGCAATCAAGGCTGGACAGTACAAGCTATCCCGTCCATTCAATATTGCAACAAAGGGTGAACCATCCAACGAAGTTGTAAAAGACTTCATGGCATATATCTTAAGTACAGAAGGACAAGAAATCGTTACAGATAACGGTTATATCGCATTAGATGATACAAAGGCATTTGAAGGAACACAGCCTTCTGGAAACATCGTTGTTGGTGGTTCTTCTTCTGTATCTCCATTAATGGAAAAGCTCATTGAAGCTTATAGCAAGGTAAACCCAAATGCTTCTATTGACTTACAGACATCTGATTCCACAACAGGTATGACAAGCTGTGCAGAAGGAAGCTATGACATTGGTATGGCAAGCCGTGAACTCAAGCAGGAAGAACTTGACTCCGGTCTAAAGAATACTGTTATCGCTACAGACGGTATCGCTGTTATCGTCAACAAGGAAAACCCAACAGATGAACTAAGCTCTGATGCTATCAAGTCCATCTATACAGGCGATACAACAACCTGGAATGAAGTAAAGTAATTGATTCATTCGTAAGCTTTCTTCACTTGAAGAAAGCTTTTTTCAAAAGAAAGGTGTCTTATGAAAAAAAGTGATTTTTTCGAATCCTTCATGAAATATGTATTCGCTGTTGCGGCATGCTTCTCTATTGCTGCAGTTGCATTGATCTGTATCTTTCTATTCAGCAGTGGTATCCCAACATTTAAAGCAATTGGTTTATTCAAATTCCTGTTTGGAACATTATGGAGACCAGGCAATGATATCTATGGCATACTGCCAATGATCGTTGGAAGTCTCTATGTCACTGCTGGTGCAATCTTGATTGGTGTTCCAGTCGGCATCATGACAAGTGTCTTCTTAACTTACTATTGTCCAAAGAAGATCTATAAGCCACTCAAAGCCGCAACAGAATTACTAGCTGGTATTCCTTCTGTTGTCTATGGATTCTTTTGCCTCATCGTCATTGTCCCTGCGATTAGAAACATGGAACTAACACTGCATATTCACGGAAAAGGAAACTGTATCTTAACATCTTCCATCATCTTAGGCATTATGATTCTCCCATCCATTATTGGGGTATCCGAATCTGCTTTAAGAGCAGTTCCACACAGCTACTATGAAGGTTCATTAGCACAAGGAGCAACAAAAGAAAGAACGATTTTCAAAGTTATGCTTCCAGCAGCTGCTTCAGGTGTACTTGCTGGAATTGTACTAGGTGTAGGTAGAGCAATCGGCGAAACAATGGCAGTCGTTATGATTGCGGGCAACCAACCAAAAATGCCATCTTCTATCTTCAAGGGCGTCAGAACAATGACAGCCAATATTGTTATGGAAATGGGATATGCTACAGGATTACATCGAGAAGCATTGATTGCTACAGGTGTTGTTCTATTCGTATTCATCCTGCTCATCAACGCATTCGTTGCTGCTATCAAGAAGAAAGGAGTAGAACATGCATAATTCATTAGAAAAGCAAAAATACCCAGGCAGTGCATTCTTGAAATTCTTGATCTACTTCTGTTCCTGTCTCACATTTCTAGTATTGATTTTTCTGATTGCGTATATCCTGATCAATGGTATTCCACATATCAATCTAGATTTATTTGCACTCAAATACACATCCGATAACGCATCTGTCATTCCAGCATTGATCAATACAGTTGTGATGACATTGTTATCTCTATTACTCGCTGTTCCTATCGGTATCTTCTCAGCAATTTTCTTTGTTGAATATGCCAAAAGAGGAAACAAGCTTGTAGAAATCGTAAGAATGACAACAGAAACACTTCAAGGTATTCCATCCATCATTTATGGCTTGTTTGGCATGTTATTCTTCGTCAATCGATTAGGCTGGGGATTTTCCATTATCTCAGGTGCATTCACTCTAGCAATCATGATCCTCCCTCTCATCATGAGAACGACTGAAGAAGCATTAAAATCTGTACCAGACCTCTATCGTGAAGGTTCCTTCGGCTTAGGTGCAGGAAAACTAAGAACAGTATTCAAAATCGTACTGCCTGCTGCAATGCCAGGCATCCTGGCAGGTATTATCCTCGCCATTGGTAGAATTGTTGGAGAAACAGCTGCTTTGATCTATACGTCAGGAACAGTCGCAAAAGCCGCAGAAGGATTATTCAGACCAGGCAGAACATTAGCAATTCATATGTATTTATTAGCAAGTGAAGGTCTCTATATGGATCAAGCTTACGCAACTGCTGTCGTATTGCTTGTACTAGTTGTTGGTATCAATGCACTTTCAGCATTTATCGCAAAGAAGATCACACAGGCATAGAAAGGAACAACATGAGCAAAATCAGTGTCAAAGACTTGGATCTCTATTACGGAGATTTCAAAGCTTTAAAAAATATCAATATTGAAATTGAACCAAATGAAATTACTGCTTTCATCGGTCCATCTGGCTGTGGTAAATCCACACTGTTAAGATGTTTAAACCGCATGAATGATCTTGTAGAAGGATGCAGGATTGAAGGAAACGTTCTACTAGATGGTACTGATATCTATGGAAAGAATGTCGATGTAAACCTTTTAAGAAAGAAAGTAGGTATGGTATTTCAGAAACCAAATCCATTCCCAATGAGTATTTATGACAATATTGCCTATGGTCCTAGAACACACGGCATCAAAAATAAAGCACAGTTAGATGAAATTGTTGAAACTTCTTTAAAGAATGCCGCAATCTGGGATGAATGCAAAGATCGTCTCAAATCCAGCGCCCTTGGCATGTCAGGTGGTCAGCAACAGCGTCTATGTATCGCTAGAGCTTTAGCTTGTCAGCCAGAAGTGATCTTGATGGATGAACCAACAAGTGCACTTGATCCTATTTCCACATCAAAAATTGAAGAACTCGTATTAGAACTCAAAAAGAAATATACCGTTGTCATTGTCACCCATAACATGCAGCAGGCAGTTAGAATCTCTGATAAAACTGCATTCTTCTTACTCGGTGATTTAGTAGAATACGAACAGACAGATCAAATATTCTCCGTACCTAAGGATAAGAGAACAGAAAACTATATTACAGGAAGGTTTGGTTGATACATATGAGAAATCGTTTTGATACGCAATTAGAACAGTTACAGGAATCCATGACACAAATGGGAGATAAATGCTTATCTTCTATTACAGATACAATTGATGCATTAAATTTCGGCAACGAGAAACTAGCTGCAGCTGTCATCTCTAGAACAAGAACGATTCGTAGAGATGAAAGAGAAATTGAAAACATCTGCTTGAAGCTTCTTATGCAGCAACAGCCAGTGGCAAGTGATCTCAGAAAAATCTCAGCCTCTTTAAAAGCTGTCTATGATCTAGAAAGAATCGGTGATGTTGCGGCTGATATTGCTGAAATCGTTGCAGTTGAACATGTATCTACAGCTGTAGATATTCTAGATATGAAAGAAATGGCAAATGCTGCTAGAAGTATGGTATATGACTCCATCAAAGCATTGAACACAAAAGATGCAGCGCTTGCACAAAGTGTCATTGATACAGATGATATCGTAGATACTGCGTTCAATAATGCAAAACAGACACTCATTGATAAGTTTTCCAAAGACGCCAATGTAGAATATGCCTTAAACCTATTAATGGTAGCGAAATACTTTGAAAAGATTGGTGACCATGCAGTTAACATTGCACAATGGGCAATGTATGACGCAACAGGTAAACTTTAAACAATATACATATTCTCTTCAATAAGATATGGAACAATCCATATCTTATTTTGTTTACAAATACAAAAAAGACCCAGGAATTTCTTCCCAGATCCTTCTTGATATGGCGCCTTAAACAGGACTCGAACCTGTGACACCCTGGTTAACAGCCAGGTGCTCTACCGACTGAGCTATTAAGGCACGGACAATATAATATCATAGATTCAATAAAATGCAAATACATTTTTTCAAAAATAGTAATTACGCATGAAACAAATCGAGATTTTAAAGCTCGATTTGTTTGCTTCCA
>OLQX01002081.1_pt1 | contig 14459 bp, 17 predicted proteins | sample 1672581 | NCBI WGS metagenome assembly OLQX01 (sample SAMEA3136701, study PRJEB25190) | human gut metagenome | reverse complement strand
CTGTCCTACTCCACTAATAGCCATTTTTAATCCTCCTTTATCAGCACTTTTTCATAATATCCGATAGTATGCTTGTTGCTGTTCCTTGTTTGTAATTTATACTTTTAAAGGCTACCAAAAACTTCTCTTTAGCCTGCTCCATTATTGATACTGCGGTTTTCTGATATTTTGTATCAAACATTTGAGCCTTATCTTGTGTTTTTACTTCATTTTGAGGGCTATTTCTACGGAAATACCATGAACTGTCTGCGTTTTCAAATGCTTTATTGGTTTGTTGACAGGTAATATATCCTTCTAAATTTGCCAGACGCATTTTAAAGGCTTCGTCCAATCCGGCTAAATCTTCGTCAAGTGTCAATGACCTTTTCCCCGTAAGTTCGTAGGAAACTTCACGATCTCCATTTTCATGTTCTTTTACGATTTCATTATAACGGGTTTCATATGTATCCATTATAGATTTCATCACATCTTCAACATTATAATTCCCGTCTTTTAATGTTAGGCTGCTAATATCCCGCATTGCGGTATAGTGTTCCCAAGCAACCTCATTTGTATTTTGTATTGTCAGTTCCCTGACATTGGTATAATCCGAATCGGGTTCAAATTTGCTTGCCATTTCCCGCAGCATATTTCTTCCTGCATCAGAAATAGAAAGATTTGCCGACTGCTTCACCATCTTTGAGATTGCTTCCCTAACAGTTGCTTTTCCCCGTATATAATTTGTAGTCGTTCCCAAATAATCATAATTATGTCCGACTCCATTAATAGCCATTTCCTAATTCTCCATTGTCATCAATTTTTTATATTGCCGCCCCTGCCCCCTTGCAATAAGTCCGGGCAGTCCGCAAAAGCAAAGGTTTATGCGCCTTGCGGAATATGAACAATTTCTCCTTATGCCTTTATATCAAAACTTGCCCCTGTCGGCGCAGATGTACCAGAAACCGCAGCTAAGAGGTTCTGCGTAACACTTTTTACATCAGTGCCAGTAGCTGATATTGTAAACGTTTCATCTTCTGTCAGCTTCTCCAACTGCGCCTTTTTCTCTGCCCGTCTCTTAGCTGCCTTTTCTTCTGAGATTTTTCTTTCCTCACGCTTTTTCTATAATCTTTCTTTTTGTTTCTTTTCCGCATTCAATGTAGTTGAATTTTGTTTTGAACCACTGGTTCTTGTCATACCTCCGCAAGTAACAGAAGCATTCCCATCGGCATCTATTACAGTTGTAACACCATGTATCACTGCATTATCAGCTTTGGCTTGTGCAAGCATTCTATTCTGTCCCGGTACTGCACCAGTTAAATTAAACTCTACTTTCTTGGCAAATTCCGGATCATTTGCCATTTTCTTTAGACATTCGCTAGAAAGATTTATTACCACTTTATTTTCATTTCCACTCATAAGACTGCTACCCGTATTAAAAGTAATCTCCGGGAACTTTTTACACAGTTTCTCATAATATTCCTGCACTTTGTCCTTGCTGTTTGTCTTTACCTCCGTTGCTACATTAGTGTTTCACACTCTTCTACTTCGAGAATTAATTGCTTTTTCATATCCTGTCATAAAACTCGCTATATTAAACAATTCCACCGTGCTTATATTGCTGTTCCCGAAGCTTATCCAACGATTTTGCTCCATCCGGGCTATACAAATCCAATAATTCCAAAAAATTACCAGACTCCTTACACCCATTCAATATCATACGCATACTATCCGCATCTTTACCGAATAACATACCCAACAGACTCATATCATACTGATTTTGACTATCACTTAATACTCCATGCTGATGTAAATCCTCCATAAAACCATAAGAACGAACCTCGGAACCTATTCGCATCGCCACATTATATAAATCCGGATCAACAGTATGAAGATAATTTAGGTAGCGTGTCTCAATATTTCTATTGGGCGTGCCGCTCATCATCCAATTTGCTATATCTTCCAAAGATGCACCTATGGCAGCATCATCAATCAAATGCATCTGCCATCTTCCGCTTTCAGTCTTTGTAAAGGTATATTTTCCATCTTCCGAATACAATGTATTTGACCATGAGTTTTTTGGAGCCGCCTGGTCTCTGACAAGCACTTCAAATGCATCCATTGCAACTCTGTCTGGGATACACTTTTTCTCATCTGTTGGTAATTCCATTTTCCCCAATGCTACTGCAGTTTGCACTAGTTCATAATCCGATATGTTTTCTCCATGATAAAAATAAGAATTTTGTTCTTTCAATTTATCAAATGATGCCGGTAGTTTTACTTCTGCCAACTGTTCTTTGGAAACCTCAGTCCAATCTTCTTTTTTCTTACTACCTGCGGTCTGCATCTGCACTCTCGGACCGTTTGTAATCTTTGTACCATATTTTGCATTTACCATATGTTCTGTTATTGTCACATGTGCAAACTGAAATAAACTCCTTTGGTTTCTTGTATTTCCGTAACCTTCAACTTTCACAGCATATGGAAATGATGACTTCGTATTCAAAACAGAGTAAGTACCTGTATAAAATGTATTTGCCGCTTGTATTCTCATAATATAACCTCCAATCCAAACAGAAACAGCGTCTATTTTCACATTCAATCCCTTGAAAACAGACGCCATCCTTAGCTCATAATATTTATCGACATTCATTCATTTTTCTTTACAGAATGGAACGAAACCTGAAATTTGGGCGTGCCTCTTACTATATCTGTAACCCTATAAGTTTTCGATACTCCTTTGCATTTTCACAATCTGATACAATTCCTGATTGCGCATCCAAGCAAAACGGTAACATCTGCCAATCCTCATTGCCACATGCTCCTACCAATAACAATTGTTCTAAATAAGTATTAAAATCTTTACCCAGTATATATCCATGTCCTTCACCATCGTCATGGCTAAGATATACCACAGACGGATTTATTTCACTCTCTTTCATATCAAATGCTATTGCATCACCATTAGGGACATTCATAAAACCCAATTTTGTGTTTCCCATTTGACTTATAAATATTTGCTTGCTTCTCTGATACTCAATTTATCCATCTTGTCTTTATGAGTTTCAACAAAATTTCTTACCCAATCCTGATTTGTCTTAGAATAATCTCTCAGACTCCAACCGATGGCTTTGTTGATAAAGAACTCTGAACTGCCAAAGTTATTCACTAATTCCTCCTGAGAATATGCTACTGTGTGCATATTCCCACAAGCATTCCGCAACAGCGTAGACAGCGAACCCGCCATCTTCTGCGCTTTCATATATGCCTCTGTATCATAAGGATCATTACCGCCGGAAACCTCCACACCCTGTTGCTTTACCTTCAATATGTAACCGTCGTTTACAGCGATGCGCATGTCGGATGCAATATTGACGGAATTGCTCAGCCTGTTTAGAGAAGAACTATCTACCAGCTTAATCGGCGTTTTGAGCACCTATACCAAATCCTCTATGGGATTTAACAGATTCTGCATCGAACCATTGAAGACCTCCCTGTCCTTTATTGCTGTATTTTTCACATTTGATGTGAATTGTCTGGTATTCGGATTGATATAATAAGATTGATTATTTGAAATTTCCATTGTTTTCTCCTTTGGTTATGTTCTTCACAAGCTCTGCTTCCATCATAATATTTGCATCATAAGCATTGGAAGCCTTTGCCATCTGCCTCTCACTGTTCCATGACTGAGTCTGTCTACTTCTTTCCAGTTCCATCTTTGCAATTTTTTTATTTAACATTTCCAGCTGCTGTTTCTTAGCCTGCGCCCGCTTTTCCAAATATTCTTCCAGCAGTTCCTTCTGCCTTGCCTTTTTCTGCCGTCCGGCATCAGTTCCCTTTGCGGAGGAACTCCCGGAATAACCGTCATTCTCCTTCATGCCCTGCGTATAGCCGTAACATTTCTCATATGTGTCATCTATATGCATATATGATATTTGTGGAATATAGTTTCCAAAATTAACTGCCTTATTCTTCGCTAAAGCGTCTAATATTTTCTTCTCATATTCCGGATCAGTCTGCATTCTTTTATAAGCGGCATCCGTAATATCTATAATATCATTTCTATTCCGCTGCGATGGATGTGTATATAATGAATTCATCTTTTCATTAAAATACTCCTTGTATTCCTCCAAGGTCATATCTTCCGAGGAAACCTGACTTTTGTCTGTGACCTTTTCCGCAGATCCCGCTTGTTTTTCCTCCTTCCTCAAACCCATGTAACTCTTTGCTGTTTCATAATAACTGCCATAAACTGAACCTACATCCATTACTACATTCTCCTTCCTTTTTCATATTTTTTTATTTTATTTCCTTCTGCTGCAGCATTACTGTGACTTTAAACACATCGTTTTTTATTTTGATATCCATATCTCCAAGATAATGGTCTGCCACATTCTTTACATTTTTTAACCCTATTCCATGCTCCATCAAGATATCCGGCAGATCGCTCTGTTTCGTTGTCATCGGGACGATACCTCCATCTTCCCATATCACTTTCCCATCAAAGCTGTTTTCCACTTCAATCAGTAGGAAATGATTCTTTTTCTTTAAAGTCAGATTGATATATCGCTGTTCCTGCTCCAGTTTCTCGCAGGCTTCTATGGCATTGTCTAAAAGGTTATTCAGAATGATACCTATATCAAATGCAGAAATTGTGTCTGTTTCCCCCAAGTTAAATTTTACTTGAAACGAAATACCTGCATTTTCCGCTTTCTGGTATTTATCATTGATAATCACATCTGTGACCGCATTTCCTGTATTGAATTTATAGTCCATAGTCTGTATGGTTTCATCCAGCTTTTCGATATAACTCTCTACTTCATCATATTTCTCACTTGCCACCAGCCCTTTTATATTTGTCATATGGTTTTTCATCTCATGCCTTACTCTGCGAATGCTCCCGTAGAAGTTCTCTGCTTCTTCCAGTCTCTGCTTCATGGCTTTGACCTGTTGTTCTTCCACAAAATGTTTCTGCCGTTCTTTTTGAAGCTTCCTGTAATTCTGGTAGATGTATATTGCCGAAATTTCCCCCACATAGATAAGAACCGCAATTATCGGTAATTTCCACAACATTTCCTGCTTGTCATCATACAACAGAAAAACTCCACCCTCGATTTGCACTACGGAAAGGTCTACGCTTATTCCTACAATCATACTCCCTACAATATTCAGTACTGAAAGGAATATCGTTTCCTGCCATCTCAACATAAACGGTTTCTTTACGATTTTTATCACGACACCTGTCATAATCAGTAATACCAACGTGTACGATAAAAGCAGGATGCCCATACCTATCGCCATACCCAGATAAACCCGAAATATATATTCCTCACTCAGAACATCCAACCCTCTAAATATGCTCTCCACTGTACATTGATAAATACTGTCTGCAATCAAATAACTTAACGCATGAAAATTGTAAAACAGCAGCAGTATGAATACCGCCTTTTCCAAATGTTTTTGGTATTTGCAAAAACAATATCCCAACACAATGACAGCGGACATTGTATATCGTATTACCCCCGGCTTTTCCAGCCATAGCCCCATGCAGATATTCATCACTGCCAATATTCCTGCAACAATCCATATCCCTTTCTCCCACCGAAAAAATACATTCCACAATACCAGAAAAAGAACGATTTGCAGAATAATAGGATAGATTTCAAAAAGCTTGCGAATGATTTCATATGTAACCTGACTCAATTATCTTTCCTCCGAAATGTATTCCAAATAACGCTTTACAAAGTCCTGATATTTATACTTGGATATCAGCAGACTGTCCCCGTTTCTCATTTTCACCTCTGTCCGATCATATCGTTCCACATATTTTATGTTAACCAGATACCCTTTGTGTATACGGAAAAAATCCGGCTTAAGCTCGCTTTCCAGTGAGCTGATCTTGTCATAATATTCAATTTTTTCATGCCGCAAATACAAGGTCACTTTTCGATTACTGCTTTCAATATAGTAAATATCATCTGCTGAAACACTTCTTGTTCTATTTCCATTCCGAACTAATACTTCTTTTGGTTTTTCCTTTTTCTTTGCCATCAAATATTGATACTCCCGTATGGTCTGTGCAAAAACCTGCTCAAAATTGCTTTCCTGAATCGGTTTTACAATATACTGAAAAGCATTAACAGAAAAAGCCTCCTGCATATATTCCGGATATCCCGTTACAAATATCAGAAGCGGCAGGCTTCCCCACACTGCTTCTTTCTTGCTTTCCATCTGGCTCCTGAGCTGCTTTGCCACAGTCATTCCATCCTCATCTCCCATAGAGATATCCAGAAAAAGTATGTCTATTTCTTCTGCATTTGTCTCATCCTGAAACTCCAATAATTCCTTGCCCGATGAAAACTCTGTTATCTTACAAAAAGTTTCCTGCTTCTGTATCAGCTTGCGTATGTAAATGCGTATATTTTCCTCATCATCGCAAATTGCTATGTTCAACTGTTCCACCTCATTTTCATGGCTCATTATCAAATATGGATAACATCATCTATTGTTCATTTATATTATCGGCAGATTTCTTTCTTTAAATTCGGAAATGTTGTGACTGGACTTCTGAATGTTGCGACTGGACTCTAATCTTCCCGACAATTATCATCTGAATTGATTTTCTCCATCCGTAACCTTGCCTGTTCCCTTTGTTCGTCACTTAACCTTCTCGGCTTACGATAACCACATAACAGGAAAAAGCAGATAGATTGCTACCTGCTCTTTCCATAAAACTTTATAAACTTGCTTCCTGACGCTTGGTCTTTGGTTTCTCCGGCATCTTCTGATCGGATATTTTCTGCTTCATCTTTGGAAAATCCTAATGCAAACATATTACCGAAGTAAGAAAAACAAAGTACCTTTGCTGTATCCTCTCGCTTCTTTACCATTTCTCGAACAGATGGGATTTTTTCGCCTGCTGAAAGTTGTCCACTATAAATCGCACACCTTATTTTTTTATAAGTTGCAAATAAATATGTTCCACATCGTGAAACACCCATTCATCATAAATCATAGATTTTATCTCCTTTATCACACCAACAGACAATACGATTAAAAAAATTGCCTGATTTACTCATTCGCTTTTTAAGCAGAAAAAGTACAATGAAACTATCAAACGAAAAGGAGATTAAAATATGGCAACATTATTAGAAGCAAATGAAGTAACAAAAATCTATGCTAAAGGGCAACGTCCAAGCCTAAATAAAGTATCTTTCAATGTAGCAGAAAGCGAATTTATCGCTATTATGGGTGCTTCTGGCTCTGGAAAGACTACATTGCTTAATGTTCTTTCCACTATTGATACCCCTACAAGTGGCAGCATTGTAATCAATGGTGTTAATTTAAAACAACTGAGCGACACAGGTTCCGCGGATTTCCGCAGGGATAATCTTGGATTTATATTTCAGGAATACTTTTTACTTGACAGCCTTACCATCCGAGAAAACATCTCTGTCCCACTCACTTTACAAAAGCTTCCGCATAAAAAAATCGAAAAAATGGTGCGGAGTTTAGCAGAACGCTTTGGCATTGCCTCTCAGTTAGACAAATATCCAAACGAGCTGTCTGGCGGGCAGAGACAACGAGCATCGGCGGCAAGAGCCATTGTAAAACAGCCAAGTATTTTATTTGCTGATGAACCGACAGGAGCATTGGACTCAAACTCTGCTACCGAGTTATTAAAAACTTTGAAAGAAGCAAATGAAGAATTGCATACCACTATACTAATGGTCACACATGATGCATACGCTGCAAGTTTTGCTAACCGTATTCTGATTTTCAAAGACGGAAGCATTATACGCGAACTTCTTAAACAGGATGCCGATAGACGAACATTCTATGAAACCATTGCACAGGAAGTAGCCAAATTAGATACGGAAAGATAAGGGGGCAAAATTTATGAATAATTTATCAATGGCACTTAAAAATCTAAAAAAAAATTTTTCATTTTACGCCCTTTACCTGCTTTCTGTATCATTTGTAATTACTGTCTTTTTTGCATTTACTTCATTCTCAATGAATACAATTATGCTTGAAAAGATATCTGGTAACGGGCGGGTTGAAATGATGTGTAACGTAATTTCTGTATTCCTAATGGCTTTTGTTGTTTTTTATATGTCATATTCCAACCGTTTCTTTTTACGTCGTCGAACAAAAGAACTTGGTGTTTACGCATTATTAGGATATAGAAAAACCACAGTGTTGTCATTGCTGACAACAGAGAATTTACTGGTTTGTTTTGGAGCGTTTATAGTAGGAATACTTCTCGGTAGTTTTTTTCATAAAGGCATTGTTTTTGGCATAACCAAGTTACTGGATTTATCTATCAATAATTCAAAAATACCCTTTTTCAATGTCAATGCCATTGCAAAAACAACTTGCTTTATTTTTGCTATTGTGATTGTATTGATGCTGTCTAACAGCAGGTTTCTTTTCAAGACATCGCTTATGGGATTAGTTAGATTTGAAAAAAGTGCTGAACGAAAAATGAAATTTCATGCTGTTCCTGCCATCGTTGGCTTTTGCTGCATTATTTTGGGGTATGTTCTTGCATTGGATATCCTCAGAGGAGATAAATCTGTTTGGTTTTCGATTGGTTATACCCCCATTGCCATGCTGACACTTGTACTCGTAGTTGTGGGAACAATACTTTTTATTTCATCCTTTCTTCCTTTTGTAGTACACATAAGCAAAAACAACAAACGGAAGTTTTATACAGAAACAAAAATAATTACTTCCCCAAATTTCATATACCGTATGCGTTCAAACTCTAAGACTTTAATCATGCTTACACTGTTATCCGCAGCAACGCTTACCGTCTCCAGCGTTATGGCTTTATCTTTATACTATCCAATAGCTGCTGTGTCACGTATGGCACCGTCAGAAATTGAATGTAGAATTGAAAATGAAAGCGAAATAGATGCAATCAAACAAATTGTAAATGAGCATTCGTCCAAAAATGATGTTTCATTCCTGCAAACGAATATTTATAAAGTTACATCTACTTCCGAACAAGTTCCTTTGGAATATAGTGCAGGAAGCTCTAAAGGTGATTCAGATAACGAAAAAATTCTGCGAAATGCAGGGTTTGAATGTATCTCTTATTCAAACTATATGGCTCTCTTAGAAGCACAAGGGAAAAAAGGGGCTTTGGAACAAATTGGCGAGCTACACGATAGTGAGTGTATTTTAGTAAAATACCAGCCAGCTTCAGACAATGACGAAACGGGTAATGTTTATCCTTTGCTTATAGGTAATGAAGAAATATCTGTAACAGTCATCGCAACTACTTTAGATAATCCCATTTCATTTGCAAATAGCATTGGTACTTTGATTGTAAGTGACGACTTATATGATGCAATAGCAGAAGAAATTAGCCCCGAAACGGAAGTCCTAAGTATAAATGGGCAGTCAATCAAAGATAATGAAGCTCTGTTTCTTGATTTATCCGAATATTTAAATGATAGTCCTTATTTACAGGGAAACTCGCATAGGATACATAAGATATTTTCCCTAAGCAGTTCAACCTTCTTACTGCTTGGATTTCTTGTAATCTTGTTTTTTATCGCAACTGGAAGCATATTATATTTTAATAATCTTTCTGCCATAAGCGATTCAAAGGCTGATTATGAAATCTTAAGAAAAATGGGATACACAGACAGAACGGTGAAAAAAATAATAAAGAAGCAGACGATATCTTTTTTTAGTATTCCGTTTTTATTCGGGTTGGTAGACTGTGTCTTTGCAACATTAGTATACAGGACAGCCCTTATGCAGAACATTCTGAAAGAAAGCCTTATTCTGTATATTCCTACGTTTATCGCTATTCTGCTTACATTTATAATTTATATGATATATTACTGTATGACTGTCCATACTTGCTGTAAAACAGTTCTAAAGAAATAAAAAGCTATATGAAATCATCGAGTTTTATAGCTCGGCGATTTCGTACACTTTATTTGTTCACAGAGAGATAATATAATTTAATGAGAAAATAGGAAGGAGGCAAAACATGAAGCAAACAATTTTAAAGCTACTGCTTTTTATAAATTCTATTTTACTCATTGCATATATGGGGCTGACCGCTCATGCAGATTTTCATTTAAACACCAGAGGTGTCATTCCCTTATTTTTATCGTCTTTGCTGCTAATAGATGTTACTTATGTAAGTTCCTGCAACATTAGGGAAAATAAAACTATTTCCCTATTTTGTGGTTTATTAGCATTAGAAAGTTGGTATATACTCTTAGCTGCTTCGGGCAACTCCATCACAAACACTATTTTTTTCCCTTTAAGCCCGGTAATATGGTGTGTTTCCATTAAATTCATACTAATGTTTTTGTTCCAAAACAGCGGATACAAATATCAGAAATTAATTAATCTCTGCCTGACGGGAACTTGTATTTTTGCTCTTATTGGCGTATTGGTGTCAAGTAAAATATTTTTCCTTCTCTATTTCATACAATTTATGGCAAGCTGGCTGTGTTTTATTTTTACAGTGATATATCATAGAAAAAGAGTTGCTTTTGTTTTTAAGTCAGAATGGAGGCATATCATTTTCTCCCTTATAGCAGTTATAGTTTTATTCCTTACTTATTATTTTTCAACAATGAGAGTTCCTGAACATCTTTCAAATTTTGGTGTATATATTCCTATACTATTGTTTTGGGTAAGCATCCACGGTATCATACTGAAAGAACAAAACAGCCTTCCATTATCTGCCGTATTCAGTAATCGCCAATTAACATTACTTATATTTTCTGGAGTAATTATTTTTAGCTTGATAGCAATAATCTTAAATGGTGGATATTCTTTGCTTTTTATTATGCTGGATGCCCTGTTTGCGTTTTTATATGTTTGTAATATTGCTTTGGATTTCAATTTCAAGAAAGGACATAATAAGATAATCAAGGAAAGCAAATACCATGTCGCACTACAACAATTACAACGGGAAGAACAATTAAATCTTGAATTTGCAGACTTTCTCCACGATGATATTCTTCAAGACCTGCTTTCTGTAAAAAATATGATGAAAAAAGCAGACCGCCCTGAAGTACAGAAAATTATCACGGAAACTCTCGATAATATGAATACTTATATTCGTGAGCAAATGCAGGATTACCATCCTACGTTGCTTCCAAAACTTACTATAAAGGAAAACTACCAAAACTTGCTTGATGGTATTTCGCAATCTTTTCCGAATCGTAATATCTGTGTCTCCTTTGATTGTTCAGACTCCTTATTTCTGGTTGAGCCATACAATATCTTTGTGTACCGCCTGCTGAAGGAACTTGTCACGAATATTTACAAACATTCGACAGGGGAAAAAGCATGGATAACCCTTACGCAGGATAATGGGATTATAATACTGAGTGTGAGTGACAATGGAACTGTTGATGCAGATGTTCTCTCATCTGCTGACAGGTTAAAACATCGAGGACTTGCAATGATTACGGAACGAGTGAATGACATGGATGGCTCTGTAACTATATCTAATAACCATCCACATGGGATTTGCGTACAAACGATATTGCCGATGAAAGGAGATGTTTCTTATCAACATTTTGTTAGTAGATGACCATGCTTTATTTTCTAAAAGTTTGGAGATTGCATTGTCAGATTATTCAGAAATTGAAACCTTTGATAGTATCAATGATGTTTCTCAATTAGACAATTTTATTGTATCTAAGAAACCAGACATCATCCTTATGGATATAAACTTGAAGAATATATCTCCTGAGGATGGTCTGGAATTAGCAAAACAAATACTAAGTTGTTATCCAGAACAAAGGGTTGTAATTCTGTCTGGTTATGATTTGCCCGTATATCGAAGTGAAGGAAGAAAAATAGGAGCAAAAGGATTTGTTAATAAAAATATTGAACCTGAAAAGCTCATATCTATTCTTTCTAAAATAATGCAGGGGATACTTTATTTTGACAGGGAAATTCCATTCATAGAAGGATTGACCGATAGTGAAAAACAAATTATACAGCTTATAGCAGAGGGACAAAAGCGAAAAGACATAGCAAGCACACTTTATATTAGTGAACGTACCTTATCAAATCATTTGCAGCATATATTTGAAAAACTTGATGTTACATCAGCGGTTGAAGCCGTGACAAAAGCGATTCAACTCGGATACATCCCGCCAATATGTTAATTAAGAGCCGATGATCTTGTGAAACAGTTTACAAGTGCATCGGCTCTTCGTCTTCTTTGATGATTGTCACACACAAACCATATATATTATTCTAACTTTTCCTCCTTTCTGACCACAGAGTAGTATATAAAATAGATGTTTTACACCCACGGAACGTAGAAAATGGTGAATATGTGCGGATTCGAGAACGTCCACAAAAATATGCGCATCTTAGGTCTGATATGTATCATCTTCGTTTTAATCATCAGTGTACTGGCATTTATCACAATTGCAATCAGTGTCAGACCTCTGTTATATGTCGAAGATGCAATTATCCAGCTTAGCAATTTAAAACTTGAAAAGAGCAAACGTCTTACGCCTTGGATTAATACCAAGAGTGAAATTGGAAAAATTGCAACTGCAATGAATTCTTTATATGATGCACTCAGTGGCATCATTGCCACTTTATCTGACTGTTCAACATCACTTAGCAGCTCTGCGACCGCAATGCAACGTTCTTCAGAAACACTGCTTAGTTGTGTGGCAGACAACTCAAAATCCACGCAGACATTTGCAAAACATTCAGAAGATATTAACGCTACTGTAAACGATGTAGGACAGCAGATTTCCGAAATGACAATGGTTGTTTCTGATATCGAAGAACGTATCCGTCAGGGTAATGTCCACAGCAGCGAGTTACTTCAAAAAGTGGAAAAAATGCAGACCTTAGCTAATAATTCCATGGTAAATACAAATACCCAGATTGCAGAAAATCAAAAAGCTATCGAAAATGCAATGGAAGAATTACAATCATTAATGCGAATTGATGAAATGGCATCTCAAATTTTAGACATTACAAGCCAGACAAACCTTCTGTCCTTAAATGCTTCTATTGAAGCTGCAAGAGTTGGAGAGGCTGGAAAAGGATTTGCTGTAGTTGCAGGCGAAATCGGTAACCTCACATCTAATTCATCCAAAACAGCCACAGATATTCAGGCTATCTGTAATGAAACTAAAAACAATATATCACATGTCGAAACTTGTTTCGATCAGATTATTTTCTTCCTGCAAAATGACGTCCAAACACAGTTTACAGAATTGGTTCAGGAAACCCAGGATTACTACCAATCCATTCAGGAAATTCAGGTTATTATATCCGAAATTGCAGAAGAGTCTGAAACCTTTGTCAACACAGTACAAAATATTCAAAACCAGATCCATGCTATTTCAGATGTTCCTGATTCCGACCATATCAGCAGTCAGGATATCTTAGAAAAGGCAAGACAAACAGAAGAAACGACACAGGAAATGTCCGTTATCGTAAATCATAACAAAGAAAATGCGTTGGAAATTAATAATATTGTAGAACGCTTTTCCTGAAAAAAAATGACATTTTCTCCTTTTCCCTGAACGAAAAAATCGCTCAGACTAGATTATTTAATCTAATCTGAGCGATACTTCGTCAGGCCTGTTTTCATCTCTGTAAATCACCTTTCGGTACCCGTCTGGTGCTCGGAGTACCCAGAGGATATATCCATTCCGCTCCTTACAAATTACAATCTATTTTCACACAATCCATTAATTTCATCAATATCAGCCTTAACTCTACTAATATCCAAATAGCAGCACAGGATTAAAACAACACCACACATTCCAGCCAAAACATAGACAGGAAGCTGATTAACCCAGTTAAATGCATACCCAAATATCAGAACGGCTGCTAATACCAGAAGATAATGAAGCAGTATACCAAGATAAATATTTGCAATATCAATCTTATACATCATGTGTTTGATCACTTCACAAACAACACTTGCCATTTCTATTTACCTCCCTAGTATTCCTTCTCTATCTCTCCATTTATTCCATACATTTTCTTGAATGCATCAAGGTCTGCCTGGTTCTTAATCAGCATAACCTCTTCTATCTTACCTGTATGAATGTCCTTAAAGCCTGCAACCTGCTCGCCATTACATATGCTCGCCTTGATAACTGGTTTCTTATTTTCTTTATCATATGTCTTTGTAACTGTCTTTTTCTTAAATAGTCCCACTCTGAGCACCTTCTTTTGACTTTGCCATCAGTATAAGTTTTTCAAAGGACTGTGCAAAGCGTACATCATCTTCTTCTGTACGCTTTCTCGGTCCCCTAATATGATTCTTATGAGAGCTGCGCCTTGCCTTCTTGTTAAGATGTCGCTCCATAAGCATCTGATCTATGTTCTCATTCGTGTACCACTTACCGGATTGGTGAATAGCATATGGTCTACGCTCCGCTTCGGTCGGCTCAAATCCAAGGTTCACCGAACCTTGTGAGCCCTTTTCCAAGTGCCATAGCAGCTAC
>OLQX01002064.1_pt1 | contig 14554 bp, 9 predicted proteins | sample 1672581 | NCBI WGS metagenome assembly OLQX01 (sample SAMEA3136701, study PRJEB25190) | human gut metagenome | reverse complement strand
ACTATACCATGAAATGCACCTTGTGCTGCTTTTTGCAGCAACTGGTTGACTTCACATGCTTTTACCGGTTTTTTCACCGTCACGCTCAGGTCAATTGCCGTCACGTTAATCGTCGGCACCCGCACGGCAATCGCTTCAAAACGGTCGTTAAATTGCGGAAAAATACGGGTGATCCCTGCCGCCAGTTTGGTATCCACCGGAATGATCGACTGGCTGGCCGCGCGGGTACGCCGCAGATCCGGATGATAAGCGTCAATCACCTGCTGGTCATGCATCGCCGAGTGAATGGTGGTGACGGTGCCGGACTCAATGCCATAGGCGTCATCGAGCAGTTTAATGATCGGAATAATGCAGTTGGTGGTGCAGGAGGCGTTGGAGACGATGCGATGCCCGGCGCGAAGTTCATCCTGATTTACGCCGTACACCACCGTCGCGTCGAGGTCGTTGCCGCCGGGGTGGGAAAAGAGCACTTTTTTCGCCCCCGCCTGAAGATGGGCTTCACCGTGTTCACGACTCCCGTATACCCCGGTACAGTCAAGCACGACGTCCACCGCCAGTTCGCGCCAGGGCAGCGCCGCAATGGTCGGCTCATGCAGCAGACGGATGGCATCGTCGCCAACAAACAGCTGCTCGCGCTCCTGACGGACATCCCAGGCGAAACGGCCATGGCTGGTGTCATATTTCAATAAATGCGCGATGCCCGCGGCATCCGCCAGCTCATTGATTGCCACCACGGTGATTTCCGCCCGACGCCCGGATTCATATAGAGCACGAACCACGTTGCGTCCAATGCGACCGAAGCCATTAATCGCGATGCGAATGGTCATAGATCTCCTGCAAGGCTGTCCCTGTTATGAGGTGGCTGACAGAGTAATCCAGCAACGCTCTGAGGGGAACCTTACCAGCTGCAAACTGCGACTGATTGATTAATTGTCGAACATTTAAGCGACTGAAACGCTTCAGCTAGAATAAGCGAAATGAGGAATAAAAGGAATGTTTGTCCAGCGCAATAAACCAGCTATATGACTCACATCACATTTTTGCTGGAATAATTTACAACCGTATTACATGGTTCAGGAATAGCAGATACAAAAAAGCCGGGTGGCGAGATAAAAGCAAAACGGTAACCCATGGGTTACCGTTTTTGGTGTTGGCACCCTCTCCTGTGGGAGAGGGTTGGGGTGAGGGCATCAGCCCGCACCGTACCAGCGATTACAGCAGCGCTTTCGCTTTAGCGACCACGTTATCAACGGTGAAGCCGAACTCCTCGAACAGCTGCTCAGCCGGCGCAGACTCACCGAAGGTGGTCATGCCAACAATGGCGCCGTTCAGGCCAACGTATTTGAACCAGTAGTCAGCGATACCCGCTTCCACGGCAACGCGCGCGGTCACGGCTTTCGGCAGTACGGATTCGCGATAAGCCGCATCCTGCTTGTCGAACGCGTCGGTGGACGGCATGGAAACCACGCGCGCCTTCACGCCTTCGGCAGTCAGTTTGTCCCATGCGGCAACCGCCAGTTCCACTTCTGAACCGGTGGCGATGAAGATCAGCTCCGGCTGGCCGGCGCAATCTTTCAGCACATAACCGCCGCGGGCCACGTTCGCCAGCTGCTCTGCGGTACGCTCCTGCTGCGCCAGGTTCTGACGGGAGAGGATCAGCGCGGTCGGGCCGTCCTGACGCTCCACGCCATATTTCCACGCAATCGCGGATTCAACCTGGTCACACGGACGCCAGGTGGACATGTTCGGGGTCACGCGCAGGGAAGCCACCTGCTCTACCGGCTGGTGAGTCGGGCCGTCTTCGCCCAGACCGATCGAGTCGTGGGTGTAGACCATCACCTGACGCTGTTTCATCAGCGCGGCCATACGTACCGCGTTACGCGCGTATTCCACGAACATCAGGAAGGTGGAGGTGTACGGCAGGAAGCCGCCGTGCAGCGCGATACCGTTGGCGATAGCGGTCATACCGAACTCGCGCACGCCGTAGTGGATGTAGTTCCCGGCAGCGTCTTCGTTGATCGGCTTAGAACCGGACCACAGGGTCAGGTTGGACGGCGCGAGATCTGCGGAGCCGCCGAGGAATTCCGGCAGCAGCGGGCCGAAAGCTTCGATGGCGTTCTGCGAGGCTTTACGGCTGGCGATTTTCGCCGGGTTGGCCTGCAGCTTCGCGATGAACTCGTTAGCTTTCGCGTCGAAGTCAGACGGCATCTCGCCTTTCATACGGCGGGTGAATTCGGCTGCTTCCTGCGGGAAGGCTTTGGCGTAAGCCGCAAACTTCTCGTTCCATGCGGCTTCTTTCGCCTGGCCGGCTTCTTTGGCATCCCACTGGGCATAGATGTCAGACGGGATGTCAAACGGCGCGTGTTTCCAGCCCAGCGCTTCGCGGGTCAGGGCGATTTCGGCGTCGCCCAGCGGCGCGCCGTGGGAGTCGTGGGTACCGGCTTTGTTCGGCGAACCGAAACCGATGATGGTTTTGCACATCAGCAGGGACGGTTTGTCGGTGACCGCCCGTGCTTCTTCTACCGCGCGTTTGATGGCGTCAGCGTCGTGACCGTCCACGCCGCGCACCACGTGCCAGCCGTAGGCTTCAAAGCGTTTCGCGGTGTCGTCGGTGAACCAGCCTTCAACGTGGCCGTCGATAGAGATGCCGTTGTCATCATAGAACGCCACCAGTTTACCCAGTTTCAGGGTACCGGCCAGGGAGCACACTTCGTGAGAAATGCCTTCCATCATGCAGCCGTCGCCCATGAAGGCGTAGGTGTAGTGGTCGACGATATCGTGTCCCGGACGGTTGAACTGCGCCGCCAGGGTTTTCTCGGCGATAGCCATCCCGACCGCGTTAGCGATACCCTGGCCCAGCGGACCGGTGGTGGTTTCCACGCCTGCGGTGTAGCCGACTTCCGGGTGACCCGGGGTTTTGGAGTGCAGCTGGCGGAAGTTTTTCAGCTCGGATATCGGCAGATCGTAGCCAGTGAGGTGCAGCAGGCTGTAAATCAGCATCGAACCATGGCCATTTGACAACACAAAACGGTCACGGTCAGCCCAGGCCGGATTGTTCGGGTTATGGTTCAGGAAATCACGCCACAGCACTTCGGCAATGTCAGCCATACCCATCGGGGCCCCCGGGTGGCCGGATTTGGCTTTCTGTACAGCGTCCATGCTCAGCGCACGAATAGCGTTAGCAAGCTCTTTACGTGAGGACATTTTGACTCCAGTTCGGACTGTTGAAGGCCATGCCCTTAACGACTTGACGAGAGCGCGTTTTGGGCTACGCCGGAAAAAAGTGTGAACAATGTAACCCAAGCGACAAGTCATGTACATGGAGCATCCTTTTGCCCTTTAAGAAATCTCTGGAACAGGTTGTGCTACGCCGGAATCCGCTCGCCCGCATCCTGCGATACTCTTTATAATTTACGCAGAATACGGTTCCCTGCCGTCGCCGTATTTTCGGATAAACAACCATAAGATTGTGGAAGATAAAAATGAAAATTCGCTCAACCGTACTTGCTCTTGGGATCGCAGCAACCCTCACCGGATGTCAGAACATGGACTCCAACGGTCTGCTCAGCTCAGGCGCCGAAGCCTTCCAGGCATACTCTCTCAGCGACGCGCAGGTGAAAACCTTAAGCGACCAGGCCTGTAAAGAGATGGACGCCAAAGCGAAAATCGCCCCGGCCAACAGTGAATACAGCCAGCGGCTGAACAAAATCGCGGCTGCGCTGGGCGATAACATCAATGGTCAGCCCGTGAACTACAAGGTCTATGAGACCAAGGATGTCAACGCCTTCGCCATGGCCAACGGCTGCATCCGCGTCTACAGCGGGCTGATGGATCTGATGAACGATAATGAAGTCGAGGCGGTGATCGGCCACGAAATGGGCCACGTCGCGCTGGGCCACGTGAAGAAAGGCATGCAGGTCGCCCTGGGTACCAACGCCGTGCGTGCGGCGGCGGCCTCCGCGGGCGGTATCGTCGGTAGCCTGTCGCAGTCTCAGTTGGGCGATCTGGGCGAAAAACTGGTGAACTCGCAGTTCTCCCAGCGTCAGGAATCGGAAGCGGATGACTACTCTTACGACCTGCTGCGTAAGCGCGGTATCAATCCGTCGGGACTGGCCACCAGCTTCGAGAAACTGGCCAAGCTGGAAGCCGGCCGTCAGAGTTCGATGTTTGACGATCACCCGGCATCGGAAGCCCGCGCGCAGCATATTCGCGATCGCATGAAGGCCGACGGCATTAAATAAGCGACAGCGGGAGGCGCTAGCGCCTCCTCACCAATCTTTGCCAGCCAACAATCAAATAGCCAGGGCTTTATTGAAGACAGCCACTTGGAACTCTTTTTACGTAACGCTTATACCCGTCATACTTCAAGCTGCATGTGCGTTGGCAATAACTCGGCCTATCCCTGGGCCTCGCCCCTACGGGGCCAGCGCAAGCGCTGTTCAAAACGGCTAGCCGTTTTGTCCGGCAACTCGAAATATTTAGGGTATATACCAAACGTGATTATCGCGATGGGTTGCCGGATAAAGCCGAATGGGGCCAGGGGATTATCGCCACCTTCAAATCGGGGTTTACCCAGGGACCGGTCGGCTTCGGTGTGGACTGTATCGCCCAGTATGCGGTGCGCCTTGACGGCGGTCGCGGGCCCAGCGGCCGGCGCCTTGATTAACCCCCTGTACCGTACGGCACAGGGGGTTACCGGGGTTATTCGCCCTTCTTCGCCGCCTGGATGTACAGCATCTCCAGCGCCAGGGTCGCCGCCGCCAGAGCGGTAATTTCGGACTGATCGTAGGCCGGGGCGACTTCCACCACGTCCATCCCGACGATGTTCAGGTCCTTCAGGCCGCGCACCAGCTTGATCGCGCGGTCGGAGGTCAGCCCACCGATAACCGGGGTACCGGTGCCTGGCGCAAACGCCGGATCCAGACAGTCGATATCAAAGGTCAGGTACACCGGCATGTCGCCGACGATCTGCTTCACCTGGGCAATCACGTCATCAACGCTGCGGTCGTTAACCTGGCCGGCGTCGAGCACCGTAAAGCCATTGTCTTTGTCGAATTCGGTGCGGATCCCGATCTGTACGGAGTGGTTCGGATCGATAAGCCCTTCATTCGGCGCGGTATAGAACATGGTGCCGTGGTCGAACTCGCAGCCGTTGGCGTAGGTATCGGTGTGAGCATCGAAGTGCACCAGCGCCATTTTACCAAAGTGCTTGGCATGGGCGCGCAGCAGCGGCAGGGTAACGAAGTGGTCGCCGCCAAAGGAGAGCATACGTTTGCCGGCCGCCAGCAGCTTCTCGGCGTGAGCCTGCAGCTTCTCGCTCATTTCGCGCGCGTCGCCGAAGGCGTACACCAGATCCCCGCAGTCCACCACGTTCAGGCGCTCGCGCATATCGAAGTTCCACGGGAAACGGTTGTGCTCCCAGGCAAGGTTAGTAGAAACCTGACGGATCGCCGCCGGGCCATGACGGCCGCCCGCGCGCCCGGAGGTCGCCATATCGAACGGCACGCCGGTGATGACCCAGTCCGCATCGCTTTCATACGGCATAAAGTTCATTGGCAAACGCAGAAAGCCAAAGGCATTGGATACCAGGGAGTTATCGTATTGATGACCTAAAGTGCTCATGGATATGACCTCTTTTGACAGTCGTGGAACGTAAAAAATAAGTATAAAAAAACCCCTCCGCGTCGTTAGGCCCGACGAGGAAGGGTTTGATAGATAAATCGCTTATTGGCGTGAATTATCGCCGGTAATGCATACGGGTTCAAGTGAGTATCGCATGCTGCCGGATGACGGCTTCGCCTTATCCGGCCGACATACGCAGGCCCGGTCAGCGCAGCGCCACCGGGCATCAGCAGCTACTCGTCTTCCAGATAAGTATAGCCGTACAGTCCCGCCTCGAACTCCTCGAGGAACTGCTGCTGCAGCGCGTCGTCCAGACCGGTATTTTTCACCTGATCGCGGAACTGGGTCAGCAGCGTGTTCGGATCCAGCTGCACATACTGCAGCATATCCGCCACGGTATCGCCCTCGTCGGACAGCTCAACCTCAACGCTGCCGTCAGGGAAGACGAACACGTCCACCGCCTCGGTATCGCCGAACAGGTTATGCATGTTGCCGAGGATCTCCTGATAGGCGCCAACCATGAAGAAGCCCAGCATCGGCGGGTTCTCCGGGTCGTATTCCGGCATTGGCATGGTGGTGGCGATCCCGTCGCCGTCCACGTAGTGATCGATGGCGCCATCGGAATCGCAGGTGATGTCCAGCAGCACCGCGCGGCGCTCCGGCGACTTGTTCAGCCCTTCCAACGGCATCACCGGGAACAGCTGATCGATCCCCCAGGCATCCGGCATCGACTGGAACAACGAGAAGTTGACGTAGATTTTATCCGCCATTCGCTCCTGCAGCTCATCGATGATGGGACGATGGGCGCGGTTGCTCGGGTCGAGCTGCTTCTGCACCTCATGGCACATGTTCAGATACAGCTGTTCCGCCCACGCGCGCTCCTGCAGGTTGAAGGTGCCTGAGGAGTAGCCGATGTGGATATCGTGCAGGTCCATCTGGCTGTCGTGCAGCCATTCGCGCAGCGAGCGGCGGTTGCCGGTCTCGTGCATCTCCAGCCAGGTTTCCCACATGCTCTGCAGCGGACGCGCAGCGTCTTCCGCCGGCGGGGTCGCCTCGGTGTATTCGTTACGCTCAACGCCGATGATGTTGGAAACCAGCACGGTATGGTGCGCGGTCACCGCGCGGCCGGACTCGGTGATCACCGTCGGGTGCGGCAGGCCATTCTCTTCGCAGGCATCGCCGATCGCCCAGATGATATTGTTGGCGTATTCGTTCAGACCGTAGTTCACCGAGCAATCGGACTGCGAGCGGGTGCCTTCATAGTCCACGCCCAGGCCGCCGCCGACGTCGAAGCACTGAATATTGACGCCCAGCTTATGCAGTTCGACGTAGAAACGCGCCGATTCACGCACGCCGGTGGCGATATCGCGAATGTTAGCCATCTGCGAACCGAGGTGGAAGTGCAGCAGTTGCAGGCTCTCAAGATGGCCTGCCTCGCGCAGAATTTCGACCAGTTGCAGCACCTGGGTCGCTGCGAGGCCGAACTTGGACTTCTCGCCGCCGGAGGACTGCCATTTACCGGAGCCCTGCGAGGCCAGACGCGCACGTACGCCAAGGCGCGGCACCACGTTCAGGCGCTCGGCCTCTTCCAGTACGATAGCGATCTCGGACATCTTCTCAATGACCAGATAGACCTTGTGGCCCATCTTCTCGCCCACCAGCGCCAGACGGATATATTCGCGGTCTTTATAACCATTACAGACGATGACGCTGCGGGTCATCCCGGCGTGCGCCAGCACGGCCATCAGTTCCGCTTTCGAACCGGCTTCCAGGCCCAGCGGCTCTCCGGAATGGATCAGCGATTCAATCACGCGACGGTGCTGGTTAACCTTGATCGGGTAGACGAGGAAGTAATCGCCGTTATAGCCATACGATTCACGCGCGCGTTTGAAGGCGGCGTTGATCGAGCGCAGGCGGTGCTGCAGGATCTGCGGGAAGCAGAACAGCGCCGGCAAGCGCTGCCCTTGCGCTTCACGCGCTTTGACTAATTCCGCGAGGTCAACGCGCGCTTCCGGGACGTCCGGATCCGGGCAAACGCTGATGTGGCCCAGTTCGTTGACGTCATAATAGTTATTGCCCCACCAGGCAATATTATAAGTACGCAGCATCTTGCTGGCTTCCTGGGAGCTCATCGCTACCTCCTGCATGGAACGTAGTACACCGTGTTCGCCTGCTGACGAAGGCGAAACCATAGACATGTCGTCAGACATAGCGAACCTCAATTTTTAATAATAAGTGTAAGACAGTTAACTACTATCGCAGTCCAAAGATGCGATAACAACCCATGAACAGTCCTAAAGCCCAGCACTATCTGCTGGTTTTGCGACTGCGCGACCGGTTTCTTATTCATATCATCGTAAAACACGTAGCCGAACAGAGTATGACAGTCCGGAGAAACCACGAGAAAACTCTTGCCAGGCAAGAGCGCCCTTGTTCAGTTTTCTGACGGCCGACCGGCCCTGGAATCCTGAGAAGCGCCGAGATGGGGTGAACATCGGCTGGTTTGCATGAGAGAGATGCAGGTTGCGGAGTGCTGACGCGCGACAGAACGACGCGACGAATCAAACGAAAAACATTGGTTCATTATCTGGTATCACCTCCACACCGCCCTGCGACAGGGTCGGCGACAAGCCAAAGCTATACATACCGGGCAACAGGCGCTACGCCGCTGCGAGATTCTGTAAATACAGACTGCTTAACCCGGCTGGAAGTGGCACCACAGGGCCATGCCCCGTGCGCTTTTTTAATGAGCCGCGCGCGGCGTTTTATACCGAGAAGCGGGGTAAAAAGCAAAATAAAAATGTGCCTGTTTGCGCGGTTGTCAGGAAATTTTGCCAGGCGGGTTTTCCCATAAATGCGACCGCCATCAAAAAAGGCTGGAAATGGGCTCAAGATTTGACCTAAAATGGCCGTCCAGAAGTTAATCCGTCTATACTGATTAACACTCAGACTGCTCGTGTCGCTACCTGCGCGGCTTTGCGCTGATTATCCACCAAAGCCACATTACACAACAGTATGAGCTATCCGAATCGTCCACAGGTGAAATAAAATATGGCAAAACACCTTTTTACGTCCGAGTCCGTATCAGAAGGGCATCCTGACAAAATTGCTGACCAAATCTCCGATGCCGTGCTGGATGCGATCCTCGAGCAGGATCCGAAAGCGCGTGTCGCATGTGAAACCTATGTCAAAACCGGCATGGTGCTGGTAGGCGGCGAAATCACCACCAGCGCATGGGTTGATATCGAAGAGATCACCCGCAACACCGTCCGCGAAATTGGCTACGTGCATTCCGATATGGGCTTTGACGCCAACTCGTGCGCCGTACTGAGCGCCATTGGCAAACAGTCTCCGGACATTAACCAGGGCGTTGACCGTGCCGATCCGCTGGAACAGGGCGCCGGCGACCAGGGGCTGATGTTTGGCTACGCCACTAACGAAACCGACGTGCTGATGCCGGCGCCGGTGACTTACGCTCACCGTCTGGTGCAGCGTCAGGCTGAAGTGCGTAAAAACGGCACCCTGCCGTGGCTGCGCCCGGATGCGAAAAGCCAGGTGACCTTCCAGTATGACGACGGCAAAATCGTCGGCATCGACGCGGTCGTTCTGTCGACTCAGCACGCGGAAGATATCGATCAGAAATCCCTGCAGGAAGCAGTGATGGAAGAGATCATCAAGCCGATTCTGCCGACCGAATGGCTCAACGCGTCCACCAAATTCTTCATCAACCCGACCGGCCGTTTCGTTATTGGCGGCCCGATGGGCGACTGCGGTCTGACCGGTCGTAAGATCATCGTTGATACCTACGGCGGCATGGCTCGCCACGGCGGCGGCGCGTTCTCCGGTAAAGATCCATCTAAAGTTGACCGTTCCGCAGCCTACGCGGCGCGCTATGTGGCGAAGAACATCGTTGCCGCAGGCTTGGCCGATCGTTGCGAAATTCAGGTTTCCTACGCTATCGGCGTTGCAGAACCGACGTCCATCATGGTGGAAACCTTTGGCACCGAGAAAGTGCCTTCTGAACAGCTGACCCTGCTGGTGCGTGAGTTCTTCGACCTGCGTCCATACGGTCTGATTCAGATGCTGGATCTGCTGCACCCGATCTACAAAGAAACCGCAGCCTACGGTCACTTTGGTCGCGAACATTTCCCATGGGAAAAAACCGACAAAGCGGCGCTGCTGCGGGAAGCGGCCGGTCTGAAATAATCTCCGCGCTTCCTCTCTTCAAGGCCAGCCTCGCGCTGGCCTTTTTATTTACGCCTCCCCCCCCTTTTCTGCGCCCCCATTTCAACGCGCGGCCGCCAAAAAATGAAAGCGATTACATAGTAAAGACTGTCACCTTCTGCCCAAAGACGCTATCTCCTGTACCCATTTTTCACAATGTTACATATTGTTTCGGTCAACTCTGATTACCGTTTTTCAAAATGTCGTCTATCCTTGTTTATATTGCTGATTTAAAAAGCATTTAATGAATTACGTTTCTTTACCTTTGTGGAAACGATTACACAGCCGTGATTATAGTCACGTTTTTTTACCGACGAGTGTCCTACCCTAACCATCGACAGAATCAATAACTCAACTGGAGGGCGTTATGCCTGACAACAAAAAACAAGGGCGTTCGAACAAGACTATGACGTTCTTCGTCTGTTTCCTCGCCGCGCTGGCTGGCCTGCTGTTCGGCCTTGATATCGGTGTTATTGCGGGTGCCTTACCCTTTATTGCCAATGAGTTCCAGATTTCCGCCCACACCCAGGAGTGGGTGGTCAGCTCCATGATGTTCGGAGCTGCCGTCGGCGCGGTCGGCAGCGGCTGGCTCTCTTTCAAACTGGGCCGGAAAAAGAGCCTGATGATCGGCGCCATCCTCTTCGTCGCCGGTTCGCTGTTCTCTGCCGCCGCGCCAAACGTCGAGATCCTGCTGGTTTCCCGTGTGCTGCTCGGCCTGGCGGTGGGCGTCGCCTCATATACGGCTCCGCTGTATCTATCGGAAATCGCGCCAGAAAAAATTCGCGGCAGTATGATTTCCATGTACCAGCTGATGATCACCATCGGGATCCTTGGCGCCTATCTCTCTGACACCGCTTTCAGCTACAGCGGCGCATGGCGCTGGATGCTCGGGGTTATCATCATTCCGGCGGTATTGCTGCTGATCGGCGTTATCTTCCTGCCGGACAGCCCGCGCTGGTTCGCCGCCAAACGTCGCTTTGTCGATGCGGAACGCGTGCTGCTGCGCCTGCGCGATACCAGCGCCGAAGCGAAACGCGAGCTCGATGAAATCCGTGAAAGCCTGAAGGTAAAACAGTCCGGCTGGTCGCTGTTTAAAGACAACAGCAACTTCCGCCGCGCGGTGTTCCTCGGCATCCTGCTGCAGGTGATGCAACAGTTCACCGGGATGAACGTCATCATGTACTACGCGCCGAAGATCTTTGAGCTGGCGGGTTATGCCAACACCACTGAGCAAATGTGGGGGACAGTGATCGTCGGTCTGACTAACGTGCTGGCCACCTTTATCGCCATCGGTCTGGTCGACCGCTGGGGCCGTAAACCGACGCTGATCCTTGGCTTTATCGTGATGGCCGCGGGTATGGGCGTCCTGGGTACCATGATGCACATCGGCATTCACTCCTCTACCGCCCAGTACATCGCCGTCCTGATGCTGCTGATGTTCATCGTCGGTTTCGCCATGAGCGCCGGCCCACTGATTTGGGTACTGTGCTCCGAAATCCAGCCGCTGAAAGGCCGCGACTTCGGTATCACCTGCTCCACAGCGACCAACTGGATTGCCAACATGATTGTCGGCGCCACCTTCCTGACCATGCTCAACTCGCTGGGCAGCGCCAATACCTTCTGGGTGTACGGCGGTCTGAACGTGCTGTTTATCCTGCTGACGCTGTGGCTGATCCCGGAAACCAAAAACGTCTCGCTGGAACATATTGAACGTAACCTGATGCAAGGTCGTCCACTGCGCGAGATCGGTGCCCGCGATTAACCTTCCTGAGCTTCCTCCCATCCCGGGAGGAAGCTTCCTCTTGCTCTCCCCCCTCCGCCGCACTATCCTCTGGCGCTATGAAAACGCCCCGTATTCCCATCGCTATTCAGCAGGCCGTCATGCGCAGCCTGCGGGAACATCTCGCCAATGCGAATCGCAAGCTGGAACGCCGCTATGCGGAACCGACGCTGGTCTACCAGCAGCGTGGTACTTCCGCCGGCACCGCCTGGCTGGAGAAAAACGAAATTCGTTTAAACCCGGTGCTGCTGCTGGAAAATCAGCGGGAGTTTATCGATGAAGTGGTGCCGCATGAGCTGGCGCACCTGCTGGTCTGGCAGCATTTCGGCCGCGTCGCGCCGCACGGGAAAGAGTGGAAATGGATGATGGAGAGCGTCCTTGGCGTTCCCGCGCGTCGCACCCACCGCTTTGAACTCGCTTCGGTCCGCCAGAACACCTTCCCCTATCGCTGTCGCTGTCAGCAGCACCAGCTCACCGTCCGTCGCCATAACCGGGTGGTTCGCGGCGAGGCCACCTACCGCTGCGTTCGCTGCGGCGATCTGCTGGTGGCTGAAAAATAACCATCGGAATTAATTAGAAACTTTCTGATCTGACTGATTGCATCCGGCACCCTCATTCGCTACGTTGCGGGCTCGTTTTGACACGGAGTTAACGATGTCCCGTATGCATGTTTTAGCCGTAGCGGTATTGAGCGCGGCAGTCAGTGGTCCGCTTGCGGCCGCTGGTATTAATAGTTTTTCCCAGGCCAAAGCCGCTGGCGTCAAAGTGAATGCCGACGTTCCGGGCGATTTTTATTGCGGCTGTAAAATCGACTGGCAGGGGAAAAAAGGCGTTATCGATTTGGAATCCTGCGGCTATAAAGTGCGTAAAAATGAGAACCGCGCCAGCCGGGTTGAATGGGAGCACGTAGTGCCGGCATGGCAGTTCGGCCATCAGCGTCAGTGCTGGCAAGATGGCGGGCGGAAAAACTGCGCCAAAGACCCTGTTTATCGCAAGATGGAAAGCGATATGCACAACCTGCAACCCGCCGTGGGTGAAGTGAATGCCGATCGCGGCAACTTTATGTACAGTCAGTGGAACGGCGGTGAAGGCCAGTACGGCCAGTGCACCATGAAGGTCGATTTTAAAGATAAAATCGCCGAGCCCCCTGCCCGCGCTCGCGGCGCCATCGCCCGCACCTACTTCTATATGCGCGACCGCTATCAGCTGAATCTTTCCCGCCAGCAAACTCAGCTGTTTACCGCCTGGAATAAACAGTACCCGGTCACCGCCTGGGAATGTGAACGCGATGAGCGCATCGCGAAAGTGCAGGGCAACCATAATCCGTATGTCCAGCAGGCTTGCCAGGCGCAAAAGAGCTAACCTACACTAGCGGCAATTGTTAATTTGCAGCCCTGTGCTTCCCGCCCGATGGCGGGAAGCTGGCATCTGCGCAACGAACGGAATATCAAGCATGCGCATTCCTCGCATCCATCATCCAGAACGCCTCATTGTCGGCAGCCAGATCGCGCTGAGCGATGACGCGGCCAACCACGTCGGCCGTGTCCTGCGCATGACCGCCGGTCAGCACCTACAGCTTTTTGACGGCAGTAACCAGGTGTTTGACGCGGTCATCACCGAGGCCGGTAAGAAAAACGTTACGATTGAGGTGCTCAGTGGCGAACCTGACGATCGGGAATCGCCGCTGCATATCCATTTAGGCCAGGTGATGTCCCGCGGCGAAAAAATGGAATTCACCATCCAGAAATCGATCGAACTCGGGGTAAGCCTCATAACGCCACTGTTTTCCGAGCGCTGCGGCGTTAAACTGGATGCCGAACGTTTGCAGAAAAAGATCCAGCAGTGGCAGAAAATCGCTATTGCCGCCTGCGAACAGAGCGGTCGTAACGTGGTACCGGAAATACGTCCGGCGATGCAGCTGGAGACGTGGTGCGCCGAACAGGACAGCGGGCTGAAGCTCAACCTGCACCCGCGCGCCAGCGCCAGCATTAACACGCTGCCGCTGCCGGTTGAACGCGTCCGTCTGCTGATTGGCCCGGAAGGCGGGCTGTCGGCTGAAGAGATAGCGATGACCGCGCAATACCAGTTTACTGATATCCTGTTGGGACCGCGCGTTCTGCGTACAGAGACTACTGCGCTCACCGCCATCACCGCCCTACAGGTGCGTTTTGGCGACTTAGGTTGAGGCGTTAACGGAGAAGAACCATGATCAAGCTCGGCATCGTGATGGATCCCATCGCAACCATCAACATCAAGAAAGACACCAGCTTCGCTATGTTGCTGGAGGCGCAGCGTCGCGGCTATGAACTCCATTATATGGAGATGAACGACCTCTATTTGATCAACGGCGAAGCCCGCGCCCGGACGCGCACGCTGAGCGTCGAACAGAACTACGATAAATGGTATGACTTCACCGGCGAGCAGGATCTGCCGCTGGCGGACCTTGACGTCATCCTGATGCGTAAGGATCCGCCGTTTGATACCGAATTTATTTATGCCACCTACATCCTGGAGCGAGCGGAAGAGAAAGGCACGCTTATCGTCAACAAGCCGCAGAGTCTGCGCGACTGTAACGAGAAGCTGTTCACCGCCTGGTTCTCTGAACTGACTCCGGAAACGTTGGTCACCCGCAATAAAGCCCAGCTGAAAGCCTTCTGGGAAAAGCACGGCGATATCATCATGAAACCGCTCGACGGCATGGGCGGCGCCTCTATTTTCCGTGTTAAAGCCGGCGATCCAAACCTTGGGGTGATTGCCGAGACGCTGACCGAACTGGGCAGCCGCTACTGCATGGCGCAGAACTATCTGCCGGCCATTAAAGATGGCGACAAGCGCGTGTTGGTAGTGGATGGAGAGCCCGTGCCTTACTGCCTGGCTCGAATTCCGCAGGGTGGCGAGACCCGCGGCAATCTGGCCGCCGGCGGCCGC
>OLQX01002063.1_pt1 | contig 14557 bp, 17 predicted proteins | sample 1672581 | NCBI WGS metagenome assembly OLQX01 (sample SAMEA3136701, study PRJEB25190) | human gut metagenome | reverse complement strand
GCAGATGAATCGACCTACCACATCCACGCCGAGCAGGAGAGCCAAGACGAAGTGCTGAAATCTGGTTTTAGTTTGCAGAAGTTGGTTTCGACCACAGGCCAGCCCTCCCCGGCACTGAAGCTGGAAGGCGCGGGTTTTACGGTTTACCGCATTTCCAAGTTAAGCAAAACTGCCGCTGGGCAGATACCTGATTGAGGAACTGCAAGGTCCGGAAGGATACTATAACGATCCTGCCTACTCGGTGGAGTTTGAAATCAAATCCGACCGCGTCTGGCAGGTTGTGGGCAACGCCACCAACGACATGGACGAGTATATCGTGACAGAAAAATACTGCAACCACGAAACACTCGGTCAGCTTACCATTCGTAAGCTGGGCAATGTCTTGACCGATTACAAGGACGGTCAGTTCATCTACACGCAGGACAACCTCGCAGGCGCGGTGTACGAAATTCACGCTGTAGCCGATATTGCCACACCAGACCGCCAAGGTACCTACTGGTACAAATCCGGCGATTTGGTGGCAACTGTTACCACTGGTGCGGAGGGTCAGGTGGATGAAGTGAAATTCAGTCCCACCCGCACGCAGGCAACCTACGATTTCTTGAAAATTACCCATGATGGCACCAAAGGCGAAGTCACCGTGACCCTGCCGCTGGGTAAGTACACCATTACCGAGGTCAAAGCACCGTATGGTTTTGTGCTGACCCAGCAGAGTTACACGGTGGAATTTGGCTGGGATAACCAGAAAAACGACATTGTGCTGGCGAAAACTATTGTCAGCCATGAACAGGACGGCGACAAGAAATGTTCTTACAGCATTGTGAATGTCAAGGATGCCTCGGATGCCCACAAGACCGGGCAGACGCTCGTGTTTGAAAACGCCCGAGTACTCCCCACGCCCGAAAAGCCCGGCGATAAAGTCGGCAAAATCGGTGTCGGCATCTATAAGCAGAATCGTGAAGCATTGACGTACCTGCCCGGTGCGGTGTATGAACTCTACACCATAGATGACATTTATTCCGCAGACGGTACAAAGCTGCTGGACGCCGGTACAAAGCTGGGCACCGGCACTGCCACCAATGCCAACGGCTTCGCGTGGTTTGACGTGGATGTGCCGATTCGCAGCGAATATTACATTGACCCGACAGGCTCGCGAAACATCAGCCGCGAGAACAGCGGCAGATACCGCATTGTGGAAATCACCGCCCCTGCGGGTTACCTGCTGGACAGCACCCCTATGGAAGTTTCCTTCACCTACGAAGGTCAGCAAATCGCGTGGCAGGTCGTGGACGGAACAAACACAAACCTGCGCACCAGTGTAGACATTTCCAAGCAGGACATCACTAACGGCAAGGAACTGCCCGGTGCAAAGCTGGAAATCCACGATGCAGACGGCAGTCTGGTCGAGGGCTGGACTTCCACAAAAACGCCACACACCGTGCGAGGTCTGGAGCTGGAAAAAGAATACACCCTGACCGAAACCCGCGCGCCGGACGGCTATGCCGAAGCCGAAAGCATCGTGTTCAAGCTGGTACAGGATGGCAGCGAACAAAGCAATATGGTCTATGTGAAATCCGACGGTGATTGGGTAAAACTCGACGATGCCACCGTCATTATGCAGGACGCGCCTGTGCTGGATATCGACAAGACCGACATTGCAGGAAATCTGCTGCCGGGTGCTACGCTGACGATCCGTGATGCAGACAGCAAAGTTATTGACACTTGGGTGACAGACTACAAATCTCACCGTGTTCCCATCTCGGATGAATTTATCAAGCTGTCGGATGGCAACAAGGAGTACATCTACACCCTGACCGAAGATGCCGCCCCGGCCGGCTTTGAAATTGCAAACTCGGTGCAGTTCAAGTTGGAAACCGTTGATGACGTGATTTCTCTTTTCGTCCGCGAAAATGTGGATGCCGAATGGGTGCGCGCCGACAAACGCCTGATTCAGATGATAGACGAAGCCACACCCCGAGAGGACACGCCAACGCCAACCCCGGCTCCCACACCGCAGCCGACGCCCGCTGCAACCCCGGCGCCCACTCCTGTTCTCACGCCGGTTATTACGCCGCACAAGATGCAGACCCTTCCGCAGACAGGAGATGGTTTCCCGCTGCTGGCTATTGTGGTCGTTTCCCTTGCGTCTGCAACAGGCATCGTGCTGCTGACCGTTAAGCAAAAAAATGCGCTGAAAGAAACTTCTGATGAGGAGGACGCCGATGAAAGTGCTGATCGTTGAACCCGGAAAATACCCCCGCGAAGCCGACATTGAACACACCCTTGAAGCCGAGCAGGCAGTTGTCGGCGGCACCATCGAGGCAGTGTACCCTTGGCGGGATAGCGCCTGTATCGTCTGCAACGATAACGGCATTGCAGAAAACCTGCCGCTGAACCGTATGCTGGGCGACTATGACATTATCCACGGCACATTTTTCGTCTGCGGGCTGACCTGCAACGATTTTACCGACCTTACGCCCAAGCAGATGAAACACTACGAGGAAATGTACCACGATCCGCAGCTGTTTTTCCTGCTGGGCAAGACCCTGTGCGTGGAACACACCACGCCGGAAGAATATACCCGCGTTATGGCTCCGCCGCCCAAAACAAAAGAATCCCCGGAGCGCTGATATGAATATCACCATCCTAGCCCGCAGCCCGCCTGCGGGCTTTTTTCTTTGTCCGAAATCATCCAACAAGCAAGGAGAAGAACTAATGAACGACATTTTTGAAAACACCGAAACCATGAAAGAAAACGAGCATCCCCGCTTTTACACCGCAGAATCAGTCATGCGCGGGCATCCCGACAAGCTGTGCGACCTCATTGCCGACAGCGTGCTGGACGCCTGTCTGCAGCATGATCCCGCCAGCCGCGTGGCCTGTGAGGTCATGGCAACCCACGGTCACATCATTGTGGCGGGCGAAATCACGACCAGCGCTAAGCCGGATGTGTTCAATATCGTCCGCGACACCCTGCGGGATGTCGGCTATGACCCTAAGGCGTACCAAATCGACTGCTACATCCACGACCAGAGTCCCGACATTGCGGGCGCGGTGGAACCCGAACTGGCTGAGGGAGAGGACGAGGACACCCTCGGCGCGGGCGATCAGGGGGTTATGGTTGGCTACGCCTGCAACGAAACGCCCGAATATCTGCCCATGCCTGTGGTGGCGGCGCAGCGCCTTGTAACGCTGTTGGAAATCTCCCGCATGACCGGCGTTATCCCCGACATCGGCCCGGACGGCAAGGTGCAGGTCACGATGGAATACAACGGCGACACGCCTGTGCGCATCACCACAGTGGTCGTTTCTGTCCAGCACAAGGAGGACACCGACATCAATAAGCTGGCGGATCTGCTGGACGAATATGTGTTCCCACTGGCCTTTGACGGTATGCCCGCCGACGACGCGGAAATCATCCTGAACCCCAGCGGCAAGTTTGTGCAGGGCGGACCGGATGCCGATACCGGCTTGACCGGGCGCAAGCTCATGGTGGACAGCTATGGCACATTTGCACCCCACGGCGGCGGTGCGTTCAGCGGCAAGGATGCCACCAAGGTAGACCGCAGCGCCGCGTACATGGCGCGGTTTATTGCCAAAAATATCGTCGCGGCAGGCTTTGCCCAGCGCTGTCAGGTCACGCTGGCCTACGCCATCGGGGAAAAAGAGCCTGTCATGGTGGATGTGAATACGTTTGGCACAGGTGGCCCCTGCGAGGATGACTGCCTGTCGGCCGCTGTGCGCAAGGTGTATGACCTGACCCCTGCGGGCATCATCAAGCAGTTGAACCTGCTGAACCCCATTTACAGCCGCACGGCGGCGGGCGGTCACTTCGGGCGCGAGGATTTTCCGTGGGAAAATGTTGAACATATGAGCGACCTCGCCGCTTACATTGTGTAATTGCCGCGCGTCAGCAAAGAACAGATCCATGCCGCCAATCAGATGACGGCAATCGAGTTCCTGCGGCGGTACCGCCCCGGTTCGCTGGTGAAAAGCAGTGCGCGGGGCGAGTACCAGCTTGCGGAGCATGACAGCTTCAAGATAAACGGCGAATCCAGTGTGTGGCACTGGAAAAGCCGCGACATCGGCGGCAAGTCGGCGCTGAAATATTTGATTTATGTGGAAGGTGTACCGTTTGTAGAGGCGGTGCAGCTGCTGTGCGAGGAAAGCCAGATGTACATTCCTGTGCAGCATGAAGCGGTGGAGCGCGAGCGCCCACCGTTCCGTCTGCCGAACCCTGCACCGAATAATGACCGCGTAACGCGGTATTTGCTGGGGCGCGGCATCTCACTGCCCACGATTCGCTACTGTATTGCGAGAAAGATTCTGTACGAAAGTGCAGAATATCACAACTGTGTTTTCTTGGGAAAAGACCCACAGGGCGTGCCGAAATATGCGGCTCTGCGCGGTATTTATGACTATGGGAAACCATTCAAGCGCGAGGCACCCGGCAGTCAGAAACAATACGGATTCTGCATCCCGCCGATGCAGCCCGGCACCACGGTGGCGGTGTTTGAAGCTGCCATAGATGCGATGGCCGAGATGACGCTCTGCGGGGATGCTGCGGACAAGTACCGTCTGTCGCTGGGCGGGGTTTCATCCTCCGGCAAAGAACCGCTGGCCTTGCAGGAATTTCTGCGCCAACACCCGGAAATCACCACGATAGAACTGCGGCTGGACAACGACGCCAAAGGGCGCATGGCGAGTGTCAACATCCGGAACCTTTACCGAGAAAAGTATCAAGTGTGCGACCTGCCGCCCAACATCGAGAATGGAGATTACGCTGATATGGCAAAAAACAACCTGGTGGCAAGAACTGCCGCCCACCGCGCGGCGGCTTGCCGATAGAGAGAAATCAACATGAAAGTTAGAAATCGTTCGCCCACTTATAGGGCATAAACAGGAGGTAAATCGTTATGGCTGTGTTCCGTGTACAAAAGACGCAAAATTATACCATTATGTCCAACCATCATCTGCGCAACAAGGCTCTTTCGCTCAAGGCGAAGGGGCTTTTATCTTTGATGCTGTCTCTGCCCGAAGATTGGGATTATACCACGCGCGGGTTGGCGTCCATCTGCAAAGAGGGCGTGGACAGCGTGTGTGCCACCGTGCGCGAGTTAGAAGCGGCGGGGTATATTATCCGCCGCCGCATCCGCGACAAGAACGGTCAGATGCGCGGTATGGAGTACACGGTTTTAGAGCAGCCGCAGCCCCCGGAACAGGACGAGCCTAGCTGTGCCCAACCAAAACAGACAGAGCCTAAACGGGAAAAACCTGTACAGGAAAATCCTGCACAATTAAATACTAAAGAAATAAAGAAAGAAGAAACAAATAACGTATCGAATCCTATCCGCGCGGCGGGCCAGCGGACAGAGTACCGCGCCCTGCTGCTGAAAAATATCGAGTATCCGATTTTGGCGCAGAATAACCCGATGGATACGATGCGATTGGATGAACTGGTGGAGTTGATGCTGGATGTGGTTTGCTCCAAACGGGCTGCTATCCGTATCGCTGGCGAAAATATGCCTGCAGAGGTAGTAAAATCCAGATTTCTCAAGCTGAACGCGGAACACATCCAGTATGTTCTGGATTGCCTCAAGGACAACCCGCCCCGCATCCGAAACATCAAGCAATACTTACTGGCGGCGCTCTACAATGCGCCGCTGACGATAGAAAATTACTATGCCGCGCAGATCGACCATGACCTGTGCGGCAGAAATTGAGGTGATGCAATTTGCAGATGAAATTTTATTCTCCCTTGACTGCGGACTTTTTCCCGAATGACACCGAGGATTTGGACGATGACTACAGCGAATACGAGGGTATCCCTTACACCGGCAAGGAATTGACCGGCTACCGCGATGTTATCCGCGATGCCATCTACGAGGATGTCAAAGATTTTTACGGCGACCTGATGCGATATTACCGTGAGGACGATTCCGTCCGCCGCAAGGTCGTCCGCGCCATTCCCACGGTGGACGAGGTGAACGGTGAACTGGTCGGCTCCCTGTGGGTCGATACGGACGCACCGCTTACCGCCGAGGAACAGGCCGTGTTCTGCGCATATATTTCCGGTCAGTACAGCGACGGCTGGGGCGAGGGCTTTGAGCAGCGGGAAATCGATGTTGGGGACGGCAAGCTGTATGTCCATTTCTGGCAGGATCACGATTTTGAACTGAAACGCGATGTGCCGGATATGACAGAGTTCAAAAAACTGATGAACCGTCCCAAGAAGCCCAAGATGCAGCTGATTGGGCAGGACGGCAACATTTTCGCCATCATGGGTCGCGCATCCCGGCTGCTGAAAAGCAGCGGGCAAGGTGACAAAGCCAAAGAAATGCGTGACCGCGTTATGTCCTGCGACAGCTACCAGAAAGCACTCAGCATCGTTTCCGAGTATGTGGAAACCGAACTGTCGCCCAGCCCTACGCCCAAGCGTGACCGGGGTGATGCCAGATGAAGAAATACGAGATCACCGACATCGCCCATCCCGATAACCCGAAGCTGCATCGCATTCGGGCTGTGACGGATCTGACCGAGGATCTCCTTGCCGGAATGCTCGGCGGCTATGTGGAAAGCTATGATAACCTCGACCAAGAGGGTCGCGCGTGGATTTCAGCGGATGCCATCGCCTGTGAAAATGCAGTTGTCTGCGGTGACGCCATCCTTACAGATCACGCCGTCGCAAAGGGCTGCGCCTATGTCGGCAATAGTGCCATGATGACCGGCCACGCCATCGCACAAGATGATGCGGCTATTTGCGGCGGGCTGCTCACGGGCAAAAGCTGTGTCTGCGGTTATGCCGTGATTCGGCAGGATGAGCAAACCTTGTGCGCACCGATCATTGACGGCAGCGCCCGTGTATATGGCGAAATCTCCGGCAATGTGGTTTGCCGCGGCAATGCCGTTGTCCTGCCCGGCACCAAGCTCGACAACAGGACGCAGGACTGCTTTGTCCTCGAAGATGACCGTGTTTCTGTGCAGACAGCCAGCCGCACACCGCCCCCGAAAGAACCCCGTACCTATGATTTTGAACGCTAAAACGAAAGGAAGATGCCTTTGACGAACACTCCCGAAACGCTCAACATTCTCAACCCTGATTTCCGGATGCCCGAACACTGCGGCGGTGACCGCTGGTCAATTTTGCACGGGGATTCTTTGCAGATTATCCGCCAGTTTGAACCGAACAGCTTCGATGCCATCATCACCGACCCACCCTATGCCAGCGGCGGCAGCAGCCAGACCACCAAGAACCGCAGCACCAGCGAAAAGTACAGCAGCATGAGCAAGGACAAAGCGCTGCCTGACTTCGATTCTGACCAGATGGATCAGCTGAGTTGGATGTTCTGGACGGCGGCATGGCTGCAGGATGCCCGCCGCATTGCCAAGCCCGGTGCGCCCGTCTGCCTGTTCATCGATTGGCGGCAGCTTCCCGCCATGACGCTGGCCCTGCAGTGGGCGGGCTGGACATGGCGCGGCGTGGCGGTGTGGGATAAGGTCGCCAGCCGCCCGCAGAAAGGACGCTTTCGTCAGCAGTCCGAGTACATTGTGTGGGGGTCCAACGGCAAAATGCCGCTTGAGAGAAATGTTGGGTGTCTGCCGGGCGTGTTCCGTTACCCGAATCCCCAGAACCGCATCCATGTCACCGAAAAGCCCTTGCCGCTTATGCGGGATGTGGTGCAGATCTGCGAACCGGGCGGGCGCATCCTTGACCCCTTTGCCGGGGCAGGCACCACCGTGCTGGCCGCTGTGCAGGAAGGCTATGAGGCTGTCGGCATTGAAATGTCGGACGCCTACTTCCAACGCAGCACCGAACGGCTGAAAACTGCCCTTGAATCCGAAGTGAATCAGAACGGATTCACTTTTGACCGCCAACTTGAAAATAGTGAATCAAATCTGATTCACTCCCGGAAATGAAAGGATTGAACCGCTATGAAACGACCTTGGGCTTTTATCTGCGCCAGCGAGGGCGCAACCTCCAAACATCTCCGCAACTATTGCCGCGAGGTGTACCTGCTGGGCTACCTGCCGGTATGCCCCAAATTGCAGGACAGCCAGTATCTGGTGCTGGAAGATGCCGTGGAACGCAGCGAATATACTGCTATTGTGCGGGATAAGCTGCTGCGCTGCCCGATGCTGGTGGTCTGCAGCCGCAATCAGGATGCGACCACCAACGCGCAGATCGGTTTGGCGCAGAAATACAACCGCATCGTAACGACCTTGGACGGTTTGAAGAAAGCCGTTTCGGAGGGCGACGACCTTGTGTCATGAATGGCGCTGGGGGGCGTGTTTGGCTAGCATAGCGTCTGGTCGACCAGACGCACATTTTGGGGATGCCCCAAACCCCTGCCGTGCGTAAACGCAGATTTGTTGTCTCATTCCATGTCGATGAGAATGAATTATCATTCTTGAATCGGCAGGTTGCGGCCAGCAGTCTGAACCGAGAGGAATACCTGCGCACGCTCATTGCAGGCAAAGCAATCCATCCGCGCCCCTGCACGCACCATGCCGATCTGCTTCGCAAGGTGGCAGGGCTGTGCAACAATGCAAATCAGCTTGCCCACCGTGCCAACAGTACCGGAACAGCAGGGCAGGGGAGTGTGGATGAAATGACCCGGCTAACCCAAGAGGTCTGGCGGGAAGTAAAAGAAAACTGGTAAAGGAGTCACTATGAAAAATGGCTTACACATCCGTGATCCCTGTGCGCCGCCTTGACCGCACAGTGGACTATGTACAGAACAAAGAAAAAACAACACCGAAATCTCTGGAAGAAGCTGTGGACTATGCAGCAAACCGGGATAAAACCGAATCAGCCTGTTTTGAAACGGGACTGGGCTGCACAACCACCAGCGCCTTTGAAGATATGCGATTGAATACGCTTCGCTGGCACAAAGAAACCGGTGTGCAGGGATACCATCTTGTCCAGAGTTTTGCAGAAGGGGAGGTGACTCCAGAACTGGCGCACCAGATCGGTGTCGAGTTTGCTGAGCAGCTACTGCATGGGAAATACCAAGCAATTGTGACAACGCATTTGAACACTAAGCATTACCACAACCACATTGTATGGAGCGCCGTCAGCTTGGAGGATGGGAAAAAGTACCACAGCAACAGCAAAAGCTATTACACTGAGGTACGCGCCCTTTCAGACGCGCTCTGCCAAAAGTATGGGCTTTCCATCATTGAAACACCGGAATCGCTGCGAGGAAAGCGGCAATATGAAAAGTGGAGGGCTGAGAAAAACAACCAGCCCACATGGCGCACAGCTATTCGGCAGGATGTGGACGATGCCATTCAGCAGAGCCTTACGTGGCGGCAGTTTCTTTCCGTGCTGGACCGCAAAGGCTATGGAGTCCGCATGGGGCGCAAGTATCCCGTGTTGCGCCCACCCGGAAAGGAGCGCTTTGTTCGATTCAAAACGCTGGGCAAGCGGTATACGCCCGAAGCCATCCAGACGCGCATCTTGTATCCACAAACATACTGCCCTTATGTGGAAAAGCCACCCGCCATCCAGCATGGCCGCTTGCACAGCGAAAAGAAGCCCCGCCGCAAGCTGACCGGGCTGCGGGCGCTGTATTACCGATACTTATACGAGTTGGGCGCGTTGCCCCGCAAGCCGCGCCGTCCAAGTTATGCCGTGCGGCAGGATGCCTACAAGTTAGACCAGCGCATCCGGCAGATGGAGTTTTTATCTAAGAACAACATTGACACGCTGGCACAGCTGGAAACCTACCGACAAGCCAAGCTGGGTGAAATTGTCCAACTCACGGCAGAAAGGAAATCGCTGTGCAAGACAAACCCGGATAGCTCGCATATCCAGAAAATCAACACCACCTTAAAGCAACTTCGCCAAGAAGAACGCCTCTGCCGTAAAATCGCAGAACACTCCCTAGAAGTGCAGCAACATCTCACCGAAGCTCGCCGTGACCGTGCTGAACAACAACAGCGCGAACAGGAGCGTGCGTGTGACTGTCACCCCAATATTGATTTAACACTGTAACCATGAAAGGAAAGATGCCTATGAAATACCCCAACAAAGACTACATCGAACACCTGCGCCGCAAGTACCCGCCCGGCACGCGGCTGCAACTCAGCTGTATGGAAGATGAGATGGCCGTGCCTCCCGGCTCTATGGGAACCGTTGATTTCATCGATGATGCCGGACAAATCCACATGAATTGGGACTGCGGGCGCAGTCTTGCCCTCATCCCCGGCGTGGACTCGTTCAGCCGCTTGCCCTCGCCCAAAGAAAAGGCCGGTGATGCCAGATGAATTACGGTTCTGAACCCGCAGACCAGGTCGTCCGCTACTCGCTGGAGGGCGCGGAGTTCGCCCTGCGAATCTCCGGCACCGCTGCGAAAAACTTCTTTATTTTCGCACAGGCGGTGCTGCATGACAGCAAAAAGACCCACGGCAAAACGCACCTCATCCGGCTGCTGAAAGAACAGAAACCGCTGAAATTTTTCACGGTGGACAAAGACCGTATGCACGATTTTGCCCGTGCCGCCAAAGCACATGGGCTGCTGTTCTGTCCTATCCGCGACAAAATGGACCCCGATCACATTGAGATCGCCATTTTACAGGATGATGCCTCCAAAGCCAACCGCATCATCGATAAGCTGCAACTGGCTATTGTGGACACCGGCACGGCAGAACTTATCGACACTGTGCAGCAGGAGCGTGGTGAAACCGCTCCGGAAACCGAGCGCGTCCAGACCGAGGATGGCGCGGTAGAATTTGAGGTCGGCGCAGACGAGGAGCAGTTCAACATGGGTTTTCCGCAGGGCTCGGAGAACGCCAGTCCGTCCGAGCCTTTCTCCGACAGCAGCAAATCTTTTGCAAACTCGCCGTCGCCGCGCGCCGATCAGCTTCGGGCCAAGGGTGAGCGCCCCAGCGTGCGCATGGAATTAAGCGACATCACCGCCTACCTGCGCCGCAAGGTTGAGCCGCCCAAAGACCGAATGCCGAGGATGCCCGTAAAAATCAAGAGAAAGGAGCAAACACTGTAAATGGACTTGAACAAATATCTCAACGAGACCGTAGCGCCCGAAACACAGTATTCCAAGGAAGAGTACGCTGCCATGAAGAAAGCAGAGCGCGAAGCGGTTTGGGTGCAGGTGGATGCCCGCATGGGTGAGGTACTGGCAGATGCCCCGGCCTTGCAGGAATTTCTCAACTTCATGTCGCAAAGTAGAAACTCGCTGCCGAACCAGCTTTTGCTCTCCGGCCAGAACGCCGACATCACGGATGCCCGCACATTCCAGCAATGGAAGGATGCCGGAAGGCATATCCGTACCGGCGAGGAAGGTTACACGGCCATTGTGGGGCAGGTGTACGAGAATAACGGCCGAAAGGCTTCCGGGTATAATATCGGCAAGGTGTTCGACATCACCCAGACGCGCGGCAGGCCTGTACCACCGCCCGCCGAATACCAAGTGGATGAACTGATTGCCGCCTCCATCGAGAGCAGCCCAGTGCCGATTCAAATCTCGGATAGTCTGCCGGACGGCATCCAAGCGCAGTATGTTCCCAAGAACCGCACGATTTATGTCCGCAACGGCATGGATGCAGGCACGACGCTGTGCGCCATCGTTCGGGAGTGCGCACAGGCAGATTTTCACAAGGATTACACCTACAACCGCCAAGCCTACGCTGCGCCGAGTTACTGTGCCGCCTACATGGTCGCGCATCGGTATGGGCTTGACACCGCCGCTTTCAACTTTGACCGCGTGGTTGCCTTGTATGGCAATCTGGGCAAAGAACAGCAGCGAGGTTTTCTGTCGGATGTGAACACCGTTGGTGGTGGGCTGCTGCGCAGTCTGAGTCGCACGCTGGCTGTACAGACCCGCGAACTGCCCGCCGCAGAATACGCTGTTGCCGTGCCGCCTGCAAAGAAGCCTTCCCGCCAGCAGGAACGCGGCTGATTGTTTTCCGTTTGTTTTCAAATGACGGATAGCTATTGCAGCAGTTCTATGATATGCTGTGAGCAAAGGATGGTGAAAAACAATGACAGAACGTAAAGTTAAACTTGACCGTGCCAACAAAAGCATCCTGCTCCGGGCGCTGGGCGATGTCTACTACGGCCAGCGTGCCAACGGCGGCAGCACCGAGGTGACCGGACGGCTCATCCTTCGAGTGAACGATCTGCCCGCAGGCGGCAAGCTGACGATGTCGGCGGCAGAGTATCGACTGGCAAAAGCAGCGCTCAACCAACTGCGTACCCAGCGCTTGGCTGAGGGCGGCTATACCGATGCTGTGGATGACGCGCTGACCCGGTTGCTGCACGCGCACACGCCGCTGTTTATCTGGTGAATCCGGCTATGACATGGGAAAAATTCTGGTCGATCATTGACCGGGTCCGCGCCCAAGCGGATATGCAGGATGAAGCGTCCGTGAAACAGTTCCTTTACACGGAACTCATCAAATTGCCGCAGGATGAACTGCTCGGCTTTGATTGCGCATGGCAAAGTTATTGCAATAAAGCCAACTTTCCCAAAATGGTCGCGGCGGCCTGCATCATCAATGACGGCAGTTCGGATGACAGATTTACCGATTTCCGTAACTGGCTGATTATGCAGGGGTACGATGCTTATCGGCAGGCGCTGATTGACCCCGATAACCTTGCGGCGCTCAACATTCCGTTCCGAGATACTGAGTGGATGGGATGCGGGAATGTGGCGTGGTATGCCTACGCGGGGCAGAAGCTGCACACCTATTTTGAAAAGGAAGGAATTGCCGCCAAGTTATTCCGAAAGTATCCGGCTCTGCTGAAATCGTCTGCCGATTTACATCAGGCAATTATGCAGGAACAGCTTGTACCCCACCGTGCGCCGGAAACCGAATGGGAACGACAAATGCTGCGAACGGAAGTCAAGCACTACATAGATACCAGTGGGCTGGCGTACAGCTACAACGAATTCTATACTCAAAATATGCCGGATAAGGTTGCATGGGAAACGCTGCAAAGCGATTTGTTTGCAAATCTGCCGCAAATCAAGGCGGAATGTATGCCGCAGGACTTTTCCGTAGTTTTGCCGAAGTTGTGGAGAAAGCGTCAGGCATGGGATGCTGAGCGTACAAAGCGCCCGCCCTATCGCGGCGAAGAAAGGTAACTCACCACGCCGGGGAGAAAGAACCCTTGGTGGGTCTGGCTGCTGCCGCTGCCTGTTGTATGGTGGGCAGCACTGGCGGTGGCTTGCCGCTGGAAGCCGGGCATGAAAATAACGGCTCTGCTGGATGCGCTGAACAGCGCACTGGCAGAGCCGTTTGCGTTGGCGTGGAGTCAAGACAGCCCGCGCTTTTTGCTGGTGTTCACGGTGATTTACGCGGTAGCGGTTATTGTAGCCGTGACCGATCAGAAGAACACCCGCCCCGGTGCGGAGCATGGCTCGGCGGCTTGGGGTGACGTGTTTCGGCTGAATAAGTTCTACATGGACAGGCACGGGTCGAATCTGCTGCTGACCCAGCATTTTCACATCGGGATAGATGGCTACAAACACAAGCATAACACCAACATCCTCATTGTCGGCGGCTCCGGCGCGGGCAAAACGCGCACCTATGGTGTGCCGAATGTACTGGAATGTGCCTGCTCTATGGTAATTACAGACCCGAAAGCCGAGATTTTGCGTAAGACCGGGAATTTGTTGAAGCAAAAGGGATATGAGGTTATCATTTTTGACCTTATAAATCCCGCCGCATCGTTCTGTTACAACCCGTTTGTGTATGTGCATGATGACCGTGAAGTGCTGACCTTGATTGAAAATCTGATTCAAAATACCACGCCATCACATTCAAAAAGTAGCGACCCCTTCTGGGAAAAGTCCGAAACTGCCCTGCTCCAAGCCCTTATGCTGTACCTGCTGCACGAGGCCCCGCCCGAAGAACAAAACTTCTCTATGGTGATGGAAATGATCTCCGCTGCTGAAGTCCGCGAGGACGCGGTAGTCGCCATCCAGTCTGCTGGCTTTGAGCCGCGGCGCGGTTTCCATAGCGGTCATATACTCCAGCGTTTTCGCGGCGATGTCCCCGACGCGAAACAGGGCATCCTCTGCCTGGGGCGTGTCCGCGTCATCTCGCCGATAGAACACGCTACCCTTGCCGGTGATGCGGCAGAGACGCCCTTTTTCCCAGCAGACGGGCAGGTGGTGATCCTCGATCGGTTCTACAGTGAAACCGTTCTGCCGCAGCCGGATGGCGGTTTCTTCAAGGAAACGAAGCTGCGCGGTTCCGTTCTGATCGTTCATTGTGAAGTCCTCCTCGTAAGAAAAAAATAAGCCGGAGCATCCTAAAAATGCTCCGGCCGGTTGACGGATTTAGTTGTGAAATGAAAAAGGGCGCCTATTTGATGGCTTCGACGAAACCAACAAACAGACGCCCGAAAGATCGTATGAAATTTTGAGGAAAAAACGCTCTATTCTGCGCCCGCAAAAAGGGCGCTTCTCAGAATTTTACCTTTGAATCTGTGAAAGGGGGAGTTCGAATCCCTTCAAACCGTGGGGAACTCCGAAAATATCCATTGAAAAAATGGTGGATTTTAGAAATACAAAAAGCCACACCCCTT
>OLQX01002062.1_pt1 | contig 14568 bp, 17 predicted proteins | sample 1672581 | NCBI WGS metagenome assembly OLQX01 (sample SAMEA3136701, study PRJEB25190) | human gut metagenome | reverse complement strand
TTAGATTTTCCCTGTTAGCACATTACCTAATTACCATTTCCTGTAATTACTAATCGTGTAATGCACACCCTAGATTTCTAGGTTCACATACTTATTCAACACATATTACTATGTGAGGTGACTACTATCTAATCAATAACAAAATTATTTTCCATACATAATAACTTAACAGCGTCAATTGCCTCTTGTTTTTCTTCATCTGTTCCAATAGAAAATACTTCATTATTCCAAATTTTTGAAATATCATTACTATACAAACCAATATTTCCACCTGTAAATGCAGCGTTCAAACCATTATAAATTGTTTCATTGTTTAGTTCCGTAGGTTCCGCTTTTTTCATGTTATAATATAACGGAACAATATTTTTCATGTTTCGTTCTGCAATTTTAATAAAATCAGAATCCGCAACTACAAGTGATTTATCTCCGTCAACATCAAATTGAAGGATTCTACTTATCAAATCATGTGTACTTGTATATATACCATGCGTAATAAACCATTCTCTAATTGTATCCGATTTTGGTTTGTAAGCCTTATAAGCTACATTAAACCTTACTGCATGTTCTTTATATAAATGTGGACTTCTTAAACAGTCAAGTTTTTCATTGTTTTTAAATAGCCAACAAAAAACTTCTCCATCATCTAATAATCCTTTTGGATTATCGATATGTCCAAACCAATATTCACATGCCGCATAAAAATCTGGAAGTAGAAAAGTATATTTTCCAAATACCTCTAATTTCCCACTTCTATATTTTTTTAATAAGCTATTTTTTACTTCTCTAATCACATCTTTTGCATATGTATCAGACAATAGAGAAGGGTAGATTTTAATAGCTTTTTGGAAAGCGGTCATATTCGTATTATAAGGAGTAACCCCTAATATCTCCATCATAGAGTCTTTTGATTTGCAGATATTTGACAATTTTTCATATGATTTTTTTGTAAGCAAGTCAATTTCTTCGTCTGTAATATCTGTTAAAGTTTGAATCATTTGATAATTGATTTTTGCATTTTTAATACGATCTTCTTCAATATTACATCTGCCTGCTGTGCAATTGTATTTCTTGAAATATGATTTATATTCATCCCAACTATTATAATACTTATACATTTTAAACTGAGATTTTGTGAAAATAATCTGAATATCTTCTTCAAATATATCATGTTCTTTCCCATAAATATCCTTGATAATAGGGGAGTAGTTATTCACTTTTATAAATCTTTTAAAATCAAAAACTCCCAATAATCCTTTAACCCAAGGTGAACGGAACATGAAATTCTTTTTACTGATTTCTGGGAGAATCATTCCAGCGCCATCAGTATGTGGAATAGGTGCTTTATCTGTTTTTCTAGTAATTGAATAATCTAATTCATTAATAAAATCAAACGTCCCTTCCACATAAGTTTCAAAATCATCAACAACAATCGTCCTATCAATATCAAAATCATTCCATTCATCAGTAGCAGAATTGGAAAGAGCCATATATGCAAGGTGTTTATTGACATTATTTCCACCTTTTAAATTAATTTTGTCTATTGTTAATCCACACATAATTGTTTTTTCAATTCTATTCCATGTGGATTCTTTGATAAATACTGCTTTCTTTTTTCTAATTTGACCAGCAGAAGAAGTAAAGTATTTATATTTTTCATCTTTATATTTAAACCCAAAGAAAGACATATCTTTAAATACATCAAAATAATAAACTTGTACTACTAATAATTCGTCTGTTAATTCATCTTGTTTTAATCCAATAGTTCTACTTAATGATGAATCAAATACAGAAATAATGTTTGTATCGTTTAAGTCATCTTCTCGTAAAGTACGAATATGATCCTTTCCTTTTACTTTAATATTTTGAGATACTTTATTTTTTAATATTTTTAAAAGTTTATCTTTTGATTCTTTTGCTTTTTGTCTTTTATGATTAATTTTCGAATTCCAATAAAAGTATTTATAAATTAATCTGGAGGTATATGGTATAATATCAACTTTTGAGACGTTGCCATTTTTTATTGCATTTAAATCTTGTTTTGTATACCCATATTCCAACATTACATCTTTCATAATTTTTATCTTATTGGATAGGTAATTTTTTTCGCTTCTATATTTACAATTCATATCATGTAGATACTTTTCATGATTACTATAAAAATGTCCAGTATCTACAGAATACATATTTATCTGTTTGTCTAACAAGGTAAGTCACCATCCATTCTTGATAAATTTACAATGAATTTTAATTCTGTATTTATATAACGGTAATAATCTTCATATGCCCATTTTTTCCCCCTAACAAATGGCACGCCCATACGATACAGTGGAATATTATTTTTTTTGCAATATTCATTCTTCGCAATATCTCTTTGTTGTGCAACGATTCTTTGTCTTTGCCTTGGTGTATTATTTGAATAGTTATATCTATGTTCTTCATCGTCTACTTCTACTAAATAAATTAATTTTTCGTTTTTGTTAAATACTGCAAAATCAAATTTTAATTCTTCATTTGATTCTCCAATTAAATCGTGAAATCTATATTGAGGTTTAACATTACACATCATATTTCTAAAATAGTCCCATACAACCTTTTCATTAAATCCCATATTACATACTGGACACCAACGCCCTTTAACGATATTATTAGGAAGAATATCCCATATAAAATTATGTTTATTACATTTAACTGAAACGTGCGTTTGACTATTTATATATGGTGTTAAAAGTTCACCGTTTTTTTCTTTACAGATTTTTTCTATTCTTTTTTGAAAATCTCCAGCCCGTCCAGAACAATAAGGACACCAATGTTCTCCGCTATATAAGGCATCAGCAGTTGTAGCAAAAACTGGATGTTCAGGATTATCACATTTAAAATGATAAGTATCTTTTGCTCTAGTCCATTTTTCCTCTAAAACTTTTCCACCATGTTCTTTACAATAATCAACAAGCCTATCATAATAAAAAGACTTGTCATTCTTTTTGGTTCTTTTTGCAGAATTAGATTTTCTTTCTGATTGACATTTTTTGCATGGTAGAAAAAACGGTTTGCATATATTTTTAGCATTTATTGTAGTACAAGTATCTCCATGTAAATCACAATGATAAACAAGATCAATTGGTTTATTAGAACCATTATATTCACTTAATATTTCAACTTTATCTCCATGATAATTTTTTACCTTTTCTAAAAACCATTCATTACTCTTATGTAAATTGCTTATTTCTATTTCCTCCAATCTATTTAATTTACTCAATATCCTCCATATTTTTTACTTTATATCCAAGCCATTCTAATAACCATCTAATCCCTTGAATACAATCATAATGAACATATTCGCCATCGTCATTTTCGATATATTCATCACCCTCAAAAATTCCCTCTCCACAAATAGAGCAGTAGTGGCTAATCTTTTTGGGTGCATAATTTGGACACCTAGAACTACAGTTATCACAATAGCTTTTCCCACAAACTTCAAGCATTTTAAGCACCAAGTCTTTCTTTCTCAAAGAATTCATTTCCTTTATCAAAACATTTTTGTTCATATTGATAACGCTTTATGTAATAATCAAAGAATCCATCTTTTAACATTTCCTCAACTTTATTTGCAATATCAACTTTGATAGTTTTAAAATCAGAATCTTTAAATTCCAAATTTTCCGCTTTTTCAACTAAACTCCACATATCAATTGTCTTCTCATGCAGCATAAGTCTTACGATATATTTTTCTTTGTCTCTATCCCAATAAGATAGTGCTATAACTTTATAATTATTTCTCAAATCAATTTCAATGGTGTCTCTGTTTAATGATTTAAATCTAAGCATATTTTTTATCCTCTTTCTTTCCTGTGTTTAGTGTTGAATCATTTCTCAAATTTTTACTATTTACAATTGTCCACCTAATAGCACTTGCAACTTTTGAAGCTTGTCTTCCGGCATCACCAGCACGTTGTGTACAAAAATCAGATTGTGAAATATCATTTTGTCTGTATCTTTGGAATTCCTGTCTTGATGGAATTCTTAAATTGTTGCTACCAGGTATCATGTAATGTGTTTTTGTGTTTGTTTCTACCATATTTAATTGTTTCTCCTTTTCTTTTCAAAATATATTTTTTATTCATAATCGTTGTCTCCTTTATGAGATAATGGTGTGAATGATAAGAACTCTTCACTTATAATATTCTCTTTTTTTGCGTTTATATTTTTACAAAAAATGTTTTCTGTATTAACAAATAGGGCAATCACTGTTATAATGATAATGATGCATCACTTGCAACTTATAAACCAAATACCACAAACTGATTATTTATCAGGTACGGAAGGAGTGGGCATCATTATCATTGACATCTTAGGGATTACTCTCCAAAAGTGGTATGCATACACGAAAGGAGAGTATATGACTCAAGTTTTCATCTTCGTTCTACCTCCTGTTGCTTTTGTGAGTATTACCATCCTCGCTAAGTATTGTGTATCAAGATATTCACGATACAAAGAAATGGAATTACTCTTGAACTCAGGCGTAGAGCATTGCGAGGTCTGATTGGGTAATTTGGTCAACCGAATTATTCGGTTCACCAATTCTATTATTCCCTTTTTCATTTAAAGAACCTTCTCTAATCCCATACAATCTCTCCAATTCTTTAATTCGTTTTCCAACTTTCTTCGCTGATCCACCGATGTCTCCACGTTGACGGATATTGGTTTCTAACAAATCTTTGATTACAGAATCTTCATCGTTATATGATTTGATTTCACACATAATTGAATCAATCCCTAATTCATTGCAAGCCCTAACTCTTTGATGACCTGAAACAATAACCATATCTGTTGTTACTACAATAGGTTCAATAACTCCACTTGTTTTAATTGATTCGAGAAACTCTTTCCATTTTTCGCCACTCATATCATCAAAAAACTCATTATTTCTTGGATGTGGTTTTAATTCGTTAATATTAATCTGTTGCATTTTAATTTTTCCTTTCTTTAAATATTTTTATTAAATGGTTTCATATGTATAATTCTCTTTTTTAATTTTCCATTTCTATAAAATCATATTTCTCAAAAACATCTACACTGCGTATTTTCTCTAAATACTCATCGTAATTATTTTTTTCATATAGCTTTTCGTATTTTTTATTTTCTGATAATACATAGTGATATATACTTAATATTTCTGACTTACTATAATTTTCTCCCTTTCCCTTCAGTAATTGTTGATACTTTTGGGCAAGCATACGTTTATTATTTGCTGTCTCGTTATTATTTTTTAAATAGCGATATGTTTCACGATGTTTCTTCTGATCAACAGCAAATTTATCAATATATGTAGAATCAGTTAGTCTTCCATAGATATTAGACATACGTTTTATATTATTGCTATCATCAACAATAAAATCTTCGTGGCGATATATATAAAGTAAGCCAGCTTCTTCTAGGGCTTTGTTGTATTCAATAATTGTCCTTTCTGATATTCCTGATAGTTTCGATAAATAATCGATAGTGACGTTTCCAACAACTCTATTCTTACTTTCTCCATTTGGAAGGAATACAGTTATCTTGCTGCTAATAGTTCCAATCAATAAAACAAAATATCTTAGTAGCAAAAAATTATTCGTATTATCAATCTGAAAGATTTTTTTCACTTCGTTAAAAGTGATAGTAGTGAATTTATCTTTTTTCACATTTATCCATAATTTTGAACAATCTAAAATATAATGTTTTTGAATTTCGTTTTCTTTTTCAATAATTCCATTATCAATCAATTCTTGTAATCCACATCTAATATAATCAGAAATCCGACGTCTCTTTGATACTTGTCCGGTAAGATAAAATTCTAATTGCTGTTGAGTTACACATTGAACTGGCATATGCGCAGGTATTGACAAAGCGTGCAACACACAATACACAGCGATTGAATAATTGGATAAGGTTTTATTTTCAATCAATGTCTCAGGAATAAATAGACTAATATCATTGTTTTCTTCTATAAAAATCACTCCCTTTTAATAAAATGCTCTCAAATGCCTAAAATACTACATGGTGAAATAAGTGTACAATTTTTAACATTACACTACCCAAGTGTAAGAAGAAAATATGTCAAAAGTTGTACGTTTTTTGCAGTTAAATCAGTATTAATGATAATCAGTATTAATGTATTTAAATCTCACTCCTTTCGGAGATGAAGATTCTCGTTCTTTTTTATTTGTGTTTCCATTTTTTAATTTTCTTCTCTAAGAACTCATTCTCTTTTTTAAAACACACTTTATGTTAAAAATTTTCTTGAACCAAAATAGATGCTATATTAATTGCTCTCGTTTATCTGACACTGGCGTATCAAAAATAGTAATATATCTTGTTGAAGTGATTGGATCATCTTCAGATGCAATTCCATATTTAATTAGATTATCATTTACAATTCCTTCAATCATTTGTCTGTATTTCTGTTTGAATTCATATGGCTCTAATGGATAACAAGACGTAATATTGTTTTCATAGCAATAATCAGCTTGTATTTGATTTGTGTCTATGTTATAGATATTCTCCATTTCTTCTAAGATATTTTTATATAATTCTCCTCTTGTAATATCAAAGTAATCTTCTAATAACTGATACTTTGGATTCATTTTTGCAAACCAAGGATTGTATGGTTTCTTATATCGTGGTTTTTCTTCGATTTGTTTTTGGTCTTGAAGTTGAGATTCTACATTAGACAATCGTTCATCCTGTTTTTCTAAAATAGACATCATTCTATTTAAAGCTGATGAAACAGTAGTAATATCAATCATTTCTCTATTACGATATCTTTCCACAATATCCCACACCCAATCCATGAATTGGTTAGCTAAAGGCTGTCGAAACCATCTGCACAATTCCATAATTCCTCTTTCTGTGTAATAGACACGTTCTTGTTCATCACTTTTTGACAGGTTAGCCCCAATCTGGGTACCACCTTCCAACTTGATTCTTAAACACAATGATTCCAATCTGTCTTTGTGTTTAAGATGAATCTTGCGTATTGCTTTTGACGGATTCGCATATTCCAAAGCAGTTCCAATCTGTTCTCGTGTCAGCAAAATGTCATCCTTCATATTTCTGTAGAAGTTGCATTGTAGTTCTCCGAAATTTTCTGTTGTGATTAATTTTAAGTTACTCATTTTTTCTTTCCTTTCTTTTTTACATACTTGATACTGTGTTAGTATTTTTCTTTTTGATTTGTGATAAGTTTTAGTTTATAAAATATTGGATTGAGAATTATAAATGGTGATATACATTTATTCTCCTAACGGTATGTCAATATTTGTAAAAGTGATGGAGTGGAAGAGAGAACATATATAGTTGATTTTTTGGTGGATAAATTTATGATATTTTTTAGATTTGATTTTTTATATGGCGCATGATTAGAATTCTTTAGTGCTGATATGGGATGTATTTTACATTTATGTCGTCTATTTTCAATTTCAATAGCGGTAGTGGTAAATTGTAAGGCTGGATATGTAAAATGGATTTTAGACAAATATTCTCGTCTAAAAGCAAGTATATATGTCAAAGATTTTTTGAGATGTTTTTCTGAGTTTAAAATTAAAGACTTGAAGGATTAAAAATAGAAATAGTGAATGAATAGTGAAATTAAAAAGACAGGTATCGCACCTGTCTTAGTTGATGAATTTGTTCAGATTGTCATACAGCGATCTCATCATGTCTACAAATTCTTGTATATCTGTGAAATAGTTTGGATAAGCTGCCCTTAGAGAATCAAATGAACTTGCGGATACAAGAACTATATTTTTATCAGATTCCAATTTGCCTTCCAGTTGATTGTATACTTCAGTTGCAACTTCGATATTTTTTGTTTCAAAAGACTTTATACGCATTCTTTTACGTGTATAATCCAATATAAGTATATAGTAGTTATTCTTTTTGTTTTCGTTTTTCTCGTCAAAATCAATTGCAACATTTAATCCGCTTAATGTTGACACAATATTGTGTTTTGAATCCAATGATTTTATTTCTTTTATTAATTCATCCGCCGATTCAGAAGTGTTTGGACAAACTGGTGTACCTTCTTTTAATGCTAAGATAGAAGATACCAATGTAAAGAATCTCAAAATATCTTCATTACCTTGGCTGGATTTCAGATTGCTTTTTGTATATATTCCCATCATCTCAACAGCCGTTGCCCATGTGTGTTGTATTTTTGTGCGGAATTGAATTTCTATTAACATATTTTTATTATATGTTTCTTTCCTGTCACTGTGAAACTGATATACCATATGATAAGAACGGTATCCAGATTCTTTTGGATTTTGAATATAGTCGTATTCACGCTTCAGTATGTGTCTGATCCGAGAGCTTTTGTATTGATTCATTGCAGAATACACTTCATCAATAGAATCTACAATTACTCTACAGCCACCTAAGTCTTGCATACGGTATAAATCCATTTTAGGAAATCGTTCTATTTTACCTGTTATGGAATCTAATCGTTTTAATCGCTGTACAACTATTGAATCAGGATTTTTACTTCTTAAGTTTGAAGCGATTACTTGTAATGGGTAAGCATGAGATGAACGCCAATTGTTTAATACCTTTAACGCATCTTGCCTTTCTTTTTTAGATGAATTCTTATCTGCAATTGTTTTACCTGCTTTGTTTATTTCTGATTTTGAATATTTTGGTATTTCCCATTTTGCTACCGTGCTTTCTTTCATTATATCACATTCTTTCTGTGCTTTATTTATGATACTATCAATTATATCATAAGCTTCAGTCCGGTGAAAAGTGTAATTATTACTTTGTTTTTGAATTTTTGTTGTCATTGATTATCTCCCTTTTAGTTATTATTTGGCTCTGTATCGAATAGAGTTTTGCGTTTGAAGTTTTTGAGTTGTTCTTCAGTCTGTAATCCATATTTTATTAGGCTGCCATCAATAAGTAATGTTAGAGCATCTCTAAGTTGTTTATTATGCTCAATAGCATCCATTGCATAACATTCATTTTTAAGTAAATGGTTTTCATAGCAGTAGTCTTCATGAATTTGATTTATATCAACATCATAAGTGTCTTCTAGTTCTTTATAAATAGAAGAGTACAATTCACTTCTTGTGCAGCCAAAATATTCCATAAGCATTTTATATTTAGGTGCAATTTTCCTATACCACGCTGACGGATATTTGTTTTCTAAAAGATAACGATTCTTTTGTGAATACTCTAATTGATATAATCTTTCATTGATTGGTTGTAGAGCTGTGGTTATTACTGTTGATATAGTTTCAGCCAATAATTTCGTGTCTAATGTACTTGTGGTTTGATTATCAATGAATACAGATGCCAGAACGTCAGCGCACTTGTCTTGGTATAGTTCTAGTTTTGACACTAATTCTGGTTGATTTCTTTTCATAGTAGGTGTTATATTGATCTTGGCTAAAGCTAATGGCAATTTACGTTGCGAAATACAATATGTTTCTTTTTCGTCAAATAGGGTGGTGCCATTTTTAGACACTACCTCTTGTGTTGGTATATTGAACTTTATTATTTCTTTTGATATAACAACATCATTAATCCATTTGTCACGTCTTTTTCTGATTTGGTTTTTGTCTATAAATCCGATTCCTTTAAGAACTGAATTGATAGCAGTATAGATTTCACCCGTTGAGTTATCTTTTAATGCAATTAATTCATCTCCGTAGAAATCAAATGTTGATGTTTGTAAAGCTGTGTTATTCATAATTCTTTTTATCCTTTCTTTTTTGTGAAATTTTGTATATGTATATATTCCCTTATTGGTATTGTGAAAATGATGTAAAGTATACCCCCCAGTGTGAATATGGTGATAGAATGATGAATGATACATGATAGTTTAGTAGTTTGATTGAGGTGTGTTTCTTATATAAAGGATTAAATTTAATCTGAGAGATTTTTAAGCGAGTTTTTATGTTAGGTGGTAAATTTATCGTGTGAATGGTTTAAATTGATTTTAAGTGCGATTTGCGTTAATTTAGTCTAAGGATTTGGGGGAAAGAAATTTGTTTTAGGTGAGATTGCAACGTATAGATATAAGAAGAGCTGTGTAAGAATTGTCTTGTGCAGCTCTTTTTGCTGTTCAGATTTTTATTTCTAATTTTTATGAGTTCGATGGAGTTCGAAGTTTCGATTAAAATTTTTCAAAATTGGATTGTCTAAGAGCATTGAATTATATGTGATTTTCGGCAGTGAGAGAGTGGTTAAATTGACGGATTGAATGGTTGTTTTTTGATTGGTTTTGATACGATTTTTGAACTGGTGAGGGTGAGTTCGAGAAAAGTGGCTATTTATAAGGGTTTGAGGTGAGTTGGGTAGTGAAAAATGTGGTATTTTTGGTGGCTTTGAATTGTCTGAAAATTATGTAATGGTTGAAAAATAAGGGTTTTGTCGAACTCAGTGTCGAAGTGGTATTTGAAATCTTAATGGAATTGTGTCTGGATTTAATACAATTATTTCTTGGATGAGCAGACAGATTCGGAGGGTTGAAAATTTGATATTGTCCGTGTGTGGAACACATCATAGGTAAAATGCGCAATTATGGCATGTTGAAAATGTAAATACACCCCCTCTATATACTATATATAGCAAGGGATATTAGAGGTTATACTATATATTGTAGTTGTGTATGTGTACTACATACATATACATACAATTACAATAGTTTAATAGTACTAGTATTAAGCTATTTAGTGCGGTAAAGTGATTAAACAATAATAGTAATTACTACTATTTTTGTTCGCCAAAAAAGTTATCCACATTCACTATAAAGTTATCAACATAGTGTGGATAACTACATATAACGGTATTAATAACTATATGATACAGTACAAAACGCTCTGCTACACAACACAAACTACTATACAACATAGTATTGAAAACTACATAACACCGCACACCATACAAAATCACACGTCTAAACAAATTGCACAAATTGTATAAACAATACAAACAATATAACCCAGCATTAATATATTGTACTACCTAAATCATACAATACCGCGCAATAACCACAAATACAACACAATATACCAAAATGTTACTATAACACTACTACAATACATCTAATTTATTACACAATACACTACAACTATCTCTACTACTAATACAACTATAAACAACTACACCTAATACACACTACAACTCGCATAATACACTATACAATAGATACTATTGCACATAAACGGTATACAATACACATTGTTATATCTAATATATTACACAACTCTACAATATACTACACAACACAGTATACTGTACATACAACTACACTAAACAGTCTATATAATACCTACAATAATATCTAATTGCACATACAATACAACTCTATTGTATACTGATATAGTATAACTCTAAACAATTCCAGACCAACTATCTAATATGTCTGACAATTATTAGATCTAGCCGTCCAGCACTCAAATACTATTGTTTTTGGTCTCGTCAAAATATGCTATAAAATAAAAATGTCTTTTTGTATTATTAATTAACAAACATATATATTCTACAATAGTTTTTTCATTGCATAAATCAAAGTTTTTTATTAAATCTCTATAATCATATTGTAAACCAACTAAAGGAGCAAAATATTTTTTTGTTTGTCCGTACATAGTATACTGAATTAATTTAAACCTTTTATATATTTCCTCGTCACAAATATCATATATTTTTTTAAGTGTGTTTTTAATATGATTATAATCAATATTAGTAAAAAACAATGCATTGTCTCGATAATATAATTGATAAACAGTATTAGCAAATAATAACAAACTATAATTTTCTTCGCTATATTTATTTTTAAATAAATATTCTGCTATATGTCTGTATTTTGGTTTATTGATAAAATCATTTTTAAAAAACAATGTTTCATATAAATTATCAGTTATAATATATTTATATATAATATCAGTTTCTTCTTTAAATTTTAATTCATAACCATGATTGTTTTTGTGTATAATCAAAAAATCTTTTGTGTTTCTATGATATAGTGAACGGCGTATTATATTATATATATCTCCCCATGTCTCTATACAGTCCATATCATAATATTCCTTTGCTGTCTAAATCTTTCTTTATAAGATCTTTTATATAACTATTTGCACTCTGTCCAGTTTCTTCTAAATATTGTTTTAATCTTTTCCCCTCTATAATATCAGTAGGGCGATAACTTATAGCAAACTGTATACTTTTCTTTCTGTAATTATCCTGTGCTTTTTTATTGTATGCCATATAATCAAACCTTTCTTTTATAAAGTTTTATATTGTATCACATTATACATATATAATCAATAATAACATTTTATATTATTCTATTTCTATTGATATATATAACAAATACACAATAGCTAAAGCTATATAGTGCGTGTATATTATATACATTGCACAAAGTTAAAAAAATATAGCTAAACCTATTTACAAATAGCTAAAGCTATAATATAATAACCTTACAAACAAAACAGACAACAAAACAAACGATATAATTAATAAATCCAAAATATGTTATCTGAATTGTTAAAAAATGAGCGGTCACAAAAACCGCCCACCAATGGGATTAAAAAGATTTCGCTTTCCAATCCGAAATATCACAATTTTTATTGTAAAGTAAAATCTTTTAACTGTCAAGTCTGACAGTGAAAATTCCCAAAACAAAACTAAAAAAGGAATATTGCACCTTGAAAAGTGAATAGTGAAATGTTAGACAGGTATATGTTTATATGGTATAATTTCCTTATTATAATAGGGAGGTGACACAGAGTGGAAATAAGTAATAATGCTGAATTATTAAAAGCAGTCGATGAAGCTATAAAAGATTCAGGGTATAAAAAAAGCTGGATAGCAGAGCAACTGGGTATCAGTAGACAGGGGTTTAGTAACCTTTTAAATAAATCAAATTTCAGTTTGGATGATGCAAACAAGATCTTAAATGTTATCAACAAAAAAACAGTAACTAAAATAAGTGAAAAATAATTCATTGAAATAGTTGACAAACAGTAAAACATATGTTATTATATAATCACAAAAGGAAATACAAAAAGTAGTTGCCAACGCTACCAACGAAAAACAACTACTTTTCCAAACACTTCTTGCAAAGTGATTATATATAGTTTAACATTTTAGTATTCACTTTTCAAGTCGTGATTCACAATTTCTTGTGAAAATTCCTTTTTAAATTAAAACTGAAAACAGTAATTTCTCTATCTTATAAGGGAAAAGGTAAAGCGAAACGAAGCGTACCTTGAATCTGTTATATGAAAAATATAACCGTTGTAAGAATTACAATGTCCACAGGTTAGGCGGTTCTGAAAAAGTAGATACCTAAACGCATATAGGAATGACAAGCGAAACATGATTTTGCATAAGTCATATAAAAAAAATTCACTTCCAAAGAAAAGGAGGTGATAAAGATGCAAAAGTATTTTATACATACAAAAACAGAGTGCAACGAAACACACTTTGAAATAGTCGATAACAACAACGATTTAGTAGAATCGTTTGACTTTTCCGAGTATTCTGAAGCACTCAAAGTATTGAAACAACTAAATTATAGTTGATTTTTTGGAGGGTGTCAAGTTGGCATCCTCTTTTATAATTAAAATCTTGTATTTAGGCATGACAAAAGTAAGACCTTACAAGTGCAATACATTGTTAGAGTAGCAATGCAAAATAAATACCCGTGACGGTTGCAAGGAGTACACGTAAACCAGGAATTGCAAAAAAGGTATAAAAGAACCTAAAGACTTTTAAGCTCAAGACTGGCAATGCTTCCAATTGTGCCAGCGTTGGGAGTGCATATCTCCCTACAAAACAGATTATGCAGGTATGGGAAGAACCTTAAAACTTAAAAGCCGTCAACTTACATAGAACGGGATAGAAAATGCAAGTAGGGAGCGAACATAATGAGCGAAACTGGTTCACTTTACGGAGTGTTAAAAACCCAGTAACTTCCTAAAGTATTATAAAGAATACTGAAAACAAATAAGCCGGAACGAGAGAGCCGGAGCGGTGGGAGCGCCAACTAACCCGATGAAAGCGCAACTCTCATTTTTAGTTTGATTATGCAAGTCATAGAGAACAAGCAAAAAAAAGATCTGTTTCGGGCAAAATCAGAAAGCTAGTACCGAGTACGAAAGTAGTAGAAACAACTTTATTTCTAATGTTTTCGCATATGGCTTGTATAAATGAGACTAAAAAGAGAATAAACAATAGAAAGGAGACGTGAAACAATGATGAACAAATATTACTTTTCAGAAGATAATCGAGAATCACTCCCAGACATTATGGATAAAACATTTTCAGAAAATCAGCTAAAGGAAGTTTATCTAGATATCATCGACAAAACAGAATATAAAGATTTTTCTGAATGGTTTTTTGACATGCTCAAAAGTGGCTTAATTATTCACAGATAAACGAAAGCGAGGAAATAAAAATGAAGAAAAGAGAAATCGTAAAAAATATAATTATAATTTTAAACTGTGGACAGGAAAACAAAGAATACAAAAACAAAATCATTGATGCCTTGGACGGTGTGAACTGGTATTTATCAAACGAACTTAT
>OLQX01002046.1_pt1 | contig 14665 bp, 10 predicted proteins | sample 1672581 | NCBI WGS metagenome assembly OLQX01 (sample SAMEA3136701, study PRJEB25190) | human gut metagenome | reverse complement strand
CCGCAACAGTGAGCTGTGGGACGAATACCCGGAGCTGCACCGGCTGGAGTACACCGTGAACAAGACCGGCAAGGCCAAGGCGGAGCTGATGAAGCGGTACGGCAACTGGAGCGCGGCGGTGGCCGAGGCCCGCAGCCACGGTGTGGCCCTGCGGCAGGCCGACGGCGTGCGGGACGGAAACCCGGCGGAGCAGTACGAGAGCATTGTGAACGACACCCGGGCCGTGGGCGGCATCCAGGACGGTGCGCGGGCGCTGTGGAAAGCGGCGGCCCAGCAGGCCGGTGTGGAGGGTGTCATGAGCATGGAGAGCACCGAGTGGCTGGACGTGCTGATGAATCTGCATGACAGCATCAAGCCGGAGATGCGCAGCCGCTTTGCGGACGAGGCCGAGTACGAGGACGCCCGGGTGGAGCTGGCCGGGCGGATGATCGAGGACATTATGAACGTGCCCGAGATGACCGACGCCCAGGCTATTTTTGAGGGCATGCAGAAGCAGGCGCTACAGATGGCCAAGGCGGCGGCCGGAGATGAGGCAAGGGCCGCCGAGGTGGAGAAGGGCATGCAGGGTGTCCAGAAAGTGCAGCGGCAGGAGTTTGCCCGCCGACTGGCCGCCAACCAGCGCACCGAGACCCGGAGCGCTGTGAAGATCGACGGAAAGACCTTTACCAACCTGGGCGACGTGAACGAGTACATCACCTACCAGCGGGAGGAGTTCCGCCGGAAGCTGAAGCAGCAGGAGCAGCGGCTGAAAGCCCAGCGGCAGGAGGACATGGACGCAGCAAAGCTGTGGTACAAGGAACGCATGGGCGAGCTGCGGGAAGAAAACGACTATCTGGCCGATCAGGTGAAGCAGGAGCAGCGCCGGGCCGACCGGGCGGAGCGCTCGCTGATGATCCAGGACAGGGAGATCCAGGACTGGGAACTGATGAACCAGCAGAAAGCTGCGGAGTGGTACCAGAAGCAGACGGAGCGGAACGCCATTGCGCTGGAAGTGGCCCGCCAGCAGCGGGACGAGGACATTGCCATTGCGAAGAAAGTAGCCGAGAACCGGGTGCAGCGGGCCCGGGACGCCCGGAAGGCGGACGAGCTGAAACGGAGCATCCGGGCGAACGCGGCCCAGCTGAACCAGATGGTGCTGCGGCCCCAGCAGGGCAAGTATGTGCAGAAGGGGCTGATCGTGGAGGCGGCCGAGGTGGCCAAGCTGGCGAACCTGGTGACCCTGAACAGCAAGGCTGTGAACCAGCTGACGAGGCTGCAGGACAGCATTACGGCCAGCATGGGCAGCGAGGGAGCCCCCAACGCCATGACCGAGGACTGGAAGCAGAGCAAGGTGCCGGAACTGATCCAGACGCTGCGGGAGGACCTGACAGCTGCGAAGAACGCCCGGCTGGACAAGCTGCACGAGCAGCTGGCCCAGGCGGAAGCTCTGCCGGACAGTGAGAAGGCAAGGGCATTGCAGGACCGGCTGAAAGCGCGCATCCGGGACACGGAGAACCGTGTCAGCCTGCCCATGACAGTGGACCAGCTGCGGCTGCTGAAAGCCATTACCAGCAGCACGCTGCATGTGATCCGCACCGAAAACAAGACCCTGAGCCTTGCAAAGGCTGAGGAAGTGAGCGCCATTGCGGACGCTGCTGCCTACGAGGTGAAAACCAGCAAGGGCAACCGCCCCGGCGGGCGGTTTGACGGGCTGCGGAACACGCTGACCAAGTACCAGCTGGACATGCTGGGCGGCGAGCGGGTGTTCCGCATGCTGGGCGGCTACGCAAAGAACGGCCAGATGGAGAAGCTGGCGAGGATGCTGAACGACGGCCAGCGCCGGCAGAGCGAGATCATCATCAAGGGCGAGAAGCTCTTTGCGGACGTGACGGGCAAGACCCACCTGAAAGAGATGGACGCCTTTGCCGGGCCGGGGGCCGAGACGGTGGACATCGGCCTGACCGACACCAAGGGCAACAGCGTGCCGCTGAACCACGCCATGCTGTGCAGCCTGTACATGCATCTGCAGAACGCGGACAGCCGACAGCATCTGCTGAACGGCGGCCTGACGGTGCCGAACATGGAACAGTACACAAAAGGAAACATTGAACGGGCCTACCAGGAGGACCAGACCGTGCACCTGGGCGGCTTGCAGAATGCCGACGGCACCCCGATGGCGGACACGGTGCTGCAGACGGTGGAAAACGCTCTGACCGACTACGACCGGGCGTGGATCGCGGACATGCAGGAACTGTTCAACCGGTACACCACAAACCTGATCAACGAGACCAGCATGCAGCTGCTGGGCTACAACCGGGCGGGGGTGAAAAACTACTACCCCATTGCGGTGGACAAGAGCGCCCTGGCGACCCAGATCGAGGGGCTGAACCTTGACGCCACCATTGAGGGCCGGGGCTTTTTGAAGAACCGTGTAAAGAAAGCGGTGCAGCCCATTTTGCTGGAAGAGTGCAGCAATGTGGTGCAGCGCAGCATCCGGGACACGGCGGCTTATGCGGGCTTGGCACTGCCCATCCGGGACGTGCAGAAGGTGCTGAACAGCAACGTGGAAACAAAAGATGGCGTGTACAACCTGAAAAACGGCATCATCAAGGAGCAGTGGGGCCGCAGCGCGGTGGAGTACGTCAACGACCTACTGACCGACCTGCAGACCAAGCAGCGCAGGCGACCGAGTACGGCCAACAAGGTGCTCGACCGGCTGCGGGGCAACTACGCCGGGGCGATCCTGACTTTGAATCCGGGCGTGGCCATTGCGCAGGCAGCCAGTCTGCCCACGGCGGCGGCCGTGCTGGGCACCGACACCATGGCGTCGGTGGTGCCCTTTGTAAAGAACTTCTCCCCGAAGCAGCGGGCGGCGCTGGAGACGGAGATCTCGGAACACGGGGACGTGCTGCTGGAGTGGCGCAAGCGCGGCAGCCAGCGGGGCGAACTGGCCAGCATTGGCAAAGGCCTCACGCCGGCAGAAAAGGCTATGGACAAGCTGCCGAAAGCCCTGACCGGGTGGATCAACGGCGTGGACGAGGTGACGGTGGCGGCGCTGTGGGAGGGCAGCAAGGCCTATGTGAAGAACCACCCGGGCGAATTTGCCGAAGGGGCCGCCCAGGAGGGCAGCGAGGACTACTGGCAGGCCGTGAACCGGATGTACCAGAAGGTGATCGAGCAGACCCAGCCCAACTATACCGTGATGCAGCGGGCAGGCATCCAGAGAAATCCCAACGAGGTGCTGAAGCAGCTGACCATGTTTACCACCCAGCGGTTCCAGAACTACGGCATCCTGGCTGACGCCGTGATGGACTACAACGCCCAGAAAGCGCGGTTTGAAGAGGGCGAAACGGAAGAGACCAAGGCAGAGCTGCAGCGGGCCGGCAAGCAGCTGCAGCGGGCGGCGGGGAGCCAGGTGGCGCAGACGGCCGTGTTTGCCCTGATGAAGATCGGCGCGGACTTTTTGCTGCACCGGTGGGACCGGGAGCAGGACGAAAACGGGGACGTGACCCTGAAAAGCCTGCTGAGCCGTTTTACCGGGCTGTTTACCGAGAGCGCGGCCGGAAACTTTTTGTACGGAGGCGAAGTATACGGCCTGGTGGACAACGCTTTGCACGGAAAAAACTACGACGTGCTGAGCGTGGCAAGCATTACAGTGGTGAACAACCTGGCCGGGGACGTGGACAAGTTTGTGAGCGAGCTGCGTAAGGACACGGCAGACATGGACGAAACGAAGCTGGCCGCCCACCACGGCAAGGTGGAGAAGTACGCCCTGACCCTGATGGAGGACGGACTGGAAATTGCCGGCGTGCCCTTTGGCAACGGGCGGAAGATCATCGAAGCGTTCAAGGGCTATGTGAAGGATGCGGAGAACGTGGCCAGCGGCGGGAAATTTACCTTTAACAGCCTGCCCAGCAGCGCCACTGGCCAGTATGACCGGTTGTATGATGCCTATGCCAGCGGCGACGCGGGCGAGGCGCAGGCGGCCATGGAGAAGCTGCAGGAGATGGGCAAGGAGGAAGAGGCCTACAAGCAGCTGAAGACCCGCCTTGCAAAGTACGACGACCGGGTGCAGCAGGCGGCCCAGGCCCAGGTGAAAAGCAACGACAGCCAGCGCCAGCAGCTGACGCGGCAGGTGATCCGGGACCTGTACGAGGCGCTGGGCATCCGGGAAGGCGCAAAGGCTGACGCGGACAAGCGGGAGGCCGTGATCGACTGCGTGACCGGCGCCGTGAACAAGCGGGCCAACGAGGTGCTGAAGGGCGACAACGACAGCGTGACCGATGACCTGGTGGCGGCCGTGGACAGCGGCCGGGCACAGGATGTGCAGGAAGAACTTGACCGGCTGCTGCGGGCCGGAAAGAGCGTGACGAACCTGAAGAGCAAGATCACGGAGGTGTGCAAGCCGGAGTATCTGGCCGGCAGCGACTATGACCGGCAGAAGCTGGAGGAGATGCTGCTGGCCCTGACCGATGGGGACGGGAACGCCCTGTACGAGCAGAAAACCTTTGCCACCTGGCTGAAGAACGCCGAAAAGGCGCAGACCACCACGGTAAATGACCCCTACGCAGACCTGAGATAAGAAAGAGCACCCCGGCGGCCGGAAATGGCTGCCGGGGTGCTCTTGCTTTGGCGGAAAGTCCGCAGGTTTTTTGTGCAGCGGAGTGCGGTAGACTGGAAGGGCGAAAGGAGGAGACGCGAATGCGTGTGAAGATCTTGAAGCGCAGTTTTGCCGGGGCGGAGTTTGCCCCGGACGTGCGGGTGCTGAAGGTGGGCGGCCAGAGCAGCGCCGGGGTGGAAAAGCTGGAATTTGAGCTACCGGCAGAATGGCAGGGCCTGAGCGTGACGCTGCATGTGCAGTGGCTGGACGGCACCCTGCCCGCACCGGTGCTGCTGGACGACGAAGACAGCGTGGCGGTGGACAAGACCCTGACGGCCAGCCCCGGCGGCCAGTGGATGCTGCTGGCCCTGGGTGCGGACGGTTACCGGGCCCTGACAAAGCCCACCAAGTACGAGTGCTACAGCACTCTGAACACCGACGGAGACGTGGAAATCAGCCCCACCCAGTACGAGACCTTTGTGGCCCGGGTGCTGGAATACTCCAACACGGCGCAGCAGGCCGCAGCCAGCGCAAAGACCAACGCCGAGACGGCGGCCACCGCAGCAACCCGGGCGGTGAATGCCAAGGGCCAGGCAGAGACGGCGGCCCGGACGGCAACGGCAGGGGCTGAAAGCTCTGAAAATTCGGCGGCGAGGGCAGTGGCAGCAGCCCACCGGGCAGAGCTGGCGGCACCGGAGACCGGGAAGGTGGTGAGCGTCAACGGCAAGGGAGGCGCGGTGCACCTGACGGCTGAGGATGTGGGAGCCATGCCGGCCAGCGGTGCGGCGGTGGTGCAGAGCATCCGGCTGGAGGGCCGCACCCTGACCGTGACGATGGCCGACGGCAACGAAAAGAGCTTTACCACCCAGGACACCACCAGCCTGCCGGCCATGACCGGGGTGCTGGGTACAGAACACGGCGGCACCGGGAAGGAGACCCCGCTGACGGCGGAGGACGTGGGCGCGGTGGAAGCGGGGAGCGGCGTGTACCTCAAGGCGCTGACCGTGCAGGGCAACACAATGACCGTGACCAAGGGCGACGGCAGCACCGAGACCGTGATGCTGGCCCAGGAGTACGTGCTGCCTGCCGCCACAGCGGACGCCCTGGGCGGCGTCAAGGTGGGCGACTATCTGGACGTGGACGAGGACGGCACCCTCAGCGGCAAGACCCTCAATGACAAGATCGCTGCCGCCGTGGCGGTAAAGTCGGAGCCCCGGCTGGTGTGGAACCACTACGAAGAAACCGGAAAAAGGTGGAAGACCTACGATATCAAAATGCCAGACGGCCTGGACTACGTGCACGTCAAGACGAAATACAACAGCAGTACCGGCGGGTACGGCGAGGAAGTAGACATTGCAAAAGGCGGCACCGCCAATCATAGCTACGGAAATGGCACTGGAATTTTCGCATCCAACACGACTTTCCAGACAAACGGGACCCTGCACTTTGCAACAGAAACGTCGACCGGCGGCTACACCGTAGAGATCTGGCTCACCGGCTACCACTACCCCACCCTCGCGGACCTGCTGACGCAGGTGACCGCCGTGGAGAGCAGTGTCACCGATCTTCAGGTGGCCCTGTGCGAGCTGTACGAAGAAAAGGAGGAAAATTGATGGCGAAAATTTATGCAGCCCTGATCCGCAAGGGTATCAAGACGCTGGACGAGGTGCCCGCCCGTCTGCGCAGCACCGTGAAAGCTCTGCTGGCGGAGGTGGAAGCCGATGCTTGAAGCCTGGTCCCGCACGCGGGACGGCACCCGGAAGCTGAGCGCAAACTTCACCGTGGCCGAGTTTGCCTGCAAAGATGGCTCGGACCCTGTGTTCGTGGACAGCAGCCTTGCCGCCCTGCTGCAGAAGATCCGCGACCACTTCGGCCGCCCCGTAGTCATCACCAGCGGCTACCGCACCGCCGCTCACAACAAATCCGTGGGCGGGGCCGCCTACAGCCAGCATCTGTATGGGCGCGCTGCCGACATCCGGGTGCAGGGCATCCCGGTGGAGCAGCTGGCCGCCTATGCAGAGACCTGCCTGCCCGGCACCGGCGGCATCGGCCGGTACCCGCCCCGGGCCGGACGGGCTGTGGGCTGGGTCCATGTGGACACCCGCCCCGCCAAAAGCCGCTGGACAGGTTAAGAAGGAGGTGAATCCAATGGAAAGCATCCTGTCCGCCCTGATCGCCGGTGCCGTGACCCTGATCGGGGTGCTGATCGCCAACAGCCGCAGTCAGGCCGTGACCGACACCAAACTGGAAGAACTGACCCGCGAGGTGCGCGAGCACAACAATTTCGCCCGCCGCGTGCCCATTCTGGAAGAGCAGATGAAGGTGGCCAACCACCGCATCGCCGACCTTGAGAACCATGAACGAATGAAAGAGAGGAACTGATTTATGGAACTGAGCAACAAGATCTCCACCGCTACCCTGGCCCGCACCGCTGTGCTCCTGCTGGCCCTGACCAATCAGGTGCTGAGCGCAATGGGCAAGCCCGTGCTGCCCATCGAGAGCACCACCGTGGAGCAGCTGGTCACCGCCGGCATCACCACCGTGGCCGCGCTCATCAGCTGGTGGAAGAACAACTCCTTCACCGCTGCCGCCGTGGCCGCCGACAGCTACATGGCCCGGCTGAAGCAGAAGCAGTGATCGCCGACTGCCCTATATAAGGTAAGAGGGCAAGGCCCCCGGAGACGCAGGTTTCCGGGGGCCTTTTTTCGTCTGCAGCAGGGCGGCAGGAGAAATTCCAGCCGGTTCTTTGCCAGAAATTCCGTCCCTCAAAAAGTGGTTTTCCGCAACAATCCGCACACTCTGCACCAGTACCGCAACCGCATCATTTCACGTCCGCAACAGTTTCTCTTTTTTTCTGCAACAAATTCTTGTGATTTGTGCAAAATATCCAATTCAGACTTTGGAATATTTTCACAAATTATGCGTTTCTACACATTTTTTCTTGACAATCTGCACCAGAAAATGGTATAACGGAAGCAGGATAGCCAGCCTCGAAACATGTCCATTATATGGGACAGTGGTAATGCGTAAAAGACTTGACACCATTTGAAAGGAGCCATCAATCATGACGAATAAAAAGTTGAAACTCGCTGCCATGTCCGTAGCCCTGACCGCCTGTGTCGCTGCACAGCCCATGGCCGCCCATGCTGTGGAAGGCCCCGACTCTGTCGAGGATAACGCTGCCCCGCAGGCCGAGCCTGTAGTCGAGAATTCCACGCCCGCCCCCGTCGCTGAGGAAGGGGAAAAGCAGGAGGAAGCCGGAGAGCAGGAGGAGTTTGTTCCCCCGGAGAACGATGAGGCCAAGAAAGATGATCAGGCTCCCGCGTTCGGCCCCGGCACCAAAACCGATGATATCATCATCGACTACAAGCCCGCTGAGAAGCCGGAAGAGCCCGGCAAATCCGGTGAGGACGGCGAAGTCGACGGCTCTGAGGGCTCCGGCGAGACGGACGAGACTGAGAACCCCGACGGCACCTATGTGAAGGGTGACGTGATCGACAACAGCAAGAAGGACGAAGCCACCGGCAAGGACGGCAAGATCGGCGAGGCCACCAAGGAAGAGACCCCCGACAGCTCTTCCAGCACCACCGTTGTGGACCCCGACGCCGAGGTGAAGAAGGGCGAATCCGTGGTGGGCAAGGATGAGGACGGCAACACCACCATCACCACCCCCACCGAGACCACCGGCACCCAGACCACTACCACCACCGGCACCGGCAAGGCGGATTCCGAAACCACCATCACTGACACCGAGAAGGGCGACAAGATTGACCTGAACAAGGAGCTCAAGAACAAGGACGGCGAGGTTGATAAGCCGACCTGGGAAACCAAGACGGATGACAAGCTGGGTGATTACACCGTGAAAGAGGTCGAGCCCTCCGAGGACGGCAACTCCAAAACCCTGACCCTGACAAAGACTGACGACTCGGCTCCGGAAAAGGAAATGTCTGCTGAGGATATCGCCAAGCTGCTGGATGTCCCCGAGGACGGCGTGGAGAAAAAGACCGACGACGAGGGCAACACCACCTATATCCTGAAAAAGGAAGAGACCTCTACCGACGAGAACGGCAACACCGTCACCCGCACCACTTACTACGAGATCACCGGCAACTCGGTCAAGACCCGCACCGAGACCACGCTGGTGCTCAAGGTGGAAAAGGGCACCGCAGAAGGCGGCAAGGATCTAACCACTGAGGTCAAGCTGCCGTCCATCAAGGACAGCAACGACAAAGAGATCCTCTCCGCTGAAGAACTTGGCGACTTGCTGAAAGATCAGACCGCTATTGATGGCGTTTATACTGTCAAGCGCGAGAAAAATGGCAAGACGTATATCTATAAAATCACCGAAGCTAAATCTTCTGATACCCTTACTTCTGAGCAGCTTTATGACCGTCTGAAGGACGAAGGTTACAAGTACGAGAACGGCAAGCTCTACTACAACGGCATTGAGCTGAACGATGTGCAGATCAACGCCGTCCGCAAGACCCTGAGCTATACCGTTGAGGTCACCGAAGAGACAAAGAACCCCGGCCAGATCGAGGAAGACAAGGATGTCAGCGAGATTGAAAAGAACGCTAAGCTGGAAGCCATCCGGACTGCTCTGATCGAAGCCGCCAAGAAAGCCGGTCTTGACACCAACGAAGCAAATTTTAATACAAAGCTGGCAGCGATCACTTCCACCGACAAGGGCGAGTTCACCTATACGGACGCCAACAACAAGAGTTACACCTTCAATTATGATGGCGCTACTGTTGACACCGTTCACACCCCGACCGGCGACACCAAGGTTGACGGCAAGGATGCCGAGAATGTACTTGACAACACCGTGACCGGCACCGCTTATGTAACGGGCGGTTCCAAGAGCTGGGGAGACAGTGATTCCTACTCTAACACCGTTAATGGCGAACTGGCTGATGGCATTTCTTCGGACTTTACCATTCCGGAAGGTGCCACCCAAAAAAAGGATGAAACCATTAACGGTGTCCGAACCGTTGTTTATGAGTACAACGGCAAGACTTACACGCTCACCTATACCACCCCCGATGTAGACCAGCTGGCAAAGATCAAGGCCGATCTGGAAAAGAAGCTGCGGGACGAAGGCAAGACCAGCGACGAGATCAGCGCTATTATCTCCAACGAGCAGTTCCAGTGGGTCAGCTGGACGGTTACCCATACGGAATCTGAATCCAAAACTGAAACCGACACAACTGAGGTTGATTTGTCGGAGACGAATTGGAGCATTTCCGATAAGGAAGCAACCAGCGGTGTTACCATCAAGGTCAATGATGTCACCTATGATAACCTGAGCACCAAGGACGGCAAGACCTATACCGGCAAAAAAGGCGATAAGTATTACACCATCACCATCGGCGAAACGGAAGCCATCAAGGATGCTTCTGTCATTGAAAGACTGCTCAAATCCAAGTATGGTGAAAACTTCACCTATAATGTTGATCTCAGCAAAGGTACTGCCACCTATTGGGATGCGGATGGGCATGAACATACTATCAAGTATGCCAATGCGGAAGCCACCTCTATCACGGTTTCCATCCGCGAAGAAACCGAGCACGGCTCTGTTTCGGGCAGCGCTACCACGGAAGCGGAAGCCGAGAAAAAGCTGATGGAAGCCATTGGGGCCGCTCGGAAAGAGGCTAACAAAGAAGGCTACGATCTGGTGATCGGCGATACGGTCATCAAACCGGGCACCACGTTTGAAGAGATCAAACATGTGCTGGAATCCGTCAACTACGGCACGCTCACCGGTCAGGACCTGATCGACTACTTGAACAAGGCAAAGCAGGATGCCAACGCAGGTGCCACCGAAAAGGAGAAAGACGCCTATACTGGCAATGAGTATCAAGACAGCTGGGGCGACAAAAACAACCTGACCAACAAGAACACCATCGGCCACCTTGACCTTGGCACCAGTTCCAAACTGACCACCATCGACGGTAAGGAAGTGGACTGCGTTCTGGTCAAAAAGAATCTTTACTGGAATGAAAGTGCCGAAGATCTTGTTGGCGAGGGCAAAAACAACCACGAGGTCGGCCTGATCGACCGCATCACCTTCGACAACGAAGAGGGCCGCGGCAATGGCCACTACGAGTACCCCCGTGCAAGCTGGGATAATTATGGCGAATACTGGAATCCCGATACCAAGACCTGGGAAACCAGAAAGATCGACGGTTATCCAACGACCAGCCAGTTCTACAAGGTCACCGGTACGATTGCCTATGGACTCTATGAGGATAAATACAACTGGACCGGAAGCAAATACTATGACAGAACAACCGCTGATCGCAAGCTGAAAGAGCTGCAGAAGAAATACCCCGACGCTCAAATCGTGCAGATTTACAACGGGCAGGATAAGGATTCCAGTTCCTACTATCAGATCTACCTCTATCAGTCTGAAATGACCTCTTATGGTTATCTGTCCAAGAGCAACAACAACTGCGCCAACAAGACCTTTGGCTACAACGACGGGTTCTATGACTATGACTGGTGGGGCTATGTAAAGCCCGGCTCCTCGAACATCGGTTATATCGGCGGCTATGACCTGACGCTCTCCAATCTGACTCAGATCAGCAAAGAGAAGGTCACCGGCCAGCAGACCTTCGATTACAAGGCAAACCTCTCCTACCGTAAACGTCGGGGCGAAGATATCAGCGCGGCCAATAACACTCTGCGCGTAACCTCTGACTCCTACGATTACAAGGAGCCCTACACCGTTACGGACTCTGTAGGTAGCGGTTATAATGGCACCTATGATGTCTCCTTCAAGCAGAGCTTCGACTGGAAGAAGGACGGCAGTGACGGTGTCGAGGGCACCGGCAGCGGCAAATACAAGTCCTTTACCGAGATCATCCGCAACATCTTCAAGGGCTCCGGCTCCTCCACCAACGACGAGGGCAAGTTCTCCTACACCTACCGCACCGAGGACAAGGTGAAGGCCTCTGCCGTCTCCAAGACGACCGAAACCACCACCAAGGCCCATGTGGACTACAACTTCACCACCGTCGAGACCAAGAAAGTGCCCGTGTATGGCGAAGAAACCGTAGTCATCCCGCCGGTCACTCCCCCCGTCACTCCGGAAGACCCCGATGTACCGCCGGTGCAGGACGAGACCGTTGTGACCCCGGAGACCCCCGAGCTGCCGCCCGTGCAGGACGCCACCCCGGACCAGGTGATCGCTCCGGCCAACCCCGAACTGCCCCCTGTGCAGGATGCCACTGCACTGCCGCAGACCGGCGTGAACTGGATGGCCACTCTGGGCATGGCATTCAGCGGCATGCTGCTGACCATCGCAGGCGCATTCGCCAGCCTCAAGTACAAGGAAAAGCACTGATGCTTTTCCCTTCCAACGTGATCCACGTCAAGTCGTAAACGCATAGAAAGGGCCTCCCCATTCCGGGGAGGCCCTTTCGTGTTGTGTTCGGCTTATGCTTCCGCTTTGGCAGCGCGGTACCACTGTACCAGCTTTTCGGCGTCCTGCCAGCCCTTGCGGTACATGGCTTCCAGTTCCATGCAGCGGTCCAGCACACCGGCCCCGTAAATGCCCCGCAGGCCGCCGCCCACATCAATGATGCCAAATTTCATCGGCTCTGCCTCCTGTCTGTATTTTCCACATCAATATAAACCGTTCGTGGAAAATTTGCACTAGGCAGCTTGCGTCGTTTGTCCAAAGCCGGCCGCACGGCGCACAGCACACAGCACACAGCAAAAGCCGCCCCGCAGGCCGGAACTTCCGGTGCCTGCGGGGCGGCTTTTTGCATTTATGAAACGGAGGAAAACGCTCAGAGGTCTGCGCCGTTGGAGCGGATGACCTTCTGATACCAGTAGAAGGAGTCTTTTTTGCTGCGGGCCAGCGTACCGGTACCGTCGTCCTGCTTGTCCACATAGACGAAGCCGTACCGCTTGCTCATCTCGCCGGTAGAGGCGGACACCAGGTCGATGCCGCTCCAGGCGATGTACCCCATCAGGTCCACGCCGTCGGACACAGCCTGCTTGACCGCCTCGATGTGACGGCGCAGGTAGTCGATGCGGTAATCATCGTGGACACTGCCGTCGGGCTCCACCGTGTCGTGGGCACCCAGACCGTTTTCCACCAGGAACAGCGGTTTCTGGTAGCGGTCATACAGCTGGTTCATGGTGATGCGCAGGCCCAGCGGGTCGATGGCCCAGCCCCACTGGCTGGTCTGCAGATAGGGGTTCTTCACCGAGCGCACCACGTTGCCGTCGTTCACGGCCTTGCCCTCCAGGCTGGCCGCCACGCAGCGGCTGGCATAGTAGCTGAAGGAGATGAAGTCCACGGTGTTCTCCCGCAGCAGGGCGTCATCGCCGGGCTCGGTGTGCAGCTGCACCTGCTTTTCCGCAAACAGCTTGCGGGCGTAGCCGGGGTAGCGGCCCCGCACCTGCACGTCGATGAAGAGCAGGTTTTCCTGCTCCTTCTGCACCGACTCCCAGACGTCCTCCGGGTTGCAGGAGTAGGGGTAGAAGCTGCCGCCGGCCAGCATGCAGCCCACCTGATTGGCGGGGTCGTACTGGTGGGCCAGGCGGGTGGCCGTGGCGCTGGCCAGCAGCACATGGTGAGCCGCCTGATAGATCACCTGACTGCGGTTCTCGCCCTCCTGGAAGGCGATGCCTGCCCCGGAGAAGGGGCTGTGCAGCAGGATGTTGATCTCGTTGAAGGTAAGCCAGTAGTGCACAAGGCCGGAGTATTCTTTGAAGCAGGTCTCGGCGTAGCGGGCAAAGCATTCCAGCGTTTTGCGGCTGCGCCAGGAGCCGTACTGCTCCACCAGACCCATGGGGATGTCAAAGTGGCATAGGGTGACCAGCGGCTCAATGCCGTACTTCCGGCACTCCTGGAACACATTGCGGTAAAAGGCCACACCCTCCGGGTTGGGGGTCCGTTCATCGCCGTGGGGGTACAGGCGGGACCAGGAGATGGAGGTGCGGAACACCTTCAGCCCCAGCTCTGCCATCAGGGCGATGTCCTCTTTGTAATGGTGGTAGAAGTCCACGCCGGTATGGCTGGGGTAATACTCCCCTGCCTGCAGCGTCGGGTGGGGCGTGCCGCCCAGCTTGACCTCCATGCGGTGGACACCGTGGGGCATCATGTCGATGTTGCTCAGACCGCGGCCGCCCTCGTTGTAAGCGCCTTCGGCCTGATTGGCCGCAATGGCAGCACCCCAGAGGAAGTTTTCGGGCAGTTTGTAATCAGACATGGGGATCACTCCTCTTCCGGGAGATCCTCAAAGCCGATCACCAGCGTCAGCACAAAGGACAGCACGATGGACAGCACCGAGATGCCGGCGATCCAGGCGATGCTCACACCGGGGTTGGCCGGGTCGATAAACTGCACACCGGTGAGAACGCTGGGCGACACCATGGAACGGCTGGCCAGACCTGCCATGCCGGCCAGGCAGCCGCAGACAAAGCCGGTGATCAGGGAAGCGATCAGGGGGCGCTTCAGGCGCACGGCCACGCCGTACAGGGCGGGCTCGGTGGTGCCGGCGATCAGGGCAGAGGAAGCAGCGGCCAGAGCGGTCTGGCGCAGCCGGATCTTGAACTCCGCGTAGCCGTCGCAGCCCGCCTTTTTGCAGAACCGGAGGATGGTGGAGGTAGACACATGGGCGGCATCCGCAAACTCCCGGATGCGCATATAGCACACCTTGTCCGCGTTCCGCACAACATACTTATAAACTTCCAGCTCCAGATCATTCAGGCTGCAGATCATCTCTTCGCTGAACATCGGCCGCCCCTCCCTCGTGGTGGTTTTTGTTCCAGTATACTGTATTTTTTGCCGCGTTACAATTCCCCTGCTCAGAAAAAAGCCGCCGCACGGTGGCAGGGCCGTGCGGCGGCAGAAACATGCTTTGGGGAACCGATCAGATCAGGCTCAGGGCCTCTTCGTCGCCCACGAGGGTGAAGTCGGGGTGCATCTGCAGGATGCTGGCGGGCACTTCCGGGGTGACCGGGCCGAAGAAGGCCTTCTTCACGATCTCGGCCTTGCCGGTGCCGTTGACCACCATCAGCACCTTGCGGGCCTGCATGATGGTCTTGATGCCCATGGTGTAGGCCTGCTTG
>OLQX01002043.1_pt1 | contig 14681 bp, 8 predicted proteins | sample 1672581 | NCBI WGS metagenome assembly OLQX01 (sample SAMEA3136701, study PRJEB25190) | human gut metagenome | reverse complement strand
AAAAAACAAATTAGTTTGAGAAAACTATTTTTGGCATAAAAATACACAAAAATACCCGATCGTGAAGAAGATAACACGAATAAGAAGGGTAAAAGCTTAAGTATATATGAAGTAAATTCATGGAGGAGGATCTATTTATGACAAGACCGTCACTTGGGATAACGGCAATGGAACTTTTCGCCTGCAATCCTTTCAGGGTGCTCGGCATAGCCGTTGACACTCCTACTGCTGATGTCACGCTCACATACAAAAAGTTGCTTGATATGGCGGCTAAAGGTGACACGGCTGATTATGAAACGCCTTATGATTTTGATTTTCTGCCGCCTTTCTCCCGTTCTGAAAAGGATCTGAAAACGGCTTATGCAAAGATCGCCAGCAACGGATACAGATGCTTTGCATTCTCTGATCCTATATTTTCGGCTTCCCTGAACATCGATGACGTTATGCTCAACCTCAGAGATATTTCATGCTATGACTGTTTCCTCAGATGTTATATGTGGCTCATCACCAATGACAGAGATTTTGAAGAGCCTGAGCTTTGGATACCACTTTGTCAGTACATAGACAAGATGATCATGTCAAGCCCTGAGCAATGGGATAAGTATTTTGACCATCGTTTCCCTCAGGATATGCTTGACAGCTCAATGTCTGCGCTGAGGTCTTTCTATGCCACATTCTGCGATATAATTCTGCTTCCTATCAAGGAAATGGTAAGAGGCTCTATGAAGTGCAGATCCGCAATGGAGATACTTAAGATCGCAAAGGTGGACGTTGACGAGGTATTCCCTGACATTGACATTCCACAGGCTAACCTGCCTAAGAGGGGCGAGCCTGCGCCGAAGCTCAAGATCGCTGTCAAGGACGGCGAGGAATACTATGATGTTACAACAGGCAAAATGGTAAACTTTGAGGGCGACGAGGATTCGGCTATCGAGAGCAACGATTTCTCTGCGGCTGCAAGCTCCATTTCTGCTGACGCTATCGTTGGCGAGGACGGTCCTGACAGCGAGCCTATACCTGACGAGCCTGAGGAAAATCCTGAGCTTAAGGTAGTTCCGCCTCCAGCTCCCGTTCAGCCTGAGCCTGTAGCAGTACAGCCTGCACCAGAGCCAGAGCCTATACCAGAGCCACAGTCCGCTCCTGCACCGACGCCTGCAGAGGACATCCAGTCTGCTCCTGTATTCAACACAAAGCCGATGGCTCAGAGCGGTATTCCCGGCGAGATAAACGCACCTATAAGAAAGAGAAAGATCTTTATTCCGGGACACGAGGGCATTTCAGGCTCTGCACCTGCAAGCCAGCCTGTTTCTGCTCATGTTCCGCCAGTTTCACAGCCTGCACCTGCTCCAACGCCTGTTCAGACAGTACAGCCTGCACAGCAGACAGTTTCAGCACCTGTGTACAGCCAGCCTGCTCCACAGCCTGCGGCGGAAGCTCCGAAGCCTGCAGCTAAAAAGCCATACAAGAAGGCGAACAAGGGACTTACTTCCCTTATCGATACAGTTGACGAGGCGATAAACGACACCTCGGACATAATCCTTACTGACGAGGCTGAGGAAGAGGAAAACCTATACACTGACACTCTTATCAAGATGCTGAGGGCAAACCGCTCAAACAATCAGCTTATGAAGAGCGTTGACACAAAGCATATTTACGACAACGGCGACAGCCTTGGCAGACCTGAGGAAGCAGAGCTTTCTATGGACGCTATCAACATGAAGAAAATGGACAAGAGCCTGCTCAATTCTTCATATGATAACATCAGCACCAAGGAGACCGACCCTAAGAAGCTTCGTGAGGAAAAATACCGCAACATCAACATCAATGATATGCTCAATCCAACAGTAGGAAGCCAGATGCACAAAGAATACACCCCGGACGCTATCGAGGAATTTGTTAAAGCTAAAAAGCAGGAAAAGTCCGCCATAAAGGGTATTTGGAAGCTTCTTGGCGTTCTGTCGCTTTTGTTGATCATTTATCTTATACTGCTTTACACGGGGCTTATTTGATGACGATATAAAGTGTGGGAGAATATCCGCAACGTGGTGTAACGAAAAAGAATAAGTAAACAAAACGTCGGGCAAGCGGGACGTCGCATTTCTGTGAAGCAGAAATTGAGCCGCTCCCCTACATGGTTTATGAAAACGTCAGCATTTTGCGAGTAACACAAGTTTATTCGGCAATTAATCGGGCGAGGAAGCGGGACGTCGAGGGCGCCGTCCCCTACATTATAATGTGATGCGAAATTTTGTAGGAAAATAAACAGTGTTAGAAATTTAGATAACAGATTTATAAGGGGTGGGAATTCCGCCCCTTTTTTGCAATAAGGAGAAATTTTATGAAAGAATACATACTCTCTTTAGATCAGGGAACAACTTCCTCCAGAGCGGTGCTTTTTAACGCAAAGGGTGAAAAGGTTGCGAGCGTACAGAAAGAATATCCGCAGATATTCCCCGGCAACGGCTGGGTGGAGCATGACCCTATGGACATACTGGAAAGTCAGCTCAGTTCTGCTCGTGAGGTCATTGCAAAGGCTGGGATAACAGCGGAGGACGTGGCGGCTATCGGCATCGCCAACCAGCGTGAAACGACGATACTTTGGGACAAGAACACCGGCAAGCCTGTTTACAACGCTATCGTTTGGCAATGCAGAAGGACTTCTGAAGACTGCGCACGAATGGAAAGTCAGGGCTTGCAGAAGTTTTTCAAGGACAAGACGGGACTTCTTATCGACCCTTATTTCTCTGCCACAAAGATAAAGTGGATACTTGAAAATGTAGAGGGCGTAAGGGAGCGTGCAGAAAAGGGGGAGATACTTTTCGGCACTGTGGATTGCTGGCTCATATGGAATCTGACAGGGGGAAGGGTACACGTTACGGACTACTCCAATGCTTCCAGGACTATGCTTTTCAACATTCACACCCTTGAATGGGACAGGGAGATACTGGGGCTTTTGGGCATACCCAGCTGTATGCTCCCTGAGGTCAAAGAATGTTCGGGTAACTTGGGCGAAACTGAGGAGAACCTTTTTGGAAGCAGGATAAAGATCGCAGGCTGTGCAGGAGATCAGCAGGCGGCACTTTTTGGGCAATGCTGTTTCCGTGAGGGCGATGTGAAAAACACCTACGGCACAGGCGGTTTTCTGCTTATGAACACGGGTGAAAAGCCTGTGGAAAGCCGTCATGGACTGCTCACGACTATTGCCTGGGGCATAGGAGGAAAGGTGAATTATGCTCTGGAGGGGTCGGTATTCGTATCGGGTGCGGCGGTAAAATGGCTTCGTGACGAGCTTTGCATAATACGCACAGCGTCAGAAACCGAGGAGCTTGCAAGAAGCGTTGAGGACGCAGGGGGAGTTTACTTTGTGCCTGCATTCGTGGGGCTTGGCGCACCATACTGGAAGCCCGAAGCCAGGGGCATGATAACAGGGCTTACAAGAGGAACGAACAGATGCCACATAGTCAGGGCGACATTGGAAGCTATGTGCTATCAGACCTATGACGTTCTCAGGGCGATGGAGGAGGACGCAGGGGCTATCGGAAGCATAAAGGCTGACGGCGGTGCGGCGAGCAACGATTTTCTTATGGAATTTCAGGCTGATATATTGGGCCATTCGGTCATAAGGCCTTATAACGTGGAATCCACCGCAACAGGTGCGGCATATCTTGCTGGGCTTGGCTGTGGGCTTTGGGGCAGTACGGAAGAGCTTGTTGGCGTTTCGGATAAGTTCAGGGAGTTTATTCCGTCTATGAGCGAGAGTAAACGCAGTGATCTGATAAGTGGTTGGAAGAAAGCGGTTCAAGCGGCTATTAGGGAATAAAGGCAAAAAAATCGGGCGACCTTGGGTGGGTCGCCCTTTCTGTTATATATCTTTCATTTCATTAAGCACCTGGGCACATAGGAAAAGCGAACCGCATATAAGATTCACTCCGTGAGGATTCTCGTTTATTAGCTGACGTGCCATTTCAAGGGCAGGCTTTGGACTTTGCTCTGCCCTGCCGCCTACGTTGGTTATGATGTCGGCAAGGTCAGAGGCAGTTTCGGCTCTGTCGCTGAAACCGTCAACTGTGTAGAATTTGTCTACATACGGTATGAGTTTCTTTACCGCCTCGGTGATGTTTTTATCCCTGCACATTCCCATAACGGCGTAACATGGGTGTTTTTCACAATGCTCCAATACGCCTGCCAAGGCTGACAAGCCGTCGGGATTGTGTGCTCCGTCCAGTATCAGCAGCGGCTCACGGCTGAGTATCTGCACTCTGCCTTGGAGCTGGGCTTTTTTGATGCCCTCAAAAATTTTATCCTTGGGAATTTTCATGGTATCGTTGATAAGGCGTATTCCGTTTATGACGCTCATGGCATTCAGCACCTGATGTGCGCCGCCCATTGTGACTTCATAGGGCTGTCCTTTGAACTCAAACTTTGAGCCGAAAACGTCACAGCTTATAAGTTTGAGCTGATTGATGTCGGGGATAACCAGCTGAGAAAGATTTTTCACAGCCTGCTCACGGACAGTGCGGATGACCTTCATGTCATTGCCTGCGCTTAGCACACATGGACAGTGTGGTTTTATAATGCCTGCTTTCTGATAGGCTATTTTCTCAAGGGTGTCACCTAAAATGGCGGTATGGTCGAAGTCCACTGAGCCTATGACTGTGAGGATAGGAGTTTTTATAACGTTGGTGCTGTCTAAAAGTCCCCCAAGACCTGTTTCAAGAACGACTATATCGCAGTTTTCCTCGGCAAAATAGAGGAAAGCTATGGCGGTGGTTATTTCAAACTGAGAGAAATTCTCACGGTCGCAGTGCATATCGGTGACGGCTTTCACACGCTTCGCCATTTTCGCAAGGGCAGGTTTTGGGATATCAATGCCGTTTATTTTTATCCTGTCGGTATAGCTTATTATATAAGGCGAGGTGAAAAGACCTGTTTTCAGCCCTGCGCACTGAAAGACCTCGCTGAACATCTGCGCCATTGAACCTTTGCCATTGGTGCCGGCGATATGAACGAATTTAAGGCTGTCCTGCGGGTCGCCAAGATCGGAAAGCAAGGCTTTTATTCTGGACAGGTCTTTCACAGGCTTGCCTGAATGGGAAAAGCTGTTTATAAATTCAAGTTCGTCTATATCTTTGGTATTTTCTATCAATGTTATCCCTACATTTCGTCTATTATTTCTTTAAGCTCTCTTGCGGTGTCTATATTCACACCTGCGGTCTTTGCAAGCTCCTCTACTGTGGCTTTTTTGAGAGCTTCTTTGGTCTTATACTCGGTGATGAGTTTTGCGGCTTTTTTATCGCCTATGCCTTTGACTTTGGTTATCTCAAGTCGGTGGGCATTCTTTTTATGCTTCTGCGCCTGATAGGTTATGGCTACTCTATGGACTTCGTCCTGAATGGCGGTAACAAGATTGAACGCCGCTCTGCACTTTGCAAGGCTTATTTCTCCGCCGCCTGTGGCGACTGCTCTTGTGCGGTGCTTGGAGTCTTTCACAAGTCCGAACAATGGGCAGGTGACGCCCATTCGCTCTAAGACAGGCTCAACGGCATTGACGTGGCCGTTTCCACCATCGAGCAAGATAAGATCGGGCATAATGGAAAAGCCCTCGTCTGTTTTCTCAAAGTAGTTTCTAAAGCGACGTTCTATGACCTCCTGCATACAGGCATAGTCATTTTGCTCTGCAACTGTTTTGATAGAAAACTTTTTATAATACTTCTTGCATGGTCTGCCGTTTTCAAAGACCACCATGCCTGCGACCATATTGGTAGAGGCGAGGTTTGATATATCGTAGCACTCGATATATTTCGGGGTCTTGGGAAGTCCCAATGCTTTGGCAAGCTCCTCAAGGGCGGTTATCTCACGGCTCGTTCTGCCGACTTTTATGGAGAGATACTCGGTGGCATTGCTTTTGGCAAGGGTGGTAAGGCGAAGAAACTGTCCTCTTTTCGGAGTAGAGATATTCACGGCATGGTCATACTTCTGGCGGAGAAATTTCTCTATTATCTCGCCGTTTGTGATATCCTCGTCAAGGAGGATATCTTTCGGTATGCTGTCTTTGGAGGAATAATACTGCATGAGAAAATCTTCACGCATTTTTACGCTGTCGTCTTTTTCGCCAAGGAAATAGGAAGCCTTATCAAAAAGTCTGCCGCCACGATACATTATAACGCTTGCACAAGCCATTTCGCCATTTTGAGCAATGGCGATTATATCAGTGTCACGAATATCGTCATTAATTATCTTCTGACTTTCAGCGGCTTTTTGTATGGCTTGGATACGGTCACGAAGCTTTGCGGCAAGCTCAAAGTCAAGCTCCTCAGCGGCTTTGTTCATTTCCTCGGTGAGTCTTTCAACTGAATCTGACGAGCCGTTTCGGATATAGTCCACCGCCTGACGGACTATAGAATTATACTCCTCTTTGGAGAATTTTCCTGTGCAAACGCCCATACACTGCTTTATGTGCATATTAAGGCAGGGACGCTGTTTTCTGAAATCCTGCGGAAATTTTCGGGTGCAGGTAGGGAGCATAAAGACTTTATTGGCTTCGATAACGGCTTGTTTTACTGCGAATGAGCTTGTATAAGGTCCTATATACTCTGCTCCGTCATCGTATTTTTGCAATACGGCTTGCAGGCGTGGATAGTCCTCATTTGTGACCCTGATATAGCTATAGCCCTTATCGTCTTTCAGCAGGATATTATACTTCGGGGTATACTGCTTTATAAGAGAACACTCCAAGACAAGTGCCTCGAACTCGGAGTCGGTGACGATAAAGTCATAGTCATAGACGTGGGACACCATTTTCCACACCTTTGGCAGGTGATCCTGACACTTTCTGAAATAAGATGTCACACGGTTGCGGAGATTTTTCGCCTTGCCGATATATATTATCTTTTTCATTTTGTCTTTCATTATATAACAGCCCGGTGAGGTGGTGAGCTTTGAAGTTTTATCACGCAGAAATGGCAGGCGTGGGTTGTCTTCATCTGTAATGTACATAAATTCTCCTAACTGAAACTAAAAGCAAAGGCAATACGAGTTGTCCGTATTGCCTTGCTATTATCTCTTACCAATACATAAATACAGGAGTACCCATATCTATTTTTTCATAAACGTATTTTGCTTTATCTAAAGGCATATTTATACAGCCGTGTGAGCCCCATGTGCTTGACTTATAACGGCTGCCGCCAAAGTTGCCGTTCTGCCATGATGCGTCGTGAAGTCCTATGCCGATAGTGGAAACGTTGTTCCAATAGTCAACATAGGAAGCGTAAGACTGTCCGTCTGCTGATCCTCTGAGGGTCTTGCCCTTTTCCTTATACCAAAGCTTATAAACACCGCCAGGGGTATTTCTTGACTTGCTTGGATAGCCTGAAACTATATCAGACTCCATTGTGAGCTTGCCGTCCTTATAATACCACAAATGCTGTGCAGTAAGGTCTACCTCGATATAAGTGTTGCCGTAATCCTTATCGGCTGTACGCCAATCCTTATTGCAGGTATACTCATAGGCTGAGTCAGGGTTTACATAGTAGACAGGCTCAGTTTCAGCAGACTCGCCCTTTTCAACAAGGTCTACGATAAGGTCGCAGGTCTTTTGCTGGTCTATCCACCAGCCGTAACAGCCCTGACCCTCGGAGATAGTTATAGTTCCACGCTTTGTGGTCTTGAACTCTCTGTCCTTGCCAAAGGTATCATACTTATCTGCAAGGTCTTCAACATATGCCATTGCCTTATCTTCATCAACTGTATAGCCGGCTTCGGCGTTATCCTCGTCAAAGGTTATCCAATCCATGATAGTATCACCCGTGAGAGTTTCGGTGGTGTAGATAAAATCGAATGTTATTTCGATATCGTTAAGGTTATTGAGCTTCTTGCAGGGCTCTTCAAGCATATCCGCTGTTATGGCAGGCTTTTTATAGCAATCTGCCTTTGAGATATCAACGTCAAAGCTACCGTCGTCAAGCTGATTTTCCACATAGGAATAAAGCTCGTCTATCTTATTCTCCTCCACAGCGTCGCCCGTGGTTTCTTTTACCACAACATAGCTGTTGTCGTCGCCTTTTTTGATATAGGCGTCCTCAGGATCTTTTGTGCTTTGGGAGTCAAGTACCTTTCTTTTCAGCACCTTTTCAAGCTTAGCCTTATCGTACTTGAACTTAGATTCAAAAGTGAAATCCGTACGCTTCATGGCAGAAGAGAACCATGAATAGTGGTTTTGCTGAGTATAATACTGTGTGATAAGGTTTTGAGTATTATCGTTATAGCCTATTTCGGACAGCTTTATGGAAAATGTTGTGCCGTCTTTCTTTGTAACGGTGATGGCTTTTGGGATAACAGCCTGCTCGCTTACGAGCTTATAGGCTTCCGCCTTGGTCTTTCCGCTGACCTCGATGCCGTTTATATATGTATTTCCAAGAAATCTATCCTTATACGAATTCATGCCCCACAGATAGAAGCCACCTGCGGCGACTATCATAACACCAACAACTGAGCATATTGCTATTGCGACAGTCTTTCCTGACGAGGACTTCTTTTTCTTCTTTTTTCCCTTCTTTGAGCCGCTCTTTGAAGTCTGCTTTGATGCAGGCTTTGCATTTTTACTGCGTGTTTCAGTTGTTTTGGGCTTTTTAGGCTTGATAGTTTCCTCGCCAAAGTCTGAAACTCCTCTTACAGGAGTGATAGGCTCGTCAAAGCCACCGTCCTGCATTGCCATATTTTTAGCGATCATTCTTGCCATATCCTCATGGCTCATAGGGCGGTTCTGCGCCTGCGGCTTTGCGGCTTCATCGCTGTCGAGGGTAAGACCTTTCATATCAAGATCTATACCAAGCTCGTTATCCTTTCTTTCTCTATCGTTCATAATATTACCTTTCCTTATATAACCTTATTATAATATACTCGTTTTACATTTATTTTACCCTATTATACAACACTATCACCTTTTTTTCAAGGAGTATTTCCTACAATATAAAGACAATTTTATGACGATTTCTCAACAGTTTTCATACAGTTGTATAAAAATGCAGTTTTCAAAATGTTACCCTGCATATTTTTCCTATGACAAGGAATTTTTTTTGCAAAACCTCTTGAAAAAGATCACAATAAGTATTATAATATATGTGGTAAAGGTTCGCTTGCCGAGCCGATCATTAATTTAAGAAAGAAGGATCTGTATGTTAGATATCAAGATCGAACGTACCACTACTCCAAAGGAAAAACCAGCTGACGAGACAAAGCTTGGTTTCGGTCACATTTTTACTGACCATATGTTTGTTATGAATTATGACGCAGGTCAGGGTTGGCATGACGCTAGGATCGTGCCTTACGGCGACCTTTCACTCTCCCCTGCTGCTATGTGCCTGCACTACGGTCAGGAGATATTTGAAGGCCTTAAGGCTTATCGTACTGCTGACGGCTCTGTTCAGCTTTTCAGACCTCAGGAGAACTTCAAGAGAATGAACAACTCTGCTGAGAGAATGGTAATTCCTAAGATAAACGAAGAGGATATGCTCTACGCTCTGAAAACTCTTGTTAAAATGGAGCAGGACTGGGTTCCTCACACAGAGGGCGCTTCCCTTTACATCAGACCATTTATCATCGCAGTTGACCCATATGTAGGTGTTAAGCCTGCTGACCACTATCTGTTCATCATTATTCTTTCACCTTCAGGCGCTTACTATTCAACCGGTCTTAACCCTGTTAAGATATACGTTGAGAACAAGTATGTAAGAGCTGTAAGAGGCGGTACAGGTTTTGCTAAGACAGCCGCTAACTACGCTATCTCGCTTGCGGGTCAGGAAGAAGCTCACGAGCAGGATTACGAGCAGGTACTTTGGCTTGATGGTGTTGAGAGAAAGTATGTTGAGGAAGTTGGCTCAATGAACATCTTCTTCGTTATTGACGGCGAAGTTGTTACACCACAGCTGCTTGGTTCTGTTCTCCCTGGTATCACAAGAAAGTCTGCTATCGAGATATGCAAGAAGAAGGGCTACAAGGTAAGCGAGAGAAAGATCTCTATCGAGGAGATAGCTGAGGCTTACGACAACGGCAAGCTTGACGAGGTATTCGGCACAGGTACTGCTGCTGTTATCTCACCTGTTGGTCATCTCAAGTGGGGCGACAAGGTAATGGAGATAAACAACAACAAGATCGGCCCTGTTTCACAGATGCTTTATGATACAATGACAGGCATTCAGTGGGGCAAGATACCAGACGAGTTTGGCTGGATCGTTAAGATCGACTAATATCGTGAATAATCAATGCGGTCTGTGCTTCGGTATAGACCGCATTTTTCATAGGAGTGATAAAAATGGAGCTGCAGCAGATAATAGACAAGTCACACAGGATAGTATTTTTCGGAGGAGCAGGGGTATCAACAGAGAGCGGCATACCTGATTTTCGGTCGGTGGACGGACTTTACAATCAGAAATATGATTATCCCCCTGAGCAGATACTCAGCCACACGTTTTTTATGCGGCACACAAAGGCATTTTATGATTTTTACCGTGACAAAATGCTTTGTCTGACGGCAAAGCCTAACAAGGCGCATTACAAGCTGGCGGAAATGGAGAGGGCAGGCATACTTTCTTCAGTTATCACGCAGAATATTGACGGACTTCACACGGCGGCAGGCAGCAAAAAGGTGCTGGAGCTTCACGGAAGCGTACACCGCAACTACTGCATGGACTGCGGAAAATTCTACACTGCGGAGGATATTTTAAACAGCACAGGCATTCCGAAATGCACCTGCGGCGGAATAATCAAGCCTGATGTTGTGCTTTATGAGGAGGGGCTTGATGATAAAACTGTGACGGAGGCGGTGAGAGAGATATCTCAGTGCGACACGCTTATTATTGCAGGCACTTCTCTGACAGTTTATCCTGCGGCAGGAATGGTGAGATATTTTCAGGTGGATAATCTTGTGCTGATAAATCGGGACAAGACTTCCATGGACGGCTCCTGCGACCTTGTTATCCATGACAAGGTGGGGGAAACGTTGGATAAGATAGTGATAAAGTAATGTTAAACAACGCAATTACAAGGTGAGATAATAAACGGGCGAACACTGTTCGCCCCTACAGATGTGGATAGCCACATTTGCAGGGGGCAGTGTCCGCCCGTGTTTTTATGCTATTTTATTCGTCCATATGCTGTGCGGTATAAAGCTTGTAATACTCGCCTTTCTTTGCGATAAGCTGGTCATGAGTGCCGCACTCGGCAATGCCTTTGTTGTCGATATACATTATCTTATCGCAGTTTTTGATAGTGGAAAGTCTATGTGCGATAATAAATGATGTTCTGCCAACAAGAAGTCTTTGAAGTCCCTGCTGAAGGAGCTTTTCTGTACGTGCGTCTATTGATGAAGTTGCTTCGTCAAGGACAAGTATTTTCGGGTCGGAGAGGAGCGTTCTTGCAAAGGAGATAAGCTGTTTCTGACCGCCTGAGAGCTTTGAGCCACGCTCGTTGACCTCGGTCATATAGCCGTCTTTCATTTCGCTTATGAACTCGTCTGCGCAGACTATCTTTGCGGCTTCTCTTATTTCTTCTTCCGTTGCGTCAAGTCTGCCGTAACGGATATTATCGTAAATAGTGCCGCTGAAAATAAAGCTGTCCTGAAGCATTATGCCCATTTGTGAGCGGAGAGAATGCAAGGTCGCCTGACTTATATCCTTGCCGTCTATGGTTATTTTACCGCTGTCCAGGTCATAAAATCTTGACAGGAGAGAAACTACTGTAGATTTTCCTGCGCCTGTTGGTCCAACGAGGGCAACGCTTTCGCCCGGCTTAACGTCAAAGGAGATATGCTCCAAAACTGTTTTGCCCTGCTCATAGCTGAATGTAACGTCATCAAATTTTACCTCGCCTGTGATATCACCGATATCCTGAGCGTTCGGCTTGTCTGCGATAGTGGCAGGCTCGTCAAGGGTTTCAAAGATACGCTCAAGGTAGGCGATATTGTTGATGAAGTTATTGAAGATGTTTGACAGGTTCATGATAGGCTGCCAGAAGCTTGAAGCATAGCTTGTCATGGCAACGATAGTTCCAAGGCTCACTGCCGCAGGGGTCAGAACCAGCAGACCCACCACGAATATTGCGGCTCTCACAAGAGTAGAAACATTGTCGGTAGCAGGCCAAACAAGGTTAGAATATTTCACGGCGTTTATCCAGCTTTTACGATATTTCTCGGAAAGTCTGTCGAATATCTGGGCGTTTTCTTCCTCACGGGTGAATATCTGGGTCACTCTTGCGCCTGTGATGTTTTCCTGCAAATAGGCGTTAAGGTTAGAGGATTTATTTGAAACGTCCTGCCATGCTTTACGCTGTCTTTTCTTTATCATCATCATTATGACTGCAAATATCGGCAGACCCGAAAGCACCACCAATGACAGCTTCACATTCACAAAGAACATGAAAATCATGATGAAAAGCATATTAAGGCACTCGAGTATAACATTGATGATACCATTTGAGAGCATATCCGACACGGAGTTTACATAGTTTACAACTCTGATGAGGATCTTGCCGTGTGGGCGGTTATCGTAATACTCAAATGGAAGCTCCTGCAAATGCTTGAAAAGGTCGGTACGGATATCGAAGATTATATCCTGACCAACAACTGTCATTATCCTTGAACGTATAGTGGAGAATGTTATGGACACGGCTATAGTGCCGACAAATGCGAGGGTGAGCAGGACGAGCTGTCCCATATTTTTCTGCGGAATGGTGTTATCAAGTGCGTACTGGGTGATGAGCGGTCCGAGAAGTCCTGATATTGCGGCGAACACGCTGAGCACAAGGGCGGTTATCATTTTGCCCTTATATTTTTTGATATACACAAAGGAGCGTTTCAGGTGGGCGAAGTCGAATGGGGTTTCAAGGACTTCGTCAACGTCATAACGGTTTCTTGCCATTTAGACCGCCTCCTTTCCGAAGCCATCGTTCTGCAGCTTGAACACCTCGTAATAGTATCCCTTTTTGGCGATAAGCTCATCATGAGTACCCATTTCGGTTATCTTGCCGTCATCGAGGATTATTATCATATCAGCGTCTTTGGTGGAGGAGATACGCTGGGCTATTATTATCTTTGTGCATGGGAAATCGAGGTTTCTAAGGCTGTCCTGAATATACTTTTCTGTTTCCATATCCACGGCAGAGGTGGTATCGTCAAGGATAAGAATGGCAGGCTTTATGGCTAAGGCTCTTGCAAGGGAAAGTCTTTGCTTTTGTCCGCCTGAAAGACCTACGCCACGCTCGCCCACGATAGTTTCATAGCCATCAGGCATTTTCTCAACGAACTCGTTTGCCGCCGCAAGCTTTGCATAATGCTTAACGTCCTCTTCGGACATATCAGAGTCGCCGTATGCGATATTGCCGTCTATGGTATCAGAGAAAAGCAGGACGTCCTGCGTTGCCATACCTATTTGTGAGCGGAGCTGTGAGAGCTTACGCTTTCTTACATTCACACCGTCAACGAGGACTTCTCCTGAGTTGGCATCATAAAATCTTGGTATGAGATTTATAAGCGAGGTCTTGCCTGAACCTGTTTCGCCCATTATGGCAACTGTCTGACCTGCTTTTATCTTGAAGTTCACGTTGTCAAGGACTATATGCTTGCCAAACTTAAAGGTAACGTCCTTGAACTCGACATCTCCGTGAAGCCTTTCTGTCTGGTCAACTGCATCTTCACGGTCGGTGATGATAGGTCTTGCATAGTATATCTCAATGACCTTCATTGCGGAAGCCATGAACCTTTGCATATCATTCACATAGATACCAAGGTTTCTGACAGGGTTTGCGATGCCCCAGATAAGTCCTGAGATAGCAACATACTCGCCCATTGTTATCTCGCCTTTTATAAGGAAAAATCCACCGCCAAGGAGCATTATAACTGACAAGGCGTTTGCGAAAGATTCCATATAAGGGAAGAATTTAAGCCACAGCAGTGACGCTTTTTTGTTGGCGTCAGAATACTCTTTATTGGCTTTTTGGAACTTTTCTATCTCATAGTCCTCACGGGCGAAAGCTTTTACAACTCTGTTGCCTGAGATGTTCTCCTGAGCGTCGGTATTCATTTGGGATAGCTTCTCACGTAGGTCAACGTAGACCGGCTTTGCCTTTTTATCAAGAAGCACCACCACGCCAAATATAAACGGTGTAACAGCCAACAGAAGAAGTGCCATTTTCCAGCTTACCATAAAGAAATAAACTGATGAGGCTATAAACAGCGAACATGATTCAAGCATACCTTTAAAAACGAATGCCACTGCATGGCGCACCATATCAAGGTCGCCTGTGAGCCTTGTCATAAGGTCGCCTGTGCGGTTGCGGTCATAAAACTCCATATCCTGATTTTCGATACGTCTGAAAAGGTGTGTCCTTATTCTGTATATCATGCCCTGGGATGATAATTCATAGGTCATGTTGCAGGTATACTGACAGATAGTTCTAACCAAGGTAAAGCCCACCATGCCTGCAAGCAGCAACCAGAACAGCTTTCTTTCATGCTCAAGGTTAAAAAGTGCGTCCTTGCTTGAAAGAAACTTATCCACAAGCTCTTTGCTGAAATAAGGTGTGGTAAGATACAAGGCGTTGCATACGATAGACAGCACAAGGGCTGTTACATAGAATTTTCGGTAGCCTTTCAGGTTGTGCCATATCCATTGAAGCTGGAACATATTCTT
>OLQX01002042.1_pt1 | contig 14694 bp, 5 predicted proteins | sample 1672581 | NCBI WGS metagenome assembly OLQX01 (sample SAMEA3136701, study PRJEB25190) | human gut metagenome | reverse complement strand
CAGAGGCACCATAGTAAGGAACATCTCCAGTTCCTCTATTAGAAGAAGTTATCGGAATTCTTTTACTATCTAAGTTTTCGCATAAATTACGTAGTGGAATTACTTCCCAACTTGAAGATATGGGAATTGACGGTTTATAATTTTCTACAACCTGCCGAGCTCCATCTATGATTTTCTGGTAACTATCAAGTTCAGCAACAAAATCTTCTTGGATGGATAATGAAGGTAACGGAATCTGAATTTGTGATACATCCTTTTGGTTCACACTGGTATAGGCACCCTTTCCCATCATAGATGAAAGTTGGGTTTGTACAGGTTCGCTATAGAGCATGTAGTAAACATATTTAGACAAAACCATGGATTTTGCAGAGATGACAGCAAAACCTGTAGATGCGACACAACAATCACAATCTTCACGTTCAACATATCCATACGCTTTTAGGTTAGGACGAACAGTTGAAAAAAGAATGTCCCCCTTTTTTAACGCTCGCTTTGCTCTGCTGGGCGCATCGGTTCCTTTTATTTTATTAGAAAAATCAACCTTACCTGTACCATTTTCAACAGACGAGATATCAATATAGATAAACTCGTCATCCCCAAATGCAAGTGTTGGATTTTTGTTCTCAGCATTGATTTCACAAATATCAGATAGTGGTACAACTGGATAGGTTGTATCTAATGACTTATCTACTTTATAGCGTTCCCCTACCAGAATATAATCTTGTTCTGCAACTCTCTCTTTACTAGCGATGGTGACCAGTGGGTGATGGAGGATGTCATTATCCGCTGTTTGCGGTTCAAGATCAGCATGGTATTTTTGGACAATGCGAATGATTTCCGGAATTTCGCTACCCTCGATTTCACGACGCTGTACTCCTAAATCAAATCCGTCATTATTCAGTTTCACAAAAAGAATTTCATCTTTTAATCTGGCGAAAGACTTGTCAATAAGTAAAATGCTTGTTTTAACGCTACTATACGGATTAAAAATGCCAACAGGCAGTGAGATTACTGCATACAGCAAACCATCGTCTACCAGATATTTCCGAAGCTCTTTGTAAGCATTAGCCGACTGGAACACAATACCCTCCGGGACAATGATGGCTGAGCGGCCTGTGGGGTTCAGGTGTTCGGCAATATAGTCCACAAACAGCACCTCGGATCGTTTGGCTTTTACCCGATAGCGGTTATGGGGCATAATTCCACCCTTTGGTGTCATGAAAGGCGGATTCGCAAGGATGACATCATAACAATCATCCCATTTTTCTTCACTGGTTAGGGTGTCATATTCGCTGATTTTGGGCTTTGTAAAATGGTGAAGGTACATATTTACCCGAGACAGACGCACCATATCGGGAGAAATATCATACCCAGCAAAGTTTTCCGTCAAACGCTTTCGGTCATCGGCGGTCAGTGTGCTTTTGCCATCCTCATCCTTGTTCTGTGCAAGAATGTGACGATAGGCACTGATCAGAAAACCGGCTGTACCGCAGGCAGGGTCCAGAATAGTCTCGTTTTTCTTTGGGTCTATGATTTCCACCATCATATCAATGATATGGCGGGGGGTACGAAACTGGCCGGCATCTCCCTGGCTGCCCATAATGGACAGGAGATATTCAAAGGCATTACCCAAGTCCTCGCTGTTGTCATACGAGAAGTCGCTGACTTCTTTGAGGAACATATTCAAGGTATCCGGGTCCCGATAAGGGATATCTGCCCCACGGAAAATATCCCGGAATAGCTGCGGAAGGTTGGGGTTTGTAGCCATTTTTTCAATGCCTTCCGCATAGAGAAAAGCCCTTTGCTGCCCGCTGTTTTCGGGCTTCATGATTTCCGTCCAGGCATACTTCTCATACTCACCTGTAAAAAACTGCCGGGTGCCGCCAAATTCCAAACCTTCTATATCCATGTCATCCATGAATTTATAAATGAGCGCAATGCTAATCTGTTCAACCTGCGCCTTGGGAGCGGGCACCTTGCCCACCAAAATATCACGCAGCGTATTGATCTTGCGCTTTACGTCAAATGTCAACATTTTCTTTCCTCCTACATAAAGCGGGATACATTGACGTTATCGGCAACGTAATCTACCACGCTTTGCATACTATCCAGCTTTTTCTTTTTAACTGTCAATAAACGATGTAAATGCATCTGTAATATCATCCGTATCTTCCTCTAATCCTGTATTATCTGTTTTATATACCTCATTTTCCGGTTCATCGAGATAAAAAATATCCTGTTTTTCATCTTGTGATTTTTCTGGTTTAACCGCTGGCTCCGGTTCCATTACATTTTGTGGTCTTTTATTTAGTATCGCTTCAGATGTCAGATCCACGATATCCTCTTTCTCCTCCGGAGGAGCGTAAGAACGAACCATGTCTGGTGACGGGATAACTGTAGAAATTGTTTTTTTTCTAGCTTTTCTTTTTCGTATCCGGAGCATCATTTTAGGTTTATCTTTAATGAACGGATGGATCTTATCCGCAAAAAACTGATAGTCTTCTTTGTTGTTAAGGAAATTTTCTGCAACTGGTCTCCACAAGTACAAGCGGAGAAGTGTCTTTAAGAAGTTTGTCCTTGCACCATCATTTATCTTTTCTAACATTTCGATGATCTTTTTATCTGTTGGGTCATTTTCATTTAATGCCACTTTATATTCCACTTTTACGCCGGATTTTGGTAAAAAATCTTCCTCTGTTGGATTAGGAAGGGAGAGGATCAGTTCCTCTCCTTCCACAAAGGCAACCAGTACCTGATGGATTGTATCAGGCACATTTACATTACGGTAATACAGGGGTAATAGATCGATATCGTGTTTCGTATAAAATCGCACTACAAACGATCTCATAATCCCACCTCCTATTTTGCCATAGAAACATATCGATATTCATAATATCCTCTTGCAACAGAGTAAAGGAATGGAACATCTGGGACATTGATATTGCTTGGCAGAATCTGCAAGGTCTTCATACCGGAAAGATACTCTTTAATGTCTTCAAACCATGCTTCTCCCGTACCACCAGCAATAATCAGTGTTTCGTAATCACGAAAAGTATTTGTGATAGATCTTGAACGCTGCATAGCTTCAAGGAACACTTCATGGCTTGCCTGTTTAACAAGTTCCCCAATAGATTTACTTTCCTGTTCCATAGTTTCTTCGTTCAGACAAGTGATATAGCCTGTTTCAAGATTATGCTGTAGAGCCTGGCTTCGGATATCTTCACCATATTCGTTCATAATAAGACGAGAAACACGTTTTAAGATCTCGCCGCTTCCAATGTTGATCAGGGATTCACAACATACAATCTGACGATTCTTAATACCATAAAAATCAGCAGTACCTGCACCAAAATCTGCAACGAGCGTTTTGCCGAAGAGGAGTTTCCTTGCATCTGGGATATATTTTGCATCATTACGGATCAAGGCTGCATACAGGGCACCTGCAGGCTGTGCCATGATGTGGATATGCTCTGGTGCGATCTGCATACTGATATTAACCCAAGGTTTGTTTCCTTTTTTTAAAGAGAAATTTAATGGTTTAGTTAACGCTTTTTTCATCATAGGCGAATCGCCTTTCACATAAGAAGCTGGAAGCCCGGTCTCTAAAAATACAGGTCGGTTATCTTCTTTATCCCTTGACATAACAGCTAATCCGATTGCAGCCTTGCATAAAATCTGGAACTTTGGATTCCAGTATCTCTTTCGGTCATAAGTTTCAGAGTCCGTATCATTTGTGTCTCCGCTTTCCACCATCTCCTGTGCTGTATAGCCGAGCATATACGTTTTGCCTGTCTCATTATCTCGATATAAGATATCCTTTTCGTCAAACAGATTTAAACTGTCTTCTGTTAATTCTTTTACAAAACTTGGAAAACAGAAATAACCTTTCTCATACCATACTTTCATTCCGGAATAGCCTGCATCTAAGCCAATAATAAATTGGTCAGATTTCGGAAGCTGCATTGGTGTGTTATAAAATTCGTGACGTGTTCTGTAAAGATTTGTTGGTATCATAATTATCTCCTTCCTTTTTTTAATCCAGATATTAATATGTAAAAATAGTGTTTTAAAAAGCACACATATAAGAGTGACTTTTATTCACACAACTACTGTTTTCTCTTTATGAAATAAAAAGTTGTGTGCAGATATATCGCAGCTATAAAAGTGCTTTTTGACACACAAAGCATAACAGTATAAGGAAAATAAGAATTTTTGTAAGAAAAAAAGAAAGCCTAAAAACAGACTTTCTTGTAACATAATAAAAAGAATTCTATTCCCTCAAAAGCTAACTTTCTGGTCTCATATTTAACAAACAAAAACCCCGGCACATGACCGGGGCTATAAGAAAGGATTAAAAATGAGGGAACAAAAATTATTTTTTTGTTCCCTCATTTAATATGTATTTTTCAATTACTATAAGAAAATCATCATTCTGGATATTCTTGCTGTTGTTGCCTTACCTGCAATTCTTTGTATTCTTCAATTGTTTCATTAGTTTTTTATTCTTTTTTTCAAGCTGAATGATTTCTTTTTCTAGTTTTTCATTCCGTTTGTTCTTCGCTGATCTGTTTTTCAAGAAAAGTGTGTTTTTCATTTATTTGTCCTGCTTCCCGCTTTTTTATCTTTAATATGGAAAAACACCTGCGGTTGCCCGCAGGTGTAAAAAATAAATCTAAATGTTAGATTCTTTTTCTCTTCTTAATGACATATACAACGCCGCTGACACAAAATACAACCGCTGCTCCAATCAATACCATAAAAATGATATCGCTTGTCTTAACAGTCTTTGATGTGCCATTGCTTCCGCTGTTTCCACTGCTTTTTCCGGAAGATTTCTTTGGTGTGGACTTCTTCGGAGTTGCCTTTGTGACTTTGACAGTCTTAGTGGATTTTCCAGGCTTTGTATTATCGGAAGTTGCCGTTGCCACGTTCTTTACATTCTTTCCAGCAAGGGATGTATCTTTGAAAGTTACCTTATAAGTTACTTTCATGGATTTTTCACCCTCTAAGTTGGATTTTGTCTTAACGGTAAATCCAGTCTTTGTCATTTTGACTGTAGCTTTTTCGATTTCTTTTCCATCTGGACCAGTAACCTTAATGCTCTTTTCATCAATGACAGTTCCCGTTGTCTTTAATGCATCTTTGATGACTACATTTTTTGCAACAGTACCTTTACGGTCGTTTGTTACAGTGATAGTGTACTGTCCCTGCCCGCCTACTTTGTAAGAATCTTTATCAGATGTCTTTTTCACTACTAAACGAGGGTCTGTACCCTTATCAACGTCAACTTCATGGTCAGTTGTTACTTCACCAGTATCTGCTTTACCAATTGCGATATTTTTCACTTTCTTGCCTACAAGGGACTTGGAAGTGAACTTAACGTCGTAATTAACAGTAAAAGATTCATCTTTTGCAAGATTCATACCAGTTTTAATGGTATATGATGTTTTTGTAGTTGCGATCTGGACAGATTTCGTGATGTCTGTACCCTTTGTATCCAATACTTTGATCGTATCGGAAAGGATTTCAGCACCTTCTGTCTGTAGGGCATCTTCAATGATGACATTCTTTGCTTCAGCATTTTCTTTAGTCTGGCTGAGTTTTACAGTATAGTGACCTGTCTCGCCAACACCATAAACGTTTTTGTCAGATGTCTTTTCGATAGCCATTTCCGGACCATCTACTGTAACTTCTTTTTCTGTCTCTACCCAATCAGATGTTGGGTGTTTTACTTCGTTTGTTGGTACGAAGCCATCAGGTGTCCATGAAGAAGGATCTTCTGGATTTTCCTTATCCGCTTTCTTTACAAGTGCAACATTTGTAATCACATCATCATCTGTTACAGTATCAGCTACCTTTACTTTAAAGGAAACTGTTTCTGAAGCTCCAGCTGCTACGCTTGGAACAGTGAAAGATACATAAGATTTTCCACTGATCTCGACTAATTTACCGCCAGAACCTTCAACATAAGTTGTTTTGTCTGGTACAGCATCCAGAACGAGGACGTTTTTCTTTTCCTCATTAGAAGTATTTGTTACTTCAATGTTGTATGTGATCTCGTCTCCGGCTTTTACCTGTGTACCGGAAGCTGGCTCTGCACTCTTTAATGCAGTGAGTCCGTCTTCGACAGTAACCGGTGTCACATCATTGTCTGTTTTTGCAGACGCATTGTCCGCTTTTGCTTTTGCGATGTTCTTTACAGTCTTTCCTGCTAAAGAGCCATCTTTGAACAATACATCATATGTCACAGTAAATGTCTCGCCAAAGGCAAGGTCTCTTCCTGTCTCGACTGTATAACCAGATACATCCTTTGTGATGTTATCTACTTTATTTGTGATGTCTTTTCCGTTTGTATCTACAATCTTGATTGTAGCTGTCTGGATTTCAGCACCTTTTACCTGTAAAGCATCTTTGATAACAACATTTTTTGCAACCGCATTTTCTGTATCCTGTCCTACTGTTACTGTATAATGTCCAACTTCGCCTACCTGATAAACATCTTTATCAGATGCTTTCTGGATAGTTAAGCTTGGAGCGATCACAGTAACTTCGTTATCATCCTCTACCCATGATGGTAGTGTATGGGTTACCTCATTTGTCTCCTGATAGGAGCTTAAATCAGTATCATCGTCTTTGTCAGTTACTTTTACTAACGCTTTGTTTGCAACCTGCTTGTCAGCACTTTCATTAACAGTTACTGTAAAGGATACAGTCTTTTCTTCTCCTGCTTTTAAAGTATCGATTGTAAATGCAACATAAGATACACCGTTGATATCTTTTACATCCCCGCCATCTTTGTATGTTGTGCCGGTTGGTACAGCGTCAAGGATATGGATGTTTGAGATGTCTTTTTCGGATGTGTTCTTTACTTTGATAGAGTATTTGATATCATCCCCCACATTGACAGTGCTGCCATTTGCTGGGTCAGAATCTTTTACAATCTCAAAGAGTGCATTTCCGTTTTCATCCTTATAAGTTCCCGGAGTTACATCCTTTGTTGTCGTTGTTGTTAAGTTTCCGGCAGTAGCTTTTGCTACATTTCGTACTTTCTCATTAGCAACAGACGCTTTTGTAAACTTCACATCATAAGTTACGGTAAATGCCTTACCATAGCTTAAATCTTTGCCAGTCTTAATAGTATAGCCGCTCTTTGTAGATTTGATTTCTACTTCTTTTGTGATATCTTTTCCATCAGGATCTGTAATCTTGATTGTATCTGTTAAGATATCTGCTGCATTATTTTCAATCGCATCTTTGATGATGACATCTTTTGCATCCGCATCTTTTTCTGTCTCACTTACCTTTACAGTATAGTGTCCAGTATCGCCTACGCTGTATGTCTCTTTATCAGATGATTTTTCGATTGAAAGAGCAGGAACAACTTCTGTTACGATATATGGGATGGTGTGGATAACTTTATTGGTATCAACAAAATCATCATCTTCCCAATGCTTATCTGGCTCATCAGATGTTTTTACCTGTGCTACGTTTTTGATCGTTGCTAGTCCTGTTCCTGTTACTTTTACCTTAAAGGATTCTGTCTTAGACTCTCCTGCCTTTAAAGTATCAACTAAGAAAGTAACATAGGATTTGCTACTGATAGTCTTAAGAGTTCCACCAGATACATATTCCGTAAGTTCTGGAACCATATCACGGATCATTACATTCTTCTTATCTTCTTTCGAAGTATTTGTGACAGTGATGTTATAAGTGATTTCATCACCTGTATTTACAACAGATCCACTTTCTGGATTTGCCGTTTTGATAGCTGTAAGTCCATCTTCAATATCAACTGGTGTAACGGTATTGTCTGTTTCTGCTTTTGCATTGTCTGCAACAGCTTCTGCTACGTTAGGGATATCTTTATTTGCTAGGGAAGCATCCTTAAATACCACATCATAAGTTACAGTGAAAGATTCACCATACGCTAAGTTTCTGCCAGTGTTGATAGAGTAACTATTATCTTTTGTCTCAATCTTGACATCTTTTGTGATGTCTTTTCCAGTAGTATCAGCAATCTTAACAGAATCTTTTACAATGCTTACGCCCTTAACCTGCAGTGCATCATTGATCCTTACATTGATTGCTTCTGCATCTTTCTTATCCTGTGTTACCTTTACAGTATAATGTCCAGTATCGGAAAGATTGTAAACCTTCTTATCAGAAGATTTTGTGATAGTAAGGTTTGGTGCATGAAGGGTTACTTCATTATCAGCCTTTACCTCATCTGCATTATCCGCTTTCGCATCAGCAATGTTCTTCACTTTCTTTCCATCTAAGGAATCAGATTCAAACAATGCATCGTATGTGATTGTGAATGTTTCATCTTTTGCAAGGTTTTCATTTGTATTAATAGAATAGCTTCCATCTTTCACAGAAATCTCTGCTTTTTCAGTAATGTCTTTCTCACCTTTCATGATCTTAACATTGCTAATCTTTGTTCCGGCTACTTGCATGGCATCGGTAAGAACAACATTTTCTGCTGTCGCATTCTTCTTTGTCTGTCTGACTACTACAGTGTAGTGTCCAGTCTCTCCAATAGAATAAACGCTCTTATCGGATTTCTTTGTGATAGAAAGTTCCGGTGTGATCGGATCCGTTGTTACTCTGTGGGTAGCCAGTACTTCCGGTGCATTACTTCCCCAAATAAGAACAGAGTTTGTTGTCTCTTTTCCAACGGATGATGCCTGTGGAATCGCATGATATGTTACTTTGATCGTATCTGCTTCTGTAAGGTCTTTTCCGGTTTCGATGGTAAATCCATCTTTTGCTTCATTTAATGTGATTTTAACATCTTTTGTGATGTCATTCCCATTAAATGTTACATAGAAAGAACCTTCTTTAATAAGGAAGTTATCCTTCTGGTCGAACTGGTCTTTGATGATAACTTTTTCTGCAGTTACATTTTCGCGGCTCTGTCTTGCAGTGATTGTATATTCAGCCTCTTCGCCCAAGTGATAGGTCGCTTTATCAGATGTCTTGTCTGGTATAATAGATGGACCATTTGGTGTAACAGTTGCATCTGTTGTTACTTTTAAAGCTTCATCAGATACTGCATTGGCTACATTCTTGATCTCTTTACCAGCAAGATTGTTGTCAGTGATGACCATCTGGTATTCAATCTGAAGCTTTGTTTCCTTTGTAACGCCTACAGGGTTCCATGTCTTCTGCACTTCCGGTTTCTTTCCAGCTTCAAGATCCCAGAGACTATAATTTCCTTCTTTTACAAGGTGTCTCTTTGTCTTTAATGTGAAGGTGTTGTTCTTAATGGCTTCGTCATAAGATTCTTTCTTAATGACATTACCCTCTGCATCCATCAGCACAATGCTAGCTTTCTGCAGTTTGACACCTTCTGTCTGGATATCATCATCAATCACAAGGTTTCTTGCGACTGTACCGATCTGGGAGTTTGTAACATCGATTTTGTAAGTAACCGTATCACCGATCGCATATTTTTCCTTATCCGCTTTCTTTGTGATAACAAGACGAGGACTGTTGATATATACAAGAGCATCAGCTTTTACTGTTTTTGCTTTGCCATCTGTTTTTTCAAGATTGGAAGCAGTTGCTTTTGCAGTATTTCTTACTTCTGTACCATTAACAATCTCTGTTGCTTTGCCGGTATAAATGATCGTCAGTTTGCTGCCGGAGGCAAGATAAGTATCTTTTAACTTCCATCCGTTACCGCTCTTTTCCAGAGTGATCTCAGGAGTACGGTCTTCGGTTTCGTTATATTTATCTGGATTTAACTTATTTGTTTCATCCGCTGTTCCAGCAACATGATATTTGATAGTTGTTCCCTTACCGCCTTCGGCTTTAAAGGCTACTGTTTTACCATCTTTTGTTGTCTCTACGATCTGGATATCATCATAATTTAAGATAAGTCCATCTGGTAAACTGATATCAGAAATGTCTACATCTTTTGCTACTGTGCCATCTACACCGTTTGATGTCACATCTACCTGATATTTTACTAATTCATTTCCTGTTTCTTTTTCGTATACACGAAATTCATTATCTGCTCGGTTATCCTTTTTCTTTGCTTTATACTCATTGATATATTTCTTTGCGATCGAAAGGTCTGCCGTATTGATGTAAAGTTCTGCATCGTCTTTTACTTCATCTGCATTATCTGCTTTTGCAGAAGCGACATTGACGATTTCTTTACCATTCCCGGCTTTTGTTGTCTTAGCAGAAAATGTGATCATTACTTCCGTATCTTTTGGCAGAGCAGAGATCGTTGCTTTATAGCCGTTTCCTTCTGCTGCAACGTTGGATGTAACTTTTGATGTTGCTGTCTCATTACGAAGTTCTGGGTTTAACTTATTGGTTGGGTCTGCTGTTCCAGCAACATGCTCTGTCACGGAATCAGGTACGCCGCTCATCTTTAAAGAACCAGAAACAAGCTCTAAGCCTTCTGGAAGTGTGTCTACGATAGTAATATTTTTGGCAATACCTTTGTTATTTTTTACCTTTACGGTAAAGTTTGCGGTATCACCCACCTCATACTCATACTTATCTACGACTTTATCAATAGATAATTCGCCGCTGTTTGTATAAGCTTCAGCATCATCCTGCACAGCATCAATGGCATTCGTTGCTGTAGCTTTTGCAGTATTGTAATTTTCTTTTGCGTTTCCGCTCTCCAATGCAGTACAAGTAACGATCGTCTTAAACTCTTTTCCTGCTGGAAGGGAAGCGGCTGTTACCTTAACATCCTGTCCAGAGAAAGAACTATTTGCTTCAACACCTTCTGTTTTTACACCAGTAATCTTATACTCAGAAGGAATGGTATCTGTTACAGCTACATTTGCTGCATCTGCTGCATTTCCTGTTTCCTTTGTTGTAATCGTAAAGTTTACAGTATCTCCCACTTTATGTTCATACTGGTCTACGACTTTGTCAACAGCAAGTTTTGCCATCTTCATACGGACATTGACAGTATTGGATGTGTTAGTCTTTGTTCCACTATCCTGTTTTGTTGTTAACGTACCCTTGTTAGGGATAACAACTTCTGTTTTATCAGCATTAAGATATTTGGAAAGGTTAGCCCCCGCTTTTACTTTTGCATGGAAATGAAGTGTAAATTTACCACGCATTTCATCATCAGTGAGTTTATTTGCAGTAGCTGTTAACACCTGTCCATTTGTTTTAACGGTAAAATCTCCCGTCACATTTTCAGTTTTTCCATCCCTCTCTCTAATTACAGTAGGATTTCCTGTAAATTCAAGAACGCTTTCCAATGTATCATTCCAAACAAAACTTTTTATTTGACTTCCAACCGCATTACCACACATTGTAGATAAGGTATATTCGAATGAATCAGACGAATTAGCTAACGTAACATCTGATTTTCCATTAACGGTTTTAGTTAACGGAAAATTAATAATCGTAGGACTATTGCCAGATCTATTACGGGCATCAAAAGATAAAAAGACCCCATTTGGCTGTTTACCGTCTTTTCCACCTGTAAAAAAACGGATTTTCATTTTGTTATTATCTGGCGTTAATTGAGTTTGAAGATACAAAGCATGTTGCTGCGCATGTGTTCCTATAGCTCCATCTGTTGCATCATGTCCATTATTGGAATAAACGGTGTTATCTTTTACGCTAGCTGATGGTAATCTACTATCTGGGATATTAAAACCTAAATGAGAATCATCTGAAAGTCCAGCCCAAGTAACACGACCTGGAGTACGAATCTCTAATCCCTGATAAGAGTCAATGTCCCAGAATGTCATATTACCTTTCCATGTAGATGCTAAAGTAGATTTTCCTGCATCTGTTAATGTATAAGTAACAACAATCCACTGATACCCACTATATCGGATACTTGTTGGGGATTTTTTGTGAAATGCAATGTATGGTCCATCTGCTCCACTAATAGCTCCATGAGCTTCTTCTACAGATACTTTTAAATCGTATTTTTCTCCTTTTTCTGCTCCATTAAGAGTTATACCGGAATATTTGATCCAATATCCATTATTAGAGTCATTGATTTTATTGGCATTTAACTTACCCGCAATCGGGGTACCAAGTTTAGGTTTTTCGCTGTCTTTCATCTCTTTCTTAGCCCATTTAGCTGCTGCATTATCAGTAGCAAGACTAGAAGAATAAGTAACAGTTGCATTTTCTGTATTGATACTTAATTTGTTCATATCTGCCGCATTAATTGTATTCTGCTTCTTATCCGAATTCTTTACACGAGTCTTTATTGTCGTTGTTTCAGCATTAGCAACAATCGCTGTTCCAGGCACAGCTGTCGTCACAGCCATTGCCGTTGCCATTACAACAGAAGCGATTTTTTTTAAACTAAACATAAATGACCTCCTGTTATTTTTTATATAATTTTCAAGGTACGGTACCATAGTGCTATATAAAGCACCCAAGCTTGTTTGCTTTATAAGTCTATGGATTTGGTCTGTCTCGGCATTTCATAAGACATCCTCCTTTCTGACTGCTCCATCACAGTCTCACCTAATATGCAAAATTGATTTTTTTGAAAAGAAGATGGAAAAAAAGAATCGAATTCTTCTTTTAATTATATGTTTTTTGTGAAAAACAAAAAAGGAGCCACGCATGGCTCCCAAATGCTATCTGTATAGCATTAATAAAATTTTATATACATATACCTATCTATATTCAGTTTTTGATGCTTTGTTTAATAGTTACGCCATGTTCCGGTTACCCACGGATTGTACTGATTACCTGCACAATCTTCTGTATATGCTTGCATGAAATATTCAGGATTGACTTCAAAATCCACAGGATTATCTTCTTTTCCTTTGCTAACAATCATACTTAGAAAATCAAATCTTGTGCTTGTAGCAGGAGGATTGTATTTTTCAAATTCCTTACTTGGTTTGCTATAATACTGGGAATGATATTTATACGCCTCCGCATCGGAAAATAAAAAGAATGGCATTGAATAACTCCACAGTCCGTGTCCAGAAGAATCTTGTGTAGAAGGGTCCATACGATAAACATCTAAGTTATACCACTTTCCATCTATTGAAACTTTTAATCTCGCTCCACCATAAGATTCATTCACATACATGGTTTTAATTCCTGCGCTAGAAAGTAATTCATCCAGGAAATCATTGTAGCCATATTGTGTTGCTTTCCCCTTTAAAATACAGTTTACAGTATTCTCTGGCTCATATGACCAGTATTCTCCATAAACTCTTTTTAAATGGTCGCAGGTCCAAATGGTTAATTTTAGGACTTTTTCCTGTGTTGACATGCTATTGTTGACTATTTTTAAAGCCTGTTTTATCTTTGCTTCAGTTTCTTCACTGGCATGATAATCATCTGCAATAACTTTTACATGACACTTGAAAGTTTTCCCATCAACTTTTGCTGTGATAACGGTTGTACCTTTTGCTACTGCCTGCACAGCTCCATGATTCTTATAAGTAGTATCTCTTTCAACCCATGCCACTTTATTATTGGAACTAGACCATTTTACAACATTTTTTGCATTATGCAAAACTAAATCAACACCGCTACCAGCTTGAAGAGTAACACTTGTTTTGCTTAACCACATCTTTTTAGAAGAAGAATTCGATTCTTTTTTCTTCCTAGCTTTCTTGCGCTTCCTTTTGACCACAACTTTGCATTTCAGCTTTTTCTTACCTACTTTTGCAGTGATTGTAGCTTTACCTGCTTTCCGAGCTTTGAGTTTTCCTGTCTTTGTAACAGTAACAACCTTTTTCTTAGAAGATTTCCACTTGATACGTTTGGCTCGTTTCTTGCTGATACCCTTCACCTTAAGTTTCTTACTCTGCCCAACGGTCATTGTAATCTTTGTTTTACTCAGCTTAGGCTTTGTTGCTGCATTTACCTGGGTTGCCGGAAATACGGAAAAAATCATCATCAATGCCAGTACCCATGCAAATGTCTGTTTACAGATTTTACGTGCTGTTTTTTCTGTCATGATAAAAACTCCCTTCATTATTTAATTTTTCTGGTCGCATATTTTCGACCAGTCTTATCGTACCACGTTCCACAAAAAAAAGAATTTTTGTAAGAAAGTTATCCGCAGATACGATAAGTACTTTCCTCTCATTGAGTCTGTCCGTATTATACCACGGAATCGGATTCCATGAAAAGGTCTATATTTCATCGAAGTTATTTAATTCTTTCGTTAATTCGAATGAAATGATTTCCTCCTCTTTTGTATCTCTATATGCTTTTTCCTTGTGCATATAGTCTGCACATTCAGCTCCCGTATAATCTTTAAATTTTTTTACAACTCGATTTAATATATCTATTTCATCTTGAGTCAATACAGAATAATCTACAAACAATGATGAGGGATGAATATGAAACTTTTGCGAAAAATTATCAGATTCTTCCCTTGTTATAATTAAATTTTCCAAATTCATGAGGCTTTTATGACCAATAGGTAATGCACCCATAGGTTCATGTGTATATACTAAGCCAGTTATAGCAACAAATCTTTCCTTGAAAGATATAGCATCGGCATACCACAACATCTTCATTAGTTTAACTTTAAATACAGAACCTAATTTTTCAGCAAAATAAGAAATGGTTGCTTCTATTTTATCAATATTTACGACAGTGAATCCATTATCTATAGACGGTGTATTATAATTTCTATAATTAAGCAATAGTCTTTCTCGAGAATCAATTTCTTTTATTTTTTTCCAATTATGACAACATGATTACTTG
>OLQX01002041.1_pt1 | contig 14696 bp, 9 predicted proteins | sample 1672581 | NCBI WGS metagenome assembly OLQX01 (sample SAMEA3136701, study PRJEB25190) | human gut metagenome | reverse complement strand
CCCGAAGGCTCCGGGGGCGAGCGACGAGGTGCGTCCCGCGACGAGCAGCTTCACCCCGGGGCGCTCTTCGCGCAGGTCGCGGACGACCCATTCGGCCATGCGGGTGTCGCTGCACAGCACGAGCCCTATGGTGTCGGTGCGCGTGGGACGGACGACGCGTCCGGATCCCCGTCGCATGGGTTTGCCGCGGCGGTAGAGGAGGCCCTCGATGTAGAGGTAGCGGCGCCCCGGCTCGTCGTAGAGGGGCTCGAAGAGGTCGCCGTAATAGAGCAGTGCGAAATCCATGCCGTCGAGGGAGTTGAGCGTGCGGTGCAGGTAGCTGTAATCGCCCTCGCAGGCGGCTGCGATGTCGCGGACGACGGCTTCGTTCTCGACGCCCCACAGCGCCACGAGCGGCATGCGCATCGAGTCGATGACGGCCGCCGTATGGCGTATCTTGCGGCGGTAGCGCTCCGTGTCCCACGCCAGGCGTCCCGAGGGCGTGTAGTCGGTGTCATTGTAGAACAGGGCGGGGACAGTGTCGTAGAGGTGGTCGAGATCCCAGTAGACGATGCCCGTGCGCGGTTGTGCATGGGCGGGGATGCCTGCCAGGAAGAGCAGCAGGGCGGTTATGATGCGTGGCAGCCGTTGCAAGGCGCGTAAAGCCCGGCTGCCCGGGACGGGGCGTGCGTGGCCGGTTGCGGCGAGGGCGGTTATGATGCGGCGCAGCGACATAGGCCGGGGTTATAACGGCTCCTCGGGCAGGAACTTGCGCGGCGAGCAGCCCAGGAACCGGGCGATCTCGTTGATATGGTTGAGGTTGTATTTGATCTCGTACTTCGGGCTTTCCGCCATGCCGATAAAACTTTTCGATACGCCGATGCCGAAAGCCAGCATGGCCTGCGACACACGCTGGGCCATGCGCTCCCGGCGGACGGCTTCAATTACATATATATCGACAGGCGTTTTCATGCGGCGGCGTTTTTCGATACAAAACTAAAAAACGTGCCACTTGTGTTGGTCTGTTATACATGAGTGTTGCTCAGTTATGACAGAGTGCTGTGCTTCCTGCTTCCTTTTGCGGAAAAGATATATTGGTACCGTTTGGTGGCAAAAGGTACCCAAAACCATCCGCAAACCGTTTTCACGGGAGCAGCCACGGCTCCTCGCTGAACGGACACGAAAGACCGAGCCTTTTCGCACGCCCGTTCCGGGCGCGCGGAGCCGCGGCCGCTCTTTCTCCGCTGCAAACGGAATGCGGAAAATACGCCTGTCCGGAATTTTCGCGGTACGGCTAAAAGCGGGGAGACGCGACAGCAGGGATTCCGACTCGATGGCGGAGCCGTCGGCGGACGGCGGACTAAAAGCGCGAGAAACGGGGCAGGTTTGCTTGCAAACCCGCGGTTAGGCGCCCGTTTCCAGCGTTAGGGCGCCGGAAGCAGGCGAGGCATCCGTCGGAGAGTTTTTGGTACTTTTTGCGGAAAAAAGTACATGGCGGAATTCGCAAAAAAAGTTTTTGCCACCAAAAGGTACATGACTGCGTTGCTGAAAGCAACCCGACTTTTCCTGAAATACGGATTATTGGCGTTTCAGGTGAAAATCCGGGCTGGAGCGGGATTATTCCGAGATCACCCCCGAACCGACCAGCTCGTCGCCGTCGTACCATGCGGCGAACTGCCCCGGTGTGATGCCCCGCTGGGGGGCGTCGAAGAGGATGTAGCCTCCCTGGTCGCGGACGAAGAGCGTGGCCTCCTGCAAGGGCTGGCGGTAGCGGATGCGGACGCTGAAGCGGGCGCTATGGCCTGCCGGCATCGTGCGCGCGGGGTTGACCCAGTGTATCTCGCGGGGGGCGATATGCAGTGCCTGTCGCCACAGGCCGGGGTGGCTGTCGCCTTCGCCGACATAGATGACGTTCTGTACGGTGTCGGTGGCGAGGATGAACAGCGATTCCTTGCGCCCGCCGATGCCGAGTCCCTTGCGCTGGCCGATGGTGTAGAAGTGCGCCCCGCCGTGCTCGCCGATCTTCTTGCCGTCGCGGACGGTGTAGCGCCACGGGGCGGCCAGTGCTGCGAGCTGTTCGGTTGTGGGGGGTACGTCGGCCGCGTGCTGTCCGCCCGGGGAGTGGGGATCCCCGTCCGGGCGTCCGGCGGCGGAGATCGGCTTTGACGCCGGGGACGTGACGGTCTGTCCGATGCCGGCGGGCGTATTTGCAGAGGACATGGGGGCGGAATGCCCGGCGGCCGGGGATGCCGGGGCGGGGATTGCCTGTCCGGCATCGGGTGTGCCCGCCGGGATTCGGGCCTTGGGGCCGTATTTCGGCCACGTGGGGAGTATCTCGTGGACGTTACCCCTTTTCGAGGCCAGCTTCTGTTGCAGGAAGGCCGGAAGGTCGATCTTGCCCACGAAGCAGATGCCCTGCGAGTCCTTGCGCTTGGCCGTGGCCAATCCCTGCTCGGCGGCGATGCGCCGCACCTCGGGTTTGAGCAGGGCGCCGACGGGGAACAGGGCGTAGCGCAACTGCTCCTGCGAGAGCTGGCAGAGGAAGTAGCTCTGATCCTTGTTGGGGTCGGTGCCCGCGAGGAGTTTATAGATTGTCCGTCCGTCGGGCAGCGTCTCCTCGGCCTTGCGGCAGTAGTGCCCCGTGGCGACGAAATCGGCGCCCAGCCGGAGCGCTTCGCGCAGGAAGACGTCGAATTTGATTTCGCGGTTGCACAGCACGTCGGGGTTGGGCGTGCGTCCCTTTTCGTATTCCGAGAACATGTAATCGACCACGCGGGTGCGGTAGTCCGCCGAGAGGTCGACGACGTGCAGCGGGATGTCCAGTTTTTTGGCGACCAGTTCGGCGAAGACGCGGTCGTCGTGCCACGGGCAGTCGCCCTCGAGCGTTCCCGTCGTATCGTGCCAGTTGATCATGAACAACCCCACGACGTCATGCCCCTGCTGTTTGAGCAGGTATGCGGCGACCGATGAATCCACGCCGCCCGAAAGTCCGATTACGACACGTGCCATAGTAATATTGTTATTTACAGGTCGAGCAGCCCTTCGGGCAGCACCAGTTTCATCGTGCGCCCCCCGAAGTCGATATGGGCGATGAACTCCTCGGCGGCGGGGACGAGCACCGTGCGGCCGCCGATCTCCAGCTCGAAAAGCGGGTTGGCGTCGCTGTCGTAGTAGTCCGTGACCGAACCCGTGAAGGCGGCCGCTCCCTTTGCGCCGTCCGCGCCCGCTTCGGTGCAGGTCACGGCGAAGCCGATCAGGTCTTCCAGGTAGAATTCGTCGTCTTCGTCCTCGTCGCATTCGATACGGAATTCAAGCCCGACGAGCTCCTGAGCTCGGCGCTCGGTGTCGAAATCGGCGAATGAGGCCACGGCGCCCGAGGTGCCGCGGCGTTCGAAGCGCTCGCAGTAGAGCGGCACTTCGAGGGCGTCGATCGTGACCAGCAGCGGGGTGCCGGTATCGAATTGCGCCGGGAAATCGGCATAGAGCGACAGCATCACACCTCCGTCGGTGCCGAAAAGCCTGTTGATCCTGCCTGCGGGAATAGTAACGCTCATATCGGTTCGTTTTTTCTCTTATGTCCGTATCGCGGTGCGGAACGGGGGAAGCGGGTATCCCGGCCGCTCCGTTACACCCGGCCCCGCTGTGCTGCCGCCTTGTCGTGCCGTGCAGCGCCTCGCTGTGCCTTGCCGGACGATTCCCGCACGGGATGCGCCCGCATGGGACTATCTGCAAAAGTAATGAAAAAAACCGGTAAACCTCCCGTTGCGGGAAATTTACCGGGATTCCGGAAAGAAGCTTTCCTGGTGTTATTCTGCGGCAGGAGCCTCTGCTGCGCCCTCTGCGGGAGCCTCGGCAGCTTCGGCGGCGGCAGCCTCCTCGGCTTCTTTGGCGGCAGCTGCGGCAGCGGCCTGCTTCTCGGCGATGGCCTTTGCGCGCTCCTCCTTGATCTTGGCTTCGGCAGCCAGGCGTGCTTTCTCGGCCGACTTGGCATCCGTGGCGAGCTTGTTGCTCTTGGCCTCGATCTTACCGGCCTTCTCGCCCAGCCATTTGTTGAAGCGGGCTTCGGCTTCGGTCTCCGAGAATGCGCCCTTGGCGACACCGCCTAACAGGTGCTTCTTGTATAATACGCCCTTGTACGAGAGGATGGCCCGACAAGTATCCGTAGGTTGTGCGCCTTTCTGTAACCAACCCAATGCTTTCTCGAAGTCGAGGTCGATCGTAGCAGGATTCGTGTTGGGGTTGTAGGTTCCCAACTTTTCGATGAATTTACCATCACGTGGCGCTCTGCTATCTGCGGCAACGATGTGGTAGAAAGCAAAACCTTTCTTACCGTGGCGTGCCAGACGAATTTTAACAGCCATTTGCTATAAAATTTTGTTGTAATTAATTAAAAAACGCTCACCCACTTTGGGCTTTTAAGCCTGCAAATGTAGACAAAATATTCCGCCCGGCAAAATAATTCGCCGAAAAATCGGTGCGACAGGCTGTTTTTCTGCCGGATACGGTGCATGGCGGGCCGCGGCGGGAACTGCCGGAAAAAGGGCGGGCTTGTGGCGGGGCAGGGTCGTGCCCCTAATCGGGTTCCCGCGGGGTTGCAGGCCGTTGCATCCCTGCGGGAAGTGATATTTTTCGTTCAGCCGGGGGCTGTTGTGAAAAAAATTCCTATCTTTGCGGCGCAAATCGTCACCGCAGGGTGCGGTTTTGCCGATGGTTCCGTAGCTCAGTTGGATAGAGCAGCAGCCTTCTAAGCTGCGGGTCGCGCGTTCGAACCGCGCCGGAATCACCCGGAAAAGGGAGCGCTGGAATCGAATCCGGGCTCCCTTTTCGTTTTCCCGCCCGCATCTTCCTTCGCCGGGTTTGGCGTCCTGCGGACTTTTTCGTAAATTTGGGTCGAATCCGATATTTTCAGGCATGGAACCGCTACCGGGCTGCAACATAAAGTATCTCAACATCAGCCGCAACGACGAGGCGTGGGGGCTGGTCGTCACGACGGCCGGGTACCAGGCGGTCGCGGCGCACAGTTCCTACCCGCAGGCGCAGCATCCCGAATCCCATATTTTCGACCCCGGCAAGGGGCGCGTCCTGAAGGAGTACCAGTTGGTCTACATATCGCGCGGGGAGGGCTATTTCGAGTCCCGTTCGTGCCGCCGCCAGCGGATCAGGGCCGGGACGATGATCTTGCTCTTCCCCGGGGAGTGGCATACCTACGAGCCCGACAGGGCTACCGGGTGGTTCGAACATTGGGTGGGATTCCGGGGCGGCAGCGTCGATGCGCAGGTCGCCAACGGGTTCTTTTCGCCGCGCAACCCGCTTTTCGGGCTGGGATTCAGCCAGACGATCATCGGCATGTACGAGGAGCTCGTCGGCTATGCGCTCCGGGAACAGGCCGGTTACCAGCAGGTCGCGGCGGGGATCGTGCAGTTCCTGCTGGGTTCGGTCTACTACAAGCACCGGAACCTTCTGTTCAACGACTCGATGGCCATCCGCAAGATCGACGAGGCGCGCGCCCTCATCAAACGCGAGGTCGAGGGCGGTCTCACGCCGCAGGGGATCGCCGAACGCCTGTCGGTCAGCTATTCGTGGTTCCGCAAGATGTTCCGGCAGTATGCCGGAGCCTCGCCTGCGCAATATCTCTCGCAGATCCGGTTCCTGCGTGCCAAAGAGCTGCTCGATACGACGGAGCTCACCGTCGCGGAGATCGCATACAGGCTCCGGTTCGAGACCCCGAGCCACTTTTCCACATTCTTCCGCAAAAGGGAGGGCGTCCCGCCCCAGCAGTACCGCCGCGAGCGGAGGCAGCCCGGGCGGTAACCTCCTCAGCAGACGACCGTCACCGGGATTCCGAGCAGCGCGGCGTATTTGCGGATCGCTCCGGCGACATGTCCCACACCGATGGCGCAGTGGTGCGAAGGCCCCGCCTTGCTCCAGCGGTCGATGAATTCCCGCGCGGGAAGCGGGAACCTGTAACGGCTGTTGATGTTGCCGATGTTCAGCACGGGGCCCGGCACCGATTCGCCTTCGGCCAGCAGGAACGAAATCCCGTCGCGTCCTTCGACCACCGACAGGAGTGTCACCGGGCCGTGTTTCACGGACATCTGGATCGACAGCCCCTTGCCGGGTTTGCCGTGGTAAACGGGAAGCGGCACCAGGCGGGCTTTCTCTTCGCCGAGCAGGAAGTGCGCCGGGCCGTCGTGCCCCAGCAGGATGACGTCGTCGGTGAAGTCCATGCCGTAAAATTCCGAGAAACAGCCCCCGGCACCCAGCAGCGACATGATTTTCATGGCCTGCACGTTCTTCACCTCGTATTCGCCCGCGACGGGGATGCCGCGCCCCGTCAGCAGGGTGTTGCCGGCGATGACCGAAGTGACGATGTCCTCGTAGGCGTTGCCCGCCGCCCCCGCGTAGTAGTAGGCCAGGGAACCCAGCCGGTGCGCTTCGGCGAGTTTGTCCAGCGCTACGGAAGTGCGTGCGGCGCGCTCGAGCTCCTCCCGCGTGCAGCCCTCGTCGATGACGAACGCCTCGCCGAACGCGGCGACCCTCGCGTCGGCCTCGCGCTGCGTCACCGAGCGGCGCAATTCGTGCAGTTCGCACATCTCCAGGATTTCGGCATGGGTGCCGAAGACGGTGCTCTGCAGCCTGAGGTCGGAGTAGACGTCGACCATGCCGCCGTAGTAGTTGCCCAGCAGTCCCATGCGGTTGCGGCGCATGCCGCAGGCGACCTTCGCCGCGTCGATCCACCCGTAGATCTCGGCCCAGGCCTGCGCGTCGTCGAGGTAGCCCGTCACCACGTCGTATTTGGTGCCGGCGCGGTTGAATACCGAACAGAATTCGGGCAGCGAACAGGCCTGGCAGTTGGCAAGCCACTCGCCCGTCATCTCCCCGCGGTCGGACATGCCGTTGAGGCGGGCGTAGTCGATGGCCGGGGCGGGTTGCAGGTTGAGCAGCACGACCGGGATGCCCTCGCCGAGGAAGGGGATGAGCGTGGACGAAAGGGCGTAGGTCGAGATGAAGATGAACAGCACTTCGGCTTCGTCGCGCCTGAAAAGGGCCGCGGCTGCGTGAGCCTTGTCCACGTCGTCGACCATGCCTGCGTCGGCGACGATCTGCCCGCCGTAGGCTTCCATTTTTTCCTTTATGGCGTTCCGGTAGCCGTCGAGCCTTTCGCGCAGTCCGCCGAACTGGTGCCAGTAGGTGTTCAGCCCTACTGCGATCAATCCTATTTTCATGGTTTGTGATCCGTTATTTTGTCATGACGATTTCGAAATCTTCCAGCAGGCCGTAGTCCCGCTGGTCGTAGTCGCTGCCGGGCAGCTGTTTGGGCACGTTGTTCCAGTGCCACGGGCCTGCGATACCCTTGTCGGCGCTGTAATGAGGGCCGAAGAGGTTTTTCAGGCTGCCCACCACATGCACTTCGACGCGGTTGCGTCCCTTGCGCAGGTAGGGCGTGAGGTCGAACGCATAGGGCTGCCAGGCGATGATGCCCGCTTTGCGGCCGTTCACGCAGACCCGTGCGAGCGTCCCCTCCCAGGCGTTCAGCCGGAGCGTGTAACCGGCCGCGGGGTCGTCGATGTCGTAGTCCCGGCCGTAGGCCATGTCCCACGAATAGAAGGGGAGCCCCTGCCGTTTCCAGCTTCCCAAGGCCGGTTTCCCGGCGGGTTCGCGGACGATCCATCCCGCCCCGGCCGATTCGAGCACGAAGTCGCCGAAAAGGTAGACGGGGGCTATTTCGGCATAGATGCTCATGGGCGAGACGCTCAGTTCGACGGTGTTCGTCCCCCGCCGCACCAGATTGCCTACGGGGTAGATCCCGAAGCGGCTGTCGAGCAGCGTGTCGGGCGCCGCGGCTTCGACGGGCGTGCCGTTGAACGTCACGTTCCAGATGCCGGGTTGTTCGGCGACCAGCTTCATGCCGCGCGTGTCGAAGTCCCCGGCCACGACGAAGTGGTAGCTTACGCGGATGTCGCCCGTGGTCAGCGTGTCGCGTTCGACGATAGTCTGCCTGTACTGGATGGCCGAGTCCCACGGGTTGCCTGTCCCGTAGCAATGGTTGAAGAGTTTGTTGCACGCCTCGAACGTGTAGAGGTTGCGCTCGGTGCGCCCGTCGACCGTCAGGTCGCAGAAATCGAGGTTGAGGACGTTGTCTTTCAGGCGGGTGACCTCCAGCGGGCCGGCGGGCTCCAGCTTGGTGCTCCCTGCTGGCTGTGTTTCGGTGCCGGATGCCGCCCGGGAGGTACGTGCAAGGGCGCTCCGGCCCGAAGCCGGGGCGAAGAGCAGGAGGCTCCCGGCGGGCGGCAGGCTGAAGTCCGCCCCGACGCTTTTCCCGTCGGCGGTGTGCGGGTAGGGACGCATGTCGCCCGAGACGGCGTCCAGCTCGACCAGCTCCCCGGCCGGGAGGCCGACGCTGCCCGTGGCGGTGTCGCTTAGCGAGGAGTTGACCAGGAACAGGAGCTCCCCGTCCTCGTAGCTGCGCCGCTGGTGGTAGAGGTCGTTGCCCGTGACGTTGCAAAAACGGATCCTGTCGTCCGCGAACGATTCGGCGATCGCCTTACCGTCCAGTGCCGCGTAACGGCGTATCCGGGAGGCGTTGCGGTCGAGGAAATCCGCCAGTTCGGGGCTGGGCCGCCCGTCGACGAGCGTCGGTTTGGCAAAGAGCACCAGTTGCCCGCCCGCCTCGACGAATTGGCGGATGAGGCTGAAAGTCCCGGCGTTGAGGTTCTCGGTCATGGGCGGGATCACGACCTTCGCATAGGCGCGTTTTCCGACGACGAATTTACCGCCCCTGACCGAACCGCGGTTCTTGATGATGTGCTCCGAGCCCAGGTCGTATTCCGCCTGCGCCTTTTCGAGCGTGGTGACGAAACGCTGGAATGCGCTGCCGATCTCCATGCAGCGGGGGTCGTTCATGACATAGGAGTAGTAGAGCCAGATCGTCGTGGTTGGTTCCAGGACGAGGATGTCGTTCATCTGTTCGCCCTGGCTGAGCACGAGTGACAGGCGGGCGAAGTAGTCGTTCAGCACCTTGTAGTCCTCCCACCATGGCGAGAGGCGGGTGAAGACCGGGGGATAGTCGTATTTGCGGGCGCCGGCGATGGTCATGTGCGAGAGGTGCTGGTTCATGAAATTCACGCCCAGCGCATATTCCCAGTCGCCCAGCCGCTTGAAGTCGCGGAACGTCTCGTCCCAGCCCCCGCCGCCGTAGGTTTCGCTCAGCGTGCGTACGCACCCCGTCTGGTTGGCGGCGCTGCGCAGCTCCTTCACGGCGCGGACGTTGCCGAACTGCGCCTGCGGGCTCTGGTCGTTGTACTGGTTGAAGAGCATGTCGATGGCGGGCATCTGGTGCCACGCGTACATGGCCATATTGTCGCCGCCCTGGTACATGCTCGGCCAGTCGTGCTCCCAGTAGTGCCCCGTCCAAAGCATGCCCTTGCGGTCGCAATAGGCCGACATGGGCTTCGCCCAGCGGTCTACGAACATTTGCGTCAGCGTTTCGAGGTAGTTGTGGCGTACCTGTTTCCAGTCGCCCGTTTGCTCGGAGAGCAGGGGCAGCGAAGTTGCCAGGTCGTAGCCCCACTGTTTGCGGAACACTTCGAACAGGTCGGGCGTCCAGCGCACGCCGCCCGAACTGGGAATGCACGGTTCGTCGGAGAAAAGCCCCCTGATGACCGGGCCAAGCTCGTTGCCGAAGGTCTTTTCGTAGCCCGACATGGTGATGTCGAGGAACTTTTCGGTGACGCCCTCGACCAAGAGGTCGACGTACGAGTAACCCCCGTGCCAGCCCGAACGGCCGTAATAGGTCTTTTCGTAAAGGTAGTATTCGCCCGGGACGTCTTTGTAGCGGCCCGTGTCGGCGGTGATGTCGCGGAACGTGCCGCCCTCCTTTTTCAGGCAGAGGAAGTATTTTCCCGCATCGGCCGGGGGCAGTGCGGTTTTGGTGAGCGCGAGCCCCTGGCCCTGGTCGTAGGATTCGGGCATCTGTGCAGGAACATGTCCGCCTGCGAAGCCGCTCGGGTAGGAGTTTTCGTCGTAGATCCAGATGTCGAGCCCCAGTTCTTTCCCCTTTTCCACACTGTATTTATAAAGGTCGAACCATTCGTCGGAGAGGTATTCGGTGACCAGCCCCGGCCGCGGGTGGACGAAGGCGCCGCCGAAGCCCTGCGCCTTGAAGTCGCCCAGCATCCGGTCGATGTCGGCGCGGGTGACCCGCGTGTTCCAGACCCACAGGGGCGCCGGGCGGAATGCCCGCGGGGGATCGGCGAATTCCTTTCGGAGCTTCTCGAATTTCATTTCCCGTTTCTGGGGGGCTGCGGCGTAGCTGGCGAGGCACGATGCCGCCAGGGCGGCCGCCAGCAGGCTTTTGATTGCGGAGGGTTTGGTTTTCATGGTCGTTCCGGATTGTGTTTGCTTTACAAAGGTAAAGGTTATGCGCTTCGGGCGGTAACGAATCCTGATAAACGACTTTTCATTTCTGATAAAGCGTGCGGAGGATGGCGCGGGCGAACCGAGAGGTTCGGGGCGGGATGCGGAGCAGGGAGAGACGGTATGGCCGGGATGCTGCCGGGCCGGGCAGGCGGGATCGTTAGGAACGGGGGACTGTGGAATCGGGGAATCAGAGGGCCGGGGATCCGGCAGAACGGTGGGGGCGCTGAAAGCCGGCGGAAAAAACACGGCGAGCCGGGGACGGGTGCCCCGCACGGCCGGGCAGCGGGTGTGGGGCAGCGGATGCAGGCGGGGTTACCTGCGCGGCAGGATGGCGACGATGCGCGTCCCGCCCGTGTATCCGGAGTCGATGTATATCTCCCCGTGCAGGTGGGTGACGATCAGGCGGCAGAGGTAGAGCCCGAGGCCGTTGCCCTGGCTGAAGGGGTCGAGTTTGGTGAAACGCTCGAAGACATAGCCGTGCTTCTCGGGCGGGATGCCGCAGCCCGTGTCGGCGACGGCGACGAAGACGCGGTCGTCGCCCAGACGGTCGCATTCGAGGCTGATCGTGCCTTCCTGCGTGAATTTATAGGCGTTGCCGAGCAGTGCCGAGATGAGTATCGTCAGGTATTTGTCGCTGGTGTTGAGCGCAATCTCCGCGACCGGGATCGCGCCTTTGTAAACGATGCCAGGCTTGGGGTACCTCACCTTCATGATCCGCAGTTGCGCCTGGCATACGGCGCAGAGGTTCGTATACTGGCACGGCAGCGGCGCGTGCAGGTTTTCGAGGTAGGCCACCTCTAGCATGTCGTCGAACAGGAATCGCAGCTGGCGGCGGTTGTCCCGGATGATTTCGCAGTATTGGGCGCGCGACTCCGGGGTGATCTCCTCGGCGCAGAGCAGCTCGGAGAATCCCATGATGCAGTTGAGCGGCGTACGCACTTCGTGGCAGACCGAGTTGACGAATGCGGCCTTTTTGAGTTCGCTTTCGTGGGCGTGCTTCGTTTGCAGGAGTAACTCCTTCTGCAGTCGCCGGGTACGGCGGTTGCCGACATAGATCGCACCGACGACCGCAGCGATCACCAGCAGTGCCAGCGAAACGTAGGCCAGGGCAGTTTTGTGGTGGTGGGCCGTAAGCAGCGCCGCGTCGAGCGCCATCCGGTCGAGTTCGTACGACTCCTGCTTCTCGCGGATGACTTTGCTCTGTTCGAGCCGCAGCAGCGAATCCCGTACCTTCACGGCACGGGCATAGGCCATGCAGGCCTCGGAGTCGCGGTGCAGCCTGCGGAACATGTCCGCCCGTTCCTTGTAGCAATCCGTGAAGTGCACGCCGGCCACGGGGTGGTGTTCGGCGGTGCGGATCAGCGAATCCGAGAAGGCCAGGGCCCTGGCGTACTCCCCGTGCCCGACGGCATCGAGATAACCTTCGCGGTAGTGGCGCATGCGGGCGAAGTGGAGCCGGTCGGCCTGGTGCGTACGGATGAACCTGCTTTGCAGGAAAAGGTGCATGCCGGGCGTACCCCCGAATTCGTTGTCGCCCTCGGGTTGCAGCGGCTGCGCCGTTGCGGCGCAGAAAACCGCGAGCGCCAGGCATATTGCCGGGAAGAGTATCGGTCGGCGCGTGCTCATGGCTTGGCGGGGATTGTGAAGATGAAACGTGCACCGGCGGTATATGCCTCGTCGAGGGATATGTTGCCCGAGAGGTGCCGGGCGATCAGGCGGCATAAAGCGAGGCTCAGCCCCGGCGTCGCCTTCGAATCGTCGGAGGGCATGCCGAAGATGTCGTTGCGTTTTTCGGGCGGGATGCCGCAGCCCGTGTCGGTCACCGTAACCCGCAGTTGGTTGTGGCGCGGGTCTATTTCATAGCGGAGCGTGACGGAGCCTTCCCGGGTGAATTTGCGGGCGTTGTCGAGCAGCGCGCGCACCACGAACGAAAAGTATTTGGCGTGTGTACGGACGGTGGCCGGGTTCTCCGGGGCTTCGATCGTGAAGGCCACCCCGGGATTGCAGCTAAGCCGCGAAGCGGCGAGCAGTTCGGCGCGGCACACTTCGTCGATGTTGGTTTCCTCCAGCCGCAGGGCCTCGGTCAGGCTGTCGAGGTTGGCGGCTTCGAGCATGTTGTCGAGCGCCGAAAGCAGCAGGTCGGCGTTGACGCGGATGGATTCGCAGCAGGCGTTCCGCTCGGCAGCGTCGATGTCCGACAGCATCAGACGCGAGGCTGCGGTGTCGATGGCGTCGAATGCGGGGCCGATGCCGCGGCAGATCGTGTTTACGAAGACCGATTTCATGTGTTCGCTCTCCTGGGCCTTGCGGCTGTGGCGGAGGATGTCGGCCTTCAGCCTGCGGTTGCGCAGCAGCGACCGCAGGAGGTAGATCCCCGTGCCGGACATCAGCAGCACGATGACCACGATCGAGAGGCTCGTGGCGGCGCGGTTACGGATCAGGGCCCGCGTTTCGGCCAGCTTGCGCTTGTCCAGGTCGTGTTGCCGGCGGATCGTTTCGAGGCGTTCGCGGCGTTCGGCGGTGAGGATCGAATCCTGCACCTGCATCGTGTGCTCGAAGGCCTCGAAAGCCTCCGGGTAACGCTTGGCCTTGGTGAGCAGGATGCTGCGGTCGCGGTAGGCCTGGTAGACCTTGTTGGGCAGCATGCTGAAATAGCCCTTGCCACTCTCGATCAGGCGGATCAGCGAATCGGAATACTGGATGCTTTCGGCATAGGCGCCGGTGTTGGCTTTCCAGAGGTAGCCCATTTCGTAGAGGTAACTTTTGTTGCGCAGCAGGTTTTCCCCTTCGGCCGCGAGCATACGGCTGCGGAACTCGTTGAAGTACCGGGCGGCGTAGTCGTTGCGGCGGATGTTGAGCGCACATTGCAGCAATTGCTGGTAAGGCCGCACGTAGCTGTTGTCCTTATAGAGGTAGGGGCGCCGCCCGAGGGTGCTGTCGGCGGAATAGTAGCGGTCGAGCAGTGCGATCTGGTCGTTGGTGAGCGCGACCTGGTCATCGTGGCGGTAGCTCTGGTTGTAGGCGCCGCTCAGCACGTAGTAAATGATGTTGGCGAAGCACCTGCGGATATTGAGGTTCGGCATTTGCCTCGTCAGTTCGTAGGCTTCGCGCCACGTGTCGGTCTGCGGGATGTAGGCCCGCCGGTTTCCGCCCTCGTAGTAGCAGAGCGTGATGTTGGCATAGCCGCGCAGAAACAGGCGTTTGGTGCGCTGGTAGATGTTCTCGGGTTCTTCGGGCGGGGTATTGCTCCAGTCGTAAACCTCGTGTGCCAGCCTGAGGTTCTCCGCAAGGTCGTACTGGTGCCCCAGGCGGTAGAACCCGATGCACATTTCTGCATAGGCGTCGGCACCCTCTTCGGGTGTGCCGGGAGTCAGGTCGCGGAGCGCCTGTAGGTAATAGCGGAGCGTATCTTTCTTTTCGGTGTAAATCGAATACCGGCTGAGGATCGGGATGATGGACACGGACATGGCGTAGGTGTCGCGGATGGCCGCCGCTTCGCGGAAAAGCTGGATGGAATAAGGCAGGTTGAGGTGCGTGTCCTCGTTCAGGTCTTTGAGGTTGAGCAGCAGTTGCACCCGTTCGCGGGGATCGGACGTATGCGCCAGTCTGCCCTGGAGGCTGTCCGTGACGGAGGACGGTGCGGCCATAAGGGATACTCCTGTGCCGAAGACGACGCAGTAGATGCATGTAAGCAGGCGGACAGGGGACATGTGGGTGTAACGCAAAATTGGGACTAAGGTAGTAAAAAAAAACGGGCCGGACAAAAAGTCCGGCTCCGTTCTATGGAAAATTATGGGGATCTTATGCCTTTTTCAGGCTCATATCCAGATACATTTTCAACTCCCGGGGCATTACCGGCTTGGTAATAAAGCCGTTGCATCCTGCTTCCTCGGCGATGCGGCGATCCGTGTCGAAGGCATAGGCGGTCTGCATGATAACGGGTAATTGGGTGGTATGCCGGCGTATCTCCTTGAGTGCCTCGATACCGTCCATTACAGGCATTTTGATGTCCATCAACACGGCATCGGGATGATGCTCCAATGCATAGTCGACGGCCTCTCTGCCATTTTTCGCCCATAGCAGCTCATACTCTTTTTTGAGTATTATTTCCAGCAATTTGTAATTGCTTTCAACGTCTTCCGCAATAAGTATCAGCGGTTTACGTGCATCTGGATTGTTGTATGTCATTGTTTTTACAGTTGGGACGAGTGCAAATATAAAAAAATTTTCCGGAAAACTTTCAGAATTTCCGGGGATAAAAAACAGAGGTATAAAAAAGTGTAAAGCAAAAGATAATC
>OLQX01002035.1_pt1 | contig 14708 bp, 14 predicted proteins | sample 1672581 | NCBI WGS metagenome assembly OLQX01 (sample SAMEA3136701, study PRJEB25190) | human gut metagenome | reverse complement strand
TCGATCTGTACAGCATCGGAACGGCGATGGAGGTGGTGGGAGGCTACCAGTTTGAGATCACCCGTCAGATGGTGCTGATGCTGGTGGGGACACTGATCCTGCTGAGTCTCTGGAAACAGAGCGGGGACTGGGTGATCATCCGGAAGGGAAGACTGCCCAAGATCCTTCTGCGGGTGATCACGGCGCTGCTGATCGGTGTATTTTATCTCCTTTATATGTATCTGAACTGGAATGCCCAGTTTGGCGTTATCAGTGATCTGTGGAATCCGGCAAAGACGTACCGCCAATATGGGACGACGGTGGGATTTATGGCGGTGGCAAAGTACATGAGACTGACGCCGCCGGAGGGATACTCGGTGTCGGAAGTGGAGCGGATCATTGAAAATTCGGAAGAAAAAAATGCAGGAGACGAAGAGGATTCCGGCAAAAATTCCGAAGATCCGGAGCAGGAAGAGAAGGTTACGCCGGTGAATATCATTGCGGTCATGAATGAGTCCTGGTTTGATTACCGGACGATCGGAGATCCGAAGACCAGCGAAAGTTACATGCCGTTTCTGGATTCCCTCACGGACAATATCATCAAAGGCTATACGCTGACCTGTACGAAGGGCGGCGGCACGGCAAAGACAGAATATGAATTTCTGACGGGAAATTCCTGCAAAAGATTTCCGGGTATGGTGCCCTATGTCAGCTACTTTACCCACAATCAGTATTCCCTTGTCACGACGTTGAAGGATCAGGGATATCAGGCGATCGCCATGCATCCCAACAAGGCGACCAACTGGAAGCGGACGACGGCGTACCGTTTTCTGGATTTTGACGATTTTATTGCCATCGATGAATTTCCATCTGATGCGGAGCGTTACCGGAATATGATCAGTGATATGGCCAATTACGAGGAGATCATCCGGGTTTACGAGGAAAAGGAAGAAGGGACGCCGCTGTTTTTGTTTGATATTACCATGCAGAATCACAGCGGATACACGAACCAGTATTTTCAGGCGGACGTCAACTGTGAAGGGTATGACAGTGATGAGGCGGATCAGTATTTCTCACTGCTGAAGCTGTCGGACCAGGCGATCGAATATCTGATCACTTACTTTGAGCAGGTGGAGGAGCCGACGATGATCGTGATGTTCGGAGATCATTCCCCGAAGCTTCCGGATGCATTCGAGACCTGGATCGCCGGCGCGCCTTATGACAGGCTGTCCATTGCGGAACAGGAGAAATTTTACGGAACGCCGTTTTTTATCTGGACCAACTATGAGATGGAGAGCCAGGAGAATGTGTGGACCAGCACCAATTTCCTCTCGACCTATATGCTGAGCCTTACCGGGCTGGAACTGACACCGTACAACGAATATCTGTTGGATCTGCAGGAAGAGATTCCCGCGCTGAACCACCTTGGCTATATGGACAGCGCCGGAAAATGGCACTGGTGGGAAAATGTGGACAACCGCACGCTGGAACTGGAGAGAGAGTATGAATGTCTCCAGTACAATGAGCTGATGGACAGCAATAACCGCGTGGATGAATTTTTCCGCATCAAGGCGGAAGATGAAAACAGCGGGTAAGAAGGTGTTCCGGAGAACAAAAAATAAGGAAAAGCAGAAAAAAGCAAGCCGTGGCTTTACCGTTTGGAGAATCCATCCGGAAGGCCGCGGCTTTTTTGTGTCGGAAGGCAATTTTCAAACACGCTTTAACATGCCTCAGAAAGGAGGAGAAATGTAAAATTTATGTAAAATTATGTTAAGAATACGTATAAGATATTGCAAAATCTGCGGTTTTTCGTTATAAAAATAAAGGACATGTAAAATTTTGAAAAAATGTGGAGGATGAAGAAAGTGAAAATTACAGATTTTTTCAGTCTTCTTGGAGGTCTTGCCCTGTTCCTTTACGGAATGCAGATGATGAGCAACGGACTTGAGGCAGCCGCCGGAAACAAGATGAAACAGATCCTGGAAAAACTGACAGCCAACCGTTTTCTGGGTGTTCTGGTTGGTGCGGTCATCACTGCGGTGATCCAGTCATCATCAGCGACGACGGTCATGGTCGTCGGATTTGTTAATTCGGGGATGATGACCCTTCGCCAGGCAGTCTGGATCATCATGGGTGCCAATATCGGTACCACGATCACAGGCCAGCTGATCGCGTTGGATGTCGGGGAGATCGCTCCTCTGATCGCATTCATTGGTGTGGCACTGATCGTATTTATTAAGAAACAAAAAGTACACCATTACGGAATGATTGTAGCAGGACTCGGTATCCTTTTCATTGGTATGGAGTTGATGAGTTCATCCATGATGCCGCTGCGTGAGTCTGAGGCGTTCGCATCCATTATGACGAATTTTTCCAACCCGCTGCTGGGAATTCTTGCCGGTGCGGTATTTACCGCGATCATCCAGTCTTCCTCTGCGTCTGTAGGTATTCTTCAGGCGTTGGCTACCAGTGGACTGATCGGGCTGCCAAGCGCTGTCTATGTACTGTTCGGACAGAATATCGGTACCTGTATCACTGCGGTTCTGGCATCCATCGGAACAAACCGGAATGCAAAACGTACCACCATCATTCACCTGATGTTCAACCTGATCGGAACCACGATCTTTACGATTGTATGTATGACGACGCCGCTGACCTCTCTGGTCGAAAGCTTTACACCGGGCAGAGTAGCTGCGCAGATTGCAAATATGCATACATTGTTTAACGTTGTGACAACCCTGATTCTGCTGCCGTTTGGAAATTACCTGGCAGTACTGGCAACCAAGATCCTGCCGGAGAAGAAAGAGGAACTGGGCGACGTGATGCATCTGGAATACATCCGTCCGATAGAAACGAAGCGGGAGCATCAGATTGGTAATTCCGCCATTGCCACCAACGGAATCCGCAGCGAGCTTTCCCGTATGATGGAAATGGCAAAAGAAAATGTCGATGCCAGCTTTCGTGCAGTCCGTTCCGGAAACGCAGATCTTCTTCCGGAAGTGGAAGAGAGAGAAGAGTACATTGATTATCTGAATAAGGAAATCTCCAAATATATTTCCAAAGTAATGGTCAATGAAACCAATCCGAAAGATTCCCAGTATATCAGCGCACTTTTCAAGGTGTGCGGAAATCTGGAGCGTATCGGAGACCATGCAATGAATATCTGTGAATATACCAAAATGATGGAAGAACGTAAGATTTCTTTCTCGCCGGCAGTGGCAGGTGAAATCACAGAGATGCAGAAAGTCAGCAACGAGGCGATGGAAGTTCTTGAAAAGCTGGGTGAGTATCCGGAAGAAAGCATGAAGAAGATCGAAGCGCTGGAGCAGCAGATGGACGATATGACAGAAAATTATCGGAAAGCACAGATCGAAAGAATGCAGACCGGAAAATGTTCCGACGAAGCCTGCATCCTGTATTCTGAGATGCTGACCGACTTCGAACGAATCGGCGACCACATCCTGAACATCGGTCAGGAGATTGGTCTTGGTAATGTAAGCGAATAAAAGGCGGACGAAACCAGCCAGGCGCAGGTGGGATGCGTGGACGGCGGGCGGCTGGAAAGGCGCGGAAAATCTAAGTGTTCCAAAGTCCCTGCGGACGGGCACCGGAGCGATTCGATAGGAATTGTTGATCAATTCCCATCTCAGCGCTCCTCAGTCTCAGTGCGAGAAGCACTTCGACTGACCCGTCCTTCGGGACTTTGGAACCCTAAGATTTTCTCGCGCCTTTCCAGATGCCCGCCGTCCACGCATCCCACCTGCGCCTGGCTGGTTTCTGGCTTTTTTCACGCGGAAGGATAGAAGTGTTTTTGCTATTACAGGGATTTTTTCGTCCGCCTTACCACAAAGGAATAAACGACATTTTTCCCAAAAGGTTGTTGAAAGGCTTATTTTTCTATGATAGAATGAAGAATTGTAAGCAATAATCGAACCAATAACAAGAATAAGAGGTATAAAAAATGATTGCAGCCAACAACGTAACACTGAGAGTCGGAAAGAAAGCTCTTTTCGAAGAAGTAAACATCAAATTTACTGAAGGAAACTGCTACGGCCTGATCGGTGCGAACGGAGCGGGAAAGTCTACGTTCCTGAAGATTCTGTCCGGTCAGCTTGAGCCGACGAAAGGCGATGTAACCATTACTCCGGGACAGCGTCTTTCTTTCCTGGAGCAGGACCACTTCAAATATGATGCGTATTCCGCGCTGGATACGGTAATTATGGGCAATGCCCGTCTGTATGAGATCATGAAGGAGAAGGAAGCTCTTTATGCCAAGGAGGATTTCACCGATGAAGATGGCATCCGTGCCAGTGAGCTGGAGGGTGAATTCGCGGAGATGAACGGCTGGGAGGCGGAATCTGATGCGGAGCAGCTGCTCAATGGCCTTGGAATCGAAAGCGAGTTCCATTATTCTCTGATGGGAGATCTGTCCGGAAGCCAGAAGGTCAAAGTGCTTCTTGCCCGCGCGCTGTTCGGAAATCCGGATATCCTGCTTCTCGATGAGCCCACCAACCACCTGGATCTGGATGCGATCGAGTGGCTGGAGGAGTTCCTGATCAATTTTGACAACACGGTAATCGTCGTTTCCCACGACCGTTATTTCCTGAACAAGGTTTGTACACAGATTGCCGATATCGATTACGGAAAGATTCAGCTGTACGCAGGAAATTACGACTTCTGGTTTGAGTCCAGCCAGCTGCTGGTAAAACAGATGAAGGAAGCCAATAAGAAAAAAGAAGAGAAGATCAAGGAACTGCAGGAATTTATTTCCCGTTTCAGCGCCAACGCTTCCAAGAGTAAACAGGCGACCTCCAGAAAGCGTGCGCTGGAGAAAATCCAGCTGGATGAGATCAAACCGTCCAGCAGAAAGTATCCGTATATTGATTTCCGCCCGAACCGCGAGATCGGTAATGAGGTGCTTCAGGTAGAAGGTCTGTCCAAAACAGTAGACGGCGTGAAAATCCTGGACAACCTGACCTTTACGCTGGGACGTGAGGACAAGGTTGCGTTTGTGGGAAGCAACGAGCAGGCGGTTACAATGCTGTTCAAGATCCTGATGGGCGAGGAAGAGCCGGACGAGGGAACCTATAAATGGGGCGTTACCACCACGCAGGCATACTTCCCGAAGGACAATACCAAAGAGTTCGACAGCGATCTGACCATCGCTGACTGGCTGACCCAGTATTCGGAGATTAAGGATGTCACCTATGTACGTGGATTCCTGGGACGTATGCTGTTTGCCGGTGAGGATGGCGTGAAGCGTGTCCGCGTACTGTCCGGAGGTGAGAAAGTACGCTGTCTGCTTTCCAAGATGATGATCTCCGGCGCAAACATCCTGGTGCTGGACGAACCCACCAACCATCTGGATATGGAATCCATCACGGCGCTGAACAACGGGCTGATCAAATTCCCGGGTGTTCTGCTGTTCACCTGCCATGACCATCAGTTTGTGCAGACGACGGCAAACCGTATCATGGAGATTCTGCCAAACGGCGAGCTGATCGACAAGATCACAACGTATGATGAGTATCTTGCCAGCGATGTAATGGCGAGAAAGAGACACGTTTACAATATGACCGAGGAGGACAACTGATAATGAGAAGACCAGCGTTGGTCATCATGGCTGCCGGAATGGGAAGCCGTTACGGCGGACTCAAGCAGCTGGATCCGGTGGATCCTGAAGGGCACATTCTGATGGATTTTTCCATCTATGATGCGGTGCAGGCAGGATTTGAGGATATTATTTTTATTATCAAGAGAGAGACAGAAAAGGAATTTCGGAAAAAGATCGGCGACCGAATTGCGCGTCATGTGAGAGTGCATTATGTGTTTCAGGGGATTGATGACCTGCCGGAAGGATTTGAAGTCCCGGAAGGCAGGGTGAAGCCCTGGGGCACCGGTCACGCGGTTTTGAGCTGTATCTACCAGACAGAGGCGCCCATTGCGGTGATCAATGCCGATGACTATTATGGAAAACAGGCGTTTTCTCAGATTTACCAGTACCTGACCACCCATCAGGACGATGAAAAATACCGTTATATGATGGTGGGCTACGATTTGGAAAAAACGCTGACAGAGAACGGTTCTGTGTCCCGCGGAATCTGCTCGATGGATGAGAACGGTTTTCTGACCGGAATCTGTGAGCGGACGCACATTGAGAAACAGGGAGATCGGGCGGTGTATTCGGAGGATGGCGGGAAGACTTGTGTGGAACTGCCTCTGGATACGACAGTTTCCATGAATATGTGGGGCTTTTCCAACAGTATTCTGGACGAGCTGCAGGCGCGTTTTCCTGAATTCCTGGAGAAGGGGATCGCAAAAGATCCTCTGAAGTGCGAGTATTTCCTTCCTTCTGTGATCGCGGATCTTCTGCACGAAGAAAAAGCTACGGTTCAGGTGTGCAGATCCACGGATCAGTGGTATGGGGTAACCTATCGTGAGGATAAACCCGTGGTTGTGGAAGCGGTGCGCAGGATGAAACAGGAAGGGCTTTACCCGGAACAATTTCTGAACTAGAGTATACAGTACATCAAATCATAAATACTTAGCCGTCAACTAAAAAAGGAGAAAACATGAGCAGAAAATCAACGGTCGCCGGGATTGCGATGATCCTGATGGTGCTGGCGACCATACCGCTTTTGGGGAGCGACAATGTTCCCTTTTTGAAATGGTGGATCATGATTCTGATCATCGGAATCGGATTTTACCCGGTAACGGCATCTCTGTTCGCGGCCTATACGGATCGGGGATGGCTGTTCTCCAAGGTTTTCGGGGTTGCGGTGAGCGGATTTGCCGTGTTTGCCCTGACCGTATGTAAGGTGACAGAATTTGTCAGTGTGACCTGTCTTGTGGTTACGCTGATCTGTTTTGTTGTCTGTTGGATCTATGGATTTAAAAAAGTAAAAGTAGAGATGCCGGATATGGATCTGATCTTTGCGGAAGAAGCGCTGTTTCTGTTCTTCTTCCTGCTGTGGACCTATCTGGCGGGATTCCATCCGGAAGCCCACGGAACGGAAAAGTTCATGGACTATGGTTTTATGGAGGCAATGATGCGCAGCACCACGCTTCCGGCAAAAGATATCTGGTACGGAACGGACGGAATCAACTATTATTACGGAGGACAGTATTACGCGGTCTTCCTGACGAAAATGTCCTTTACGGATGTGAAGCAGACCTACAACCTGATGCGGACGCTGGTTGCGGCATTTGCCTTTGTGCTTCCGTTTTCCATCACCTATCAGATGCTCTGTGCACGGACTCTGCAGCGGCGCAGGGGAAAGAAATTGTCCCCGGTCATCGGAGGACTTCTGTCCGGCGCGGCGGTTTCCCTTGCCGGAAACATGCATTATGTGGTTTTCGGATGCATCGGAAAATGGCTGGGATGGGAAAGCGCGGCGGATTACTGGTTCCCGGATTCCACACGGTACATCGGTTATAATCCTGTAGTGGAAAACGATAAGACGATCCATGAGTTTCCGTCCTATTCGTTTGTGCTTGGTGACCTTCATGCCCATGTGGTCAATGTCATGTTCGTTCTGTTCGTCATAGGCGGCGTTTATGCCTATGTGCGGCGTGTACAGGAGGAGAAAGCCGGGGAGGGCAGATGGGATGCGAAGTCGATCCTGCTGCAGCCGCATCTGATCCTGCTGGCATTCTTTATTGGAATTTTCCACTGGACGAACTACTGGGATTTTGTCATTTACTTTGTTGTGGTGTGCTGCGGTGCCCTTTACGGTGCGCTGTACCGGTACAACTGCCGGGCAAAACAGGTAGTTTCCACGGTATTGATCCAGGCGGCGGAAGTTTTTGCGATCGGAACGATTGCGGCGCTGCCGTTTACCATCAGCTTTCAGACGATGGTGTCCGGTGTGGCGCTGGCGCAGAACCATTCCATGCTGTATCAGCTGGTGATCCTTTGGGGACTGCCGACGGCTCTGGTCCTGCTGTTTCTGGCAGCCGTGTTCCTGACCTGGAAGCGGATCGAAGCGCCGATGGGTGCGGAAGCAGATGCCTCCGAGAAGCGGAGGGAAGATGCCTTTTCCCGGGAGATGACTGAGAAGGCGACGGATGAGGCGAAGCAGAAAGCTCTGGAGGCGGAACGAAAAGCGCTTCCGTTCCGGGAATTCTGGGCGAGAGCGCCGCTGAGCGATATTTTTGCCGGAGTGCTTGGCGTATGTGCCATCGGACTGTTTGTGATTCCGGAGATCGTCTATGTGCGGGATATTTATGAGGAATACTATGCGCGTTCCAACACCATGTTCAAGCTTACTTATCAGGCGTTTATCCTGTTTGGAATCGTGATGGGTTATATTATCACCCGCTTCCTCACATGGAAGAAAGAACATATCATCAAGGCATTTGGAGCGGTCGGTCTGGTGTGCCTGCTCTGGACCTGCGGATACTTTGGAACCGCGGTGTATTCCTGGTTTGGGAATGTCCTGGATCCGTCGGAATACCGTGGGCTTGACGCGACGGCATACCTGGAAAATGTCTTTCCGGAGGACGCGGCTGCCATCCGGTGGCTGGATGAAAATATTGAGGGTCAGCCCATTGTTCTGGAAGCCAACGGTGACAGCTACAGTGATTATGAGCGGGTGTCCGCGATGACGGGCCTGCCGACAGTGCTGGGCTGGTATGTGCACGAATGGCTGTGGCGGGGCGATACACAGGACCTGAATATGCGTTCGGCAGATGTGGAGCAGATCTATACCTCCACGGATGCAGCGGTTGTGGAAGAGCTGCTCAACCAATACCAGGTATCCTATATTTTTGTGGGCTCTAAGGAGCGGGAGAAATATCCGGCGCTGAATGAGTATGTACTTCAGCAGATGGGGCAGATTGTCTTTCAGGATGAAACGTCAGGGACCTATATTATAGAAGTAGAGTAACCGAGACAGCGATGGCTGTTGTAAAAGCAGATTTTTCCTTTGCTTTTGCAACAGCCACTTTTTGCATTATTCTTAATTATTGATCATCGGAAATGTCATTGCTGCGGCAAATCCGCCTTGCTTTCCGTGGTCAAAAGACAGTGTTCCTTTGTGGGCGGAAACAATCTGTCCTACAATCAAAAGACCTAAACCATGCCGTGGCTCAGTAGTTCCACTGTCACTCATCATATAGTGGGGCGTAGTTCTGAGATTCTCTAACTTTTCATCTGTAACGCCGACGCCGTTATCCTCAATGATAATTTTATATTCCATATCACTTTTTTCAACGCGTACCGAAATCGTACAGCCGTCAGGGTTGTGAGTTTGTGAATTGGTGATCAGGTTTCCGATTGCCCGTCGCAGCAATTCCTTATCTCCGTTTATGACACGGGCATTCAATGCTTCGTCCGTGTTCCATTCTATGGGATATTTTTCATCCATATCCAAATTTATAAAATCCACAACACTTTGTCTTGCAACCGCTACGAGATTTACGGGCTTTGGATTGATCGGCTGCATATTATATTCTAACTTTGACGCAAGGTTTAGATCATTGATAAGATTCTTCATTTTTATGCTTTGCTGACGGATAATCTGTGCTTTTTTTCGTTCGCTTTCCGGCAAGCTTTCATTGTCCTCAATCTGTCCGGCATATCCCATTACCATAGAAAGAGGCGTGCGAATGTCATGGGACACACCGGAGATCCAGCTTGTGGGATTGGCAGAATTCAGGAAAAGACTTGCCAAAAAATATTCACTTGGTATGAAACAGCGTTTGGGTTTGGCAGGTGCATTGATCGGCAGACCGCCGATCCTGATTCTCGATGAGCCGACCAATGGACTTGATTCGGTTGGCATTCACGAGATACGCACCTTAATTCGTTCTCTTCCGCAGAAATGTAACTGCACAGTATTGGTTTCTTCTCACTTACTCCCCGAGGTGGAACTTATGGCCGACGATATTGGTATTTTGAATCACGGCCGCCTTTTATTTGAGGGAACAATGGAAGAACTGAAAAGGAACGCCCTTGCGGCAGGGTTTCCGACGGACAATTTGGAAGATACTTTCCTTGCTATGATTGATGAGGATAATCAGAGGAGAGGAGGTACGGTATGAGCCTTTTCATAGAATCCCGAAAGTTGAAACGCACAGGTTATCTTCCGGCGTTTCTTGCCGGAGGACTTCTTGCAGCAGCTTTTCCGGTTGTCTACATGATGGTAAAAGCAGAGGAGCTCACTTCGCTTTCGGGAAATCCGATGGATTTGTTGATGTCTGCAAATTGGCAGATGATGGCTATGCTGAATATTCTCATTTCCATTTGCGGCGCTTGTATGATGTACCATACAGAATATGCCGATAACGCTATGCAAAAAATGTCGATGCTCCCAATCCGTCAGGGAATTATGTTTTTCTGGAAATTCATAATTGCTGCGCTGGCTTTGACCGCTATGGTGGCAATCGAGATGGCGGTTTTGGCAGGCTGCGCAAAGTATTGTTTTCCAGGATATGCGTTTGACTTGATCGAAACCATGAAAATTGCAGGCTTTCAAATTGTCGTTACGCTGCCGACCGTCATGCTTATGCTTGTCATTGCGTCCGCCTGCAGGAACATGTGGGTATCGCTTGGCATCGGTGTGATCCTCGTATTCACGCTCTCTATTTTTCCGCAGGACAATGCCGTACTAAGCCTGTTCCCGTTTGCTTCTCCGTATCAAATGCTTGCGGAAGCAATGGAAAATAGCCGTACTGTCTTATTTTTAGTTGTTTGCGGAATCGAAACGGTTGTGTTTGGCATTGCGGAGGTTATTTATCTGAAAGTGAGGAGGTGTTTTGAATGAGTTTCTTATCATTGGTCGGAGTAGAACTCAAAAAAATCCGTCGGTCTAAAATCTTTTTGATATTGCTGATTCCCGTCATTATGATGTGGATTCCAAGTATTATCAATGCAGATATGAACTTCGATTTGAGAGGTATCCAGATCACTCCGGAAAACAATTTTTTCATTCAGGGCTTTATGGGTATGGTATGGTATGGTTTATGATTCCGGCGTCGCTGGTTATCTGCACCGTGCTGATAAGTCAAACGGAACGCTCCAATAAAGGAATTTTGAAAATGCTGTCCCTGCCGGTTAGTACGATCAAATTTTGCCTTGCGAAGTTTACCGTTTTACTGATACTGGCGGCAGTTCAGATGGTTATGTCCATTGGAGCGTACTATCTCTGTGCGGCAATCGTTACCAATACGCAGGATTATAATTTTATCCTTGAGCCGTTATATGTCTGCAAAAATGTATTCAGCATATATGCCGCTGCCATTCCAATGGCTGCTGTGTATTGGGCGGTTTCCATTTGCATTCATTCTCCGATTTTTTCGGTTGGTATCGGTTTGGCTTCTATTGTGCCTTCCGTGCTTATGATAAACACAAAGGTCTGGTTCGCCTACCCAATGAGCTATCCGTTTTATCTGATCATGGTGACATATGGGAGAGCCGCTGAAGGTGTTTATGAAACACAAATCGCCTGGCTTCCGTGGCTGCCTGTTGCAGTCGGGATCACAATTTTGGCACTTGCCGTATCTTGTGTTCGATTCGGCGCATCTGAAAGGAGATAATTATAATGAAACAGAAAATTTTAACTGCTATTTCTACCATTATGCTGTTTGTCCCCTGGACGATCCTACCTTTGCGCAGCTTTGATTGGGCGTTGGAGTCGCCGGCAGCGGAGATTATGATTTACAGTTACGCCGCCTTTATGATTTTTTCGGGCATTTTTTCCATCCTTGCTTATAGCAAAGGCAGGGTAAGATCAAAACTTATGCAGGTATGTGCTGCAATCAACAGCATGTATGCAGTCGGCGCTATTGCAATCATTTGCATGACAATTCCGGGATTTGTGAATGGGTGATAATTTTTGTGGTTCCTTACAGGTGACTGTGGAATAGCGGCGTATAGTTTTTGGTACTCACTCATATAATAGCAAAAACAGAAAACCGCCTGCGATCCGATTGTTCGCGCGGTTTTAGAGGCAGGTCATATGTCACCGCCATTGAAACGTCTGGTATTTCTGTTCTGCGGACTGGGGTTTATGTTTCTTGCCGGATGGGAAGCGGCAAATGTGCGGGAAACGTTCCGGGAAACTTCCCAGCAGGAGGTCAGAGCGGTCGGCTCGGAAGCTCCGAAGGTAGCGCTGACCTTCGATGACGGACCGCACAGCCAGTATACGCCGATGCTTCTGGACGGTCTGAAAGAGCGGGGAGTGAAGGCGACTTTTTTTATTCAGGGTCAGAATATTGAGGGAAATGAAGAAATACTGAAAAGAATCCAGAAGGAAGGGCATCTGATCGGGAACCATACCTTCCATCATGTGCGGCTTTCCAAGGTCAGTGAAGCGGAGGCGGTGGAGGAAATTGAACGCACCAGCAACGCGATTTATGAGCTGACCGGCGTTTACACCGCTTTCGTCCGTCCGCCCTTTGGGGAATGGAAAAAGGATCTGGAATTTCATGTGACGATGATACCGGTACTCTGGACCGTGGATTCCAGGGATTGGATCACGCAAGATAAAGGACAGATCCTGGATACGGTGCTCCCGGAGGTGGAAGACGGGAGTATTATTCTGATGCATGACGAATTTGAATCTTCTGTTGAGGCTGCGCTGCAGATCATTGATACACTGCAGGCGGAGGGTTACAGTTTTGTGACTGCGGATGATTTGCTTTTGGAATGAAAGTATGATAAAGTGAAGAAGCTGAAAAGAACATCCAAAGTTACTGTTCGGGCAAAACCGGAGGCGGATGGCTGAACAGGAATCATTTTCGTGCAAAGGAGGAGTATCGGAACAGTCTGTTTCGGGCAGGAAAAAAATGGATTTGTTTGAATATATGAAGGAGAATGTCATGGAAACCGAGTCTCCGCTGGCGTCACGGATGCGTCCGAAGACATTGGAGGAAGTTGTCGGCCAGGAACATATCATCGGGAAGGGACGATTGCTGTACCGGGCGATCAAGGCGGATAAGCTGAGCTCCATTATTTTTTACGGACCGCCGGGCACAGGGAAGACAACGCTGGCAAAAGTGATCGCCAATACGACCAGTGCGGAATTCCGGCAGCTCAATGCGACGACGGCGGGGAAAAAAGATATGGAAGAGGCGGTGCACCAGGCGCAGGATCTGCTTGGTATGTACGGAAAGAAAACGATTCTGTTTATTGATGAGATCCACCGCTTCAATAAGGGACAGCAGGATTATCTGCTTCCGTTTGTGGAGGACGGGACAGTGATCCTGATCGGCGCTACCACGGAAAATCCTTATTTTGAAGTCAACGGTGCACTTCTTTCCCGTTCTGTGATCTTTGAGCTGAAATCCCTTCAGAAAGAAGATATTGAGAAGCTGCTGATCCGTGCCGTCAATGACAAAGAGCGGGGACTGGGAGCCTATGATGTGGTTCTGGATGACGACGCGCGGGAATTTCTGGCGGATATTGCCGGAGGGGATGCCAGGGCTGCGCTGAATGCCATTGAACTGGGCGTGCTGTCCACGGAACGGAGCGCGGACGGAAAGATACATATTGATCTGGACACGGCTTCCGAGTGCATTCAGAAGCGTGCGGTGCGTTATGACAAGAGCGGCGATCAGCATTATGACACGATTTCTGCTTTCATCAAAAGCATGCGGGGGTCGGATCCGGATGCTGCTGTCTTTTATCTTGCGAAGATGCTGTATGCAGGGGAAGATATCAAATTTATTGCAAGAAGGATCATGATCTGCGCGGCGGAGGACGTAGGGCTTGCGGATCCGCAGGCTCTGAATGTGGCGGTTTCCGCGTCCCTTGCGGCGGAGCGCCTGGGGCTTCCGGAGGCGAGGATCGTCCTGTCGGAGGCGGCGCTGTATGTGGCGTGCGCGCCAAAGAGTAATACGGCGATCCGGGCAATCGATGAGGCGTCCCGGTGTGTGGAGGAAGTGAAGACCACTGTTCCGGTCCATCTGCAGGATGCCCACTATAAAGGGGCAGCCAAGCTTGGGCATGGCAGCGGGTATCAATATGCTCATGACTATCCAATGCATTATGTGGAACAGCAGTATCTGCCGGATGAGGTGGCGGACCGGAGTTTTTACTATCCAACAGAGAACGGTTACGAACAGAAGATCCGTGAACATTTCCGAGTACTGAAAGGGAACAACCAATAAAAATTCACTCTATTGACAAAGCGTTTTTGGGATGTTAGAATGAAAATAGTTAGAAAAGGCTAACTTCTTAAGAAAACGAAAAGGTCAAGGGAGGGATCAGAGATGGGAACAGCAATCGTATTACTGGTATTGATCGTGATTGTTATTTTCAGTCTCCGTGGATATCTGAAAAAGACACGTTATGGATGCTGTGGTTCCGGAGGCGGAGAGCAGAGGGTAAAGCCGGAGGATAAAAATCCTGCCCATTTTCCCTATGAATACGAGGTGGGCGTGGACAATATGAAGTGCCAGAACTGTGCGATCCGCGTGGAGAACGCGTTTCATGAAAGAGACGGATTTCTTGCGAAAGTAAATCTGAAAGAAAAGAAAGCGGATATTTATTCCAAAAAGCCGATGTCGGAGGAAGAACTCCGGAACATTATACAGAAGAGCGGCTATGCCGTGCGTTCTGTGACAACGGTGAAAGGCGGCTGATTTTTACGCTGGCGGAAGAATGACGGTGTAATGTAACGAAGCAGTACTTTTGATTCTTGAAAGAGAAGACAGAAGTATTGCTTTTTTATTCCCACGGGCAACGAGCCAAGCGGACATGCTTGCATGTCCATTTGGCGACTGCC
>OLQX01002028.1_pt1 | contig 14733 bp, 10 predicted proteins | sample 1672581 | NCBI WGS metagenome assembly OLQX01 (sample SAMEA3136701, study PRJEB25190) | human gut metagenome | reverse complement strand
TATGCTCCTGAAGGTTGTGTCCTTCTCCTGGGATGTAGCTTGTTACTTCGATTCCATTTGACAGACGAACTCTGGCGATCTTTCTCAGAGCTGAGTTAGGCTTCTTAGGTGTAGCTGTCTTAACTGCTGTACACACACCTCTCTTCTGTGGTGCAGATACATTAGTTGCACGTTTCTTCAGTGAGTTGTATCCTTTCTGAAGTGCCGGTGCTGTAGATTTCTTCTCAGAAGTCTGACGTCCTTTTCTAACTAACTGGTTAAATGTTGGCATTCTTTTCACCTCCTATGAATTATTCGTTACCTTGGGCCTATGCCTCAAGGGGCTGCGGATAAGCAAATCATTATCCTTTTTTGTGCATCAAAAGAACATTGCCTTTTTTCGCACGCTCGTTTAGTTTATTACGTTTATCGCCGAAAGTCAAGGCTTTTTCGCATTTTCAGCATAAAAAATAACAGAGTACACTCTCTTTTCTTCAGAAAATGTCCTCTGTTATTTTCCTGAGCAAAATCCACTTTCCGGCATGTCCTTCTGACAATCCTTTTCCGGCAGAAATAATTTCCACTCTTTTCTGCCTCAAGCGATTTTATTTTAATATGCTTTGCCCCAGTATACCATGTGCTTTGCAGGCTTGCCACAGCAGATGCAGACATCGGAAAGCTGTTCTTCTTCCTCCGGGATACATCTGGAAGTTGCTCCGCCTGTCTGTGCTTTGATCTCTTCTTCACACGCTTCATCACCGCACCACATTGCCTTGATAAATCCAAGATTTTCATTGAATTTCTCGTTCATCTCGTCCATGGTAGTCGCTGTATTGATATGTGCCTCAAGGAATGTCTTTGCTTTCTCAAACATGTCCTTCTGCATCGTCTCAAGAACCTCTGCCAGCTTTGTTGTAATCTCATCAAGAGAAACTACGATCTTTTCTCTTGTATCACGACGAACGATAACCGCCTGGTTATTCTCAATATCCTTCGGTCCGATCTCAATACGTGTCGGGATTCCGAGAATCTCCTGTCCGCTGAACTTCCATCCCGGTGCTTTGTCTGAATCATCGATCTTCGCTTTGTATCCTGCTGCCTTCAATGTATCAAGAAGTTCATTTGCCTTATCAAGTACGCCTTCCTTATGCTGGGCGATCGGGATCACCATCGTCTGAACCGGTGCAATTCTCGGTGGAATCACAAGACCGCTGTCATCTCCGTGTACCATGATCAATGCTCCGATTACTCTTGTGGACATTCCCCAGGATGTCTCGTAAACTTCATGCAGTTCATTATTTTTATCTGAATACTGGATACCGAATGCGTTCGGGAATGCACTTCCGAAGAAATGGCTGGTTCCTGACTGAAGAGCTTTTCCGTCATGCATCAGTGCTTCGATCGTGTAAGTATCCTGAGCTCCCGCAAATTTTTCACTTTCTGTTTTGCGTCCTGATACTACCGGGATTGCAAGTACATCCTGTACGAAGTCTCTGTAGACTCTCCACATCTGCTTTGTACGCTCTTCTGCCTCCTCATATGTGGCATGGATCGTATGTCCTTCCTGCCATAAAAATTCTCTGGAACGCAGGAACGGTCTTGTCGTCTTCTCCCAACGCAGAACAGAACACCACTGATTCCATACTTTTGGCAGATCACGGTAAGACTGTACCGTCTTGCTCCACACATCGCAGAACAGTGTCTCAGATGTCGGGCGGATACAGAATCTTTCCTGTAACGGTTCTGTTCCTCCATGAGTCACCCATGCAACTTCCGGTGCAAATCCTTCAATATGATCCTTTTCTTTCTGAAGAAGACTTTCCGGGATCATAACCGGAAGATATACATTTTCTACACCTGTCTCTTTAAAACGTGCATCCAGTTCCTTCTGGATATTCTCCCATAATGCATACCCATTCGGGAGATAATTCATGCAACCTTTTACGCCTGAATAATCACATAATTTTGCCTCACGCACTACATCTGTATACCACTGTGCGAAATCTTCTTCCCTGGCAGTGATATTCTGTACTAATTTCTTTGCCATCGTACTTCTCCTTCTCTGTCCTTTTTACTCATTACTCACGTAAACGAAAAACGCCGGGACACGCAGCCCCACGATAGGGACCGAATGTCTCGGCGGTACCACCCTAATTAATAATGTATCTGTCATACATCATCCACTCACTTCGCCTTTAACGCAGGCTCTACGCTGTATTTTCATACAGCAGCTCCCGGGCCGGTTCTATAGATTCCTGCGGAGACTCACACCAACCGTCTCCTCTCTGAAGCACTCATTCTATCTACTAATCCCGTTCTTCGCTTTCTGTCATTGATGATTCTAACTGATAAATCCGAACGTGTCAAGAATCTTATCTTTTCCATCATGAAATTGCTGATCCTGCCAACTGCGGATCCGAAGCGTGTCTCCAATGTTCCGTCATCAACTGTGGATCTCAAGCAGCTTTGTCTTCAGATCCTGCTCCATCACTTTCAGTTCAGCCTCTGCTGCCTGACGTTTCTCTCTTCCCTCTTTCTGGATTGCCATCACTTCATCCAAAGTAGAGATCAGAGTTTCATTTGTTGCCTTCAGTGTCTCAATATCAACAATACCACGTTCTGATTCTTTCGCCGTTTCTGTGGTTGCTATTTTCAGTTTCTCTGCGTTCTTCCTGAGCAGTTCGTTCGTCATATCCGTCACCTGACGCTGTGCTGCGGCTGCCTGCGTGGAATGTTCCACTCCAAGAGCAAGCACCATCTGACTCTTCCAGAGCGGAATCGTATTTACAATCGTAGACTGAATCTTTTCAACCATCAGTGTATCATTATTCTGAACAAGACGGATCTGCGGTGCTGTCTGAATCGAGATCATACGGGTCAGCTCAAGGTCATGCAGTTTCTTTTCAAAGCGATTGCACATTGCGTCAAAATCTTTTGCAGCCTGGGCATCTTCGGGCAGTCCGGTCCGCTCTGCCTTCGCCATCAGTTCTGCCAGTTGGGTACTTCTCGCCTCTTCCAGTTTCTTCTTTCCGGCCAGGATATACATGGATAATTCTTTAAAATAGGTCAGATTCAGTTCATACATCTTATCCAGCAGAGCAACATCCTTCAGCATCTGCACCTGATGGGATTCAAGTACTTTCACGATCTCGTTGACATTCGTCTCTGCCTTGGCATATTTCACCTTCATGGATTCGATCTTGTTGGAAGCTTTTTTAAAGATTCCAAAGAACCCTTTTTCTTCCTCTTCATCAAAGGATTTCAGTTCTTTTACAACACCGGATAAAAGTTCTCCCACCTCACCGAGATCTTTTGATTTTACATTTTCCAGTGCTGACTCTGAGAAATCTGCCATCTTCTTCTGCGTACCAGCTCCATATTGAAGTACCAGACCCGAATTGGTCAGATCGATCTGCTTTGCAAATTCATCCACCATCTTCCGTTCTTCTTCGGTCAGGATCGTCTCATCCATCGGCGGTTCCTCTGTCTTTACAACAGCCTGCTTTTCCGCTTCCGGCTGGAACGGCTCCAGCGTCAGAGTTGGAACTGTGCTCACATCCTTAAACTCATCACTCATCTTTTCGTCCTCCATCTGCTCTTTATTTTTTCAGACCATCCTCTGTCAGTCCTTCTTGTGCCAACATGGTATGCAGTACGGAAATATCCGTAGATACATCCCATGCAGTTTCCTGAAATAAATCATCCAGTAATTTTTCAAATGCCCTGTTCAGAGTATCCAGCGTCTTCTCAATCTCCTTTTTAGAAGAAATGATATTTTCCCCCTGCACCGGCTGTGCATCCAGATCCTGATATGCCTGGAGTAATTTGATCGTAATATTTCTTTCCTCGAACTTTTTCAGTTCCTCCATCAGCTTTCTGATATCTCCCACTGATGCCGGATTCTGCTCTACACGGTCAAAAATCTTATCCACCAGCATTTCCATATGAGAAATCTTTGCTGAAATCTCTTCACCGGGGATCGCTTTATTTGCCTCCCGGATCTGCTTTACAAATTCGTCTCCTGTCTGGATTACTTTTTTTATTTCCGGCGTCAGGCTGTCATATTCCTGCCTCATTCTTTCTTCGGCCGCTTCTTTTTCTGCCTGCTGCCTGTGAATATTTTCCATCGTGCTGCGGTACTGATTCCATGCATCCTCACTGACGATGAGACACTTCTCATTTTCATCCAGATGCCCTTGCCTGAACCATCCTTTGCCAATCATTTTTTTCACATCTTTGAGGATCTTTTTCAAATCCCGTCCGGTTCTTGTTGCCAGTTCTCCCAGATCACAGAACTCCCGTTCACCGATCACTTTCACATAACTTCTGAAACGGCTCACCAGGCTTACCATCCCGATTCCCTTCCCGAACATTCCTGCAAAGATCAGAAAGAAAAATACGCAGATCAGCGTACCGGCAATCGTTGCTGCCTCGGCAGTGGTAACCGCCAACATTACGAGCATGATGATCGTTGCTGCAAGTGTCACGGTTCCAAAGACTCCACCTGTCACCGCAAGGAAGACGCCTCCGATCTTTTCTGATGTTCCTTTCAGATAACGCACCTGACTTTGTGCCGGATATTGTGGTCTGACATTCTGCTGTCCACCTCTGTTCCATGGGGCATCTGCCCCGTTCCTGCTGCCTGCCATTCCGGGATCTGAATTCCGGCCGCTATTGGCTTTTGGATCACGATACCAGCCCCCATTTTTCATTCCCCGTGAGATTGCATCTGCCGCTCTGCTCACAGAGTCATTTACCGTCTGATTCAGCCGGCTGAAATCGCCGCGTTCCACTGCATCCTGAACTGATTGCTTTATTTCATCCCCAAATTGTTCCCATTTATAATCCATAATAGGGTATTTCCTCCTTAAAGGCTTGACCTGTTCTTTCATTTATATCATAATTCAGTTTAGACGCTGCCACGAAAATTGTCAAGAAACAACAAAGAAAGGACGTATTTCTATGTCATTATCTAAAATTCCCCGGATTCTTTTTGAAGATCAGGAAATTCTGGTCTGCCATAAGCCTTCCGGTGTTCCTGCACAGACGAACCGAATCGGAACGCCTGACCTGGTCAGTATTTTAAAAAATCATCTCAGGAAAGAATCCCGTTCACCTTATCTCGCCCTGATTCACCGGCTGGATCAGCCTGTAGAGGGACTGATGGTTTTTGCCAAGACTCCCCGGTCCGCCAAAGAGCTTTCCCGACAGTTGACAACTTCCGGTTTCGGCAAATATTACCTTGCAGTGGCAGAGGGAGTTCCTTCTGAAGCAGAAGCGGATCTGACCGATTATCTTGTAAAAGATGCACGCTCAAATACCTCTCACATCTGCTCCAAAGATACACCGCAGGCAAAGATTGCAAAACTTCATTATAAGGTACTTGCAGCCGGAACGACTGCTGACGGCAGTTCCTGTTCCTTGCTTAAAATTCATCTGGATACCGGCAGGCATCATCAGATCCGTGTTCAAATGGCACATATGGGACATCCGTTGATCGGTGACCGGAAATATAACCTGACAGGAACTTCCTCCCCGAAGCTGCTCCTCTGTGCATTCCGGCTCAGTTTCCGCCATCCTGTAACAGGTAAAAAAATGGAATTTACACTGCCGGTTCCGGAAGAATATCCGCTGTCTGCGGGGAAAGTCCTTTAAAATCAGTACCATATTTTCAGCCCAAATAGTCCGTATTAAACTTCTATTAACATAAAGATAAAAGCCGGAGAACCTGACTGCTTCTGTTCTCCGGCTTTCACTTCATTTACACACCACATTTATTTCCGTTCTTCTGATCAACCGTTATGCATTATGCCTCTTGTACTTCCTCTTCAGGTTCCTTTTCCAGAGCTTCTTCATATCTTCCGAGGATCGTTGACTGGATTTTTTCCCTTGTTCCCGAATTGATCGGGTGTGCAATATCCCGGTACTCTCCATCCATTGCCTTCTTACTCGGCATCGCAATGAACAAGCCCTTTTCACCTTCGATGACCTTGATATCATGAACTACAAATTCATCATCGATCGTAATAGAAACTACAGCTTTCAGTTTCCCCTCTTTTGCTACTCTCCGCACACGTACATCTGTAATCTGCATAGTTACGTTCTCCTTTTCTCATAAGCATTTTCTGAACTATAATGCATATCTCTCATTCTTTTCTACGACAACTTTGACCCCGTTTTCTCCGACGTGCCTTGTATTTGCACGGATCGTATCCCTGCTTTCCACGATGCAGTTCTCAATATAGGTATTATCCCCAAGATACACATCATTGAGAATGATCGAATTTTTGATCACACAGTTATTTCCCACAAATACTTTCTTAAATATCACGGAATTTTCCACTGTGCCGTTGATGATACTTCCACTTCCGACCAGGCTGTTCTTTACCACAGCACCCGGATTATATTTTGCCGGCGGCTGATCGCTCACTTTTGAATAAACTGCCGGTAATTCCTTGAAGAAATACTTTCTTACCTCTGGCTTCAGGAAGTCCATATTCGTCTTATAATAAGCATCTACTGTTGAGATATTACTCCAGTAAGTTCCCATTTTATAACCATAAATCTTCTTTACATTCCTGTAACGAATCAGGATATCTGTTACAAAATCATGCCGTTCCTCTTCTGCACACTGCTCTACCAGATCGATCAGCAGTCTTCTGCGAATCACATAAATCCCGGTTGAAACAGTCTGTGATCTTGCAACTACCGGTTTTTCCTCAAATTCTTCGATCCTGCAGGACTCATTCATCTTTACGGTTCCGAACCGGGTCGCATCCTCATCCGGTGCAAGTTCTTTGCAGACCACTGTAATATCCGCTTTCTTTGCAATATGATATTCCAGGACTTTATTATAATCCATCTTATAGACTGCATCCCCTGAAGTGATGATCACGTATGGCTCATGGCATTTCCTGAGGAAATCAAGATTCTGATAAATCGCGTCTGCCGTTCCGCGGTACCAGTATCCATTATCGTCCGTGATCGTTGGCGTAAATACATACAGGCCTCCCTGCTTTCTGCCAAAATCCCACCACTTGGAAGAATTGAGATGTTCATTCAGGGATCTTGCATTATACTGAGTAAGCACTGCAACTTTCTGAATATGAGAATTTGTCATATTGCTCAGCGTAAAATCAATGGCACGATAACTGCCTGCAATCGGCATGGCGGCTGCCGCACGCTTGGAAGTCAGTTCCCGCATCTTCCTGCTATTCCCGCCTGCCAGAATAATTCCTACTGCTCTCATACTCTTTCACCTGCCTTTATCAATGTCTCTCCGCTCTCAAGTACTCCGCCAACATAATCCTCCGCTGATGTAACACCGCTGATGGCTGTATTTTTTCCGATCTGCACACCGGATGGTATCACGGATTTCTCACCGATCGTTGCCAGTCCGCCACTGTAAATATTCGGCTTCAGTTTATTCGGTGCTTCACTGCCGATTCCAATGGAAACTTCGTCTCCGATCACCGTATCCTCTGCTATGATTGCTTTATCGATCACGCAGTTTTCACCGATCGTAACACCCTGCATGATGATCGAATCCCGGATCACCGTTCCCTTTCCAATAGTCACACTTCCTCCGACCACACAACTGTGTATTTCACCATAGATTTCAGAACCATTACCAATCAGACACTTGTCCACTACCCCCTGTTCTGAAATATACTGTGGCGGCAGGTTCGCACTGTTCGTATAGATTTTCCAGTATTCTTCATAAAGATTAAACTCCGGAATGATATCGATCAGTTCCATATTTGCTTCCCAGTAAGAACTTAAGGTTCCCACATCTTTCCAATAGCCGTTATACTCATATGCAAAAAGCCTGTCCCCCTTGCTGTGGCAATACGGAATCACGTGCTTTCCGAAATCGCAGTTTGGCTGATCCTTCAGCTTGATCAGTGCATCCCGTAAAACCGGCCAACTGAATATGTAGATTCCCATGGATGCAAGATTACTGCTGGGCTTCTCCGGCTTTTCCTCAAACTCTTTGATCCGGTTCTCTTTATCCGTCACCACGATTCCGAAACGGCTTGCCTCTTCGATTGGTACCGGCATGGCTGCAATCGTTACATCTGCATGATTTGCCTTGTGGAAATCCAGCATCACTTCATAATCCATCTTATAAATATGGTCACCTGATAAGATCAGTACATAATCCGGATTATAAGTCTCCATATAGTTCAGATTCTGATAAATTGCATTCGCTGTTCCTGTATACCACTCACTGTTGGAACTCTTCTCATACGGTGGGAGAATGGATACTCCTCCTACATTCCGGTCCAGATCCCACGGGATTCCGATCCCGATATGCGTATTCAGACGCAGGGGCTGGTACTGGGTCAGTACTCCGACAGTGTCAATTCCCGAATTAATGCAGTTACTCAACGGGAAATCAATAATACGGTACTTTCCGCCAAAAGCTACAGCAGGTTTTGCGACCTTCGACGTAAGTACACCAAGCCGACTGCCCTGTCCTCCCGCAAGCAACATGGCAATCATTTCTTTCTTATACATTCTGTCACCTCATTTCTAGTAAGTTATACCTATTATAGCATAATTTCTTGCTACGCAAACATTTTTTACAATTTTTTTCTTTCTTTTTTTCTTTTTTTATCAATTTCCACCAAAAATATCTCCTTTAATTTTTTTGTATATATAGTATAATATAGAAGACAACGCTATTTTATGACTAAAAAAGGCATTTTTTTGCCTGAATCCGCAAAAGTACCATCTGTTCTGAGTGCTTTTGCAGAATTTTTTATACTACTAAGTTTATGAAAAGAAGGGAATATCTATGTATAAGATCAATTTTCAAAAACCGATCCACATTCATTTTATCGGCATTGGCGGTATCAGCATGAGCGGGCTGGCAGAGATTCTTCTTGAAGAAGGCTTCACTGTATCAGGATCCGATGCAAAAGAATCACCTCTGACGAAAAAGCTGGAATCTGAAGGTGCAGTGATTCATTATGGACAGTGTGCCGAAAATATTACAGATGATATTAATTGCGTCGTTTATACAGCAGCGATCAACAAGAGTAACCCGGAACTGATGGAAGCTGTCGGCAAGAAGATTCCGATGCTGACCCGTGCGGAGCTTTTAGGGCAGCTTATGAAAAATTATGATACTCCGATTGCCGTATCCGGTACTCACGGAAAGACCACAACTACTTCCATGATCTCCGAGGTACTTCTTGCAGCAGATATGGACCCGACCATTTCTGTAGGCGGCATCCTGAAGACGATCGGTGGAAATATCCGGGTAGGAAAGTCCGGGAATTTTATCACAGAAGCCTGCGAATATACGAACAGTTTCCTTCATTTTTATCCGAAGATCAGTGTCATCCTTAATATTGAAGAGGATCATCTTGATTTCTTCAAGGATCTGGAGGATATCCGTCATTCGTTCCACCAGTTCAGTGCCTTACTTCCTTCTGATGGAACTCTGATCATCAACGGAGACATCAAGGATTACCAGGAGATCTATGAAGGACTGGACTGCAATGTTATCACTTACGGTTCTTCTGCAGAATTTGATTACAGTGCAACTGAGATCCAGTATGATGAAAAAGGATTTGTTTCCTTTGAGTTATTAAAGCACAATACTTCCTGTGGACGCGTTCAGCTTTCCGTGACCGGTGACCATAATGTATCCAATGCCCTGGCTGCCATTGCAACAGCAGAGCTGCTCGGTATTCCGATGGATACGATCAGAAAAGGACTTTTATCCTTCAGCGGAACAGACCGCAGATTTGAATACAAGGGAACTTTTAACGGTGTGACCGTTGTGGACGATTATGCACATCATCCGACGGAGATTGCTGCTACCCTCAAGGCTGCACAGCATTATCCACACAATGAAATATGGTGCGTATTCCAGCCGCATACTTACACTCGTACCAAGGCTTTCTTCCATGAATTTGCAGAAGCCCTCTCTCATACCGACCATCTGGTCCTCGCAGATATCTATGCTGCCCGTGAGACGGATACCCTTGGTATTTCCTCTTCCGACCTTGCCAAAGAAGCCGCAAAACTCGGAACGGACACACACTACTATCCAAGCTTTGCAGAGATCGAGGCATTTCTGAAAGAGAACTGCAAGTCCGGTGATCTGCTGATCACCATGGGTGCCGGAGATGTAGTGAAGATTGGTGAAGACATCTTAAAATAATCCCGCCCAGGCGGATATTCCCCGGCAGAGTACAGGATCTTCGGACTGTAGCTTCTGCCGGGTTTTGCTTGTCCCACTGGCTTTCAACCGGAAATGTCCGCATTTTGCACCTGCCACACTGACTTTTGATCAGAGATATTCACATTTTCTACGAGTTTTCCCCCGGTTTTCCACATAGTTATCTACAAAAAAGGGGGATTTACCCACTTAAAAGTCCTTTTTAACAGTTTCGGAAAATGCTATAATAATCACACCTATAAGATGTCGGAGCAGTTTGACAAAAGAGATAAAATAGAAAGTGGGATAACGTCATGAAGAGATTGAAGTTAAAGAATCGGTTTCAGGCAAATGCAACCATCTTGCCGAATGAATTTATAGATCATTATATGGTCAGTGCCAACGGGGAATTTGTAAAAGTATATTTGCTGCTTCTTCGTTATCTGAACGAGCCGGGTTCTGTCCTGACGGTTTCCATGATCGCTGACTGCCTGAACAATACGGAGAATGACGTCCTTCGTGCTTTCCGTTACTGGGAGTCCACCGGACTGCTCCGTCTCACGAAAGATGCGGATGGAAGTATTTCAGGAATCGAGCTTTTGTCCTCTGATACAGAAGATGCATCAGCGTTTTCTCCGGGTTCCTCTTCACAGGAACTGACAGACAGTATGGAAGAGCCTGCTTCTGTTATGAACGTTTTCGGAACAGTACCTGATGAATCTTCCGGAACTTTCGAGTCTTCCCCGGATTCTTCTTTCTCCGGTACTTCCTCTGAACCGATCGCCATGGATGCGTTCCGTTCACAGAAAGAATTAAAATCTCTGTTCTTTATTGCAGAGCAATACCTCGGAAAGACGCTTTCGCATACGGATGTCGATATGATTACATATTTTTACAATGAACTTCATATGTCCTCTTCCCTGATTGAATATCTGCTTGAGACGTGCGTGGAAAGCGGGCATAAAAGTATGCACTATATACAGAAGGTTGCCATTGCATGGGCAAAGGACGGGATCAGCACGGTCTCACAGGCAAAGGAACAGTCTGCCGTTTATAACCGCAACTGCTATACTGTCCTGAATGCCTTCGGAATCAAGAACCGCGGACCGGCAACTTCTGAGCTTGCTTTCATTAATAAATGGGCAGAGCAGTACTGCTTTGAAGCCGACATCATCCAGGAGGCCTGCCGCCGGACGATTTCTGCAACGCATCAGCCAAGTTTTGAATATGCAGACCGTATCCTGACCCGCTGGTATGAGCAGGGTGTCCGCCATCTTCAGGATATTGCCGCTTTGGACGAGCAGTATCAGAAGGAACGCAGCAGCCGCAGAGCTGCTGCCCCAAGGCAGCCAAATACAAAGAACCTGAATAACTTTGAACGCCGGAGTTATGATATGGACTCTTTAGAAGCCCAGTTGCTGAAAAGTAATTAAAGATTGGAAATACCACCTGGTTTTGAAACCTTCAACCCGGTACCAGGAACCAAAAGCAATTTAAAAGGAGACATCCCATGGGATTAAGAAATGCACAGTATCATGCCATCATGCGTGAATATGAAAAAAGACAGTTGAAGAGCCACGACATCCAGACTGCACGCTATGAGGAAGTCTATACAAAGCTTCCTGAGTTCAAGTCACTGGATGACTCTATTTCCATTCTTTCTGTCCAGTACGGAAAGAAGCTCCTCAACGGAGATCCCACTGCCCTTTCTTCCCTGAAAGAAGAACTTGCCCTTCTTCGTGCAAGTAAAAAAAAGCTTCTGACATCTGCCGGCTATCCGGAAAATTACCTTGAACCGGTTTATGAATGTCCCGACTGCAAGGATACCGGTTATATCGGTAATGAAAAATGTCATTGCTTTAAAAAAGCCATCATAGAACTGCTTTATGAGCAGTCGAACATAAAAAAAATCCCTGAAGATGCAGATTTTTCAAATTTCAGGCTTGACTATTACTCTCGTTCACATTACGATAAAAAAACCGGACGTTCTGCCCGGGAGGCGATGGAAAATACTTTAGAGATCTGTCGTCATTTTGTTGACAGCTTTGGAACAGAATTTCACAATCTCTTCCTTTATGGGGATGTAGGTGTCGGAAAGACTTATCTTTCCACCTGTATTGCCAAAGAGATCATCAACCGTGAATTTTCAGTGATCTATTTTTCTGCTCCGCAGTTGTTCAATACGCTGGCTCAGAATACCTTCGATAAAAAAGATGTGGATGCCCGCAATATGAGTGAATACATCTTTGAGTGTGATCTGCTGATCATCGACGATCTGGGCACAGAATATACAAATTCTTTCATTGCATCCCAGTTTTTTACCTGTATCAATGAAAGACTGTTACACAGGAAATCAACGATCATCTCAACAAACCTTTCTCTGGAATCTCTTGCGGATCTGTATACAGAACGCTCTTTTTCCAGGATTACAAGCAGTTACAGTCTGTTGAAGATCATCGGTGATGATATACGAATCAAAAAGAAGTTAGAACATTAGGAGGATACTCATGTTAACTCGATCAGAAAGAACCTTAGAAAATATCCCTGTTGGAAGTCTTGGAATTATTTCCCTTAGAGGCTGTGAAGAGCTGGGACAGAAAGTGGATGATTATCTCGTAAAATGGCGTCATGAAAGTGCTCATCAGTTTAAAGGTGATGCTGCCTTTTCCGGCTATGAGAAAGATACTTTCCTTGTCGGAGCCAGTGTTCCGCGTTTTGGATCCGGTGAAGCTAAGGGCATCATCGAAGAATCTGTACGTGGTAAGGATCTGTACCTGATGGTGGATGTCTGCAACTACAACGTCACGTATTCTCTTACCGGCAATACAAACCATATGTCACCGGACGATCATTATCAGAACCTGAAGCGTATCATTGCTGCAATCGGAGGAAAAGGACGCCGTATCAACGTAATCATGCCGTTCCTCTATGAGAGCCGCCAGCATAAGAGAACTTCCCGTGAGTCTCTGGACTGTGCCCTTGCACTTCAGGAGCTTGTGCGGATGGGTGTTGACAATATTATTACATTTGATGCTCATGACCCTCGTGTACAGAATGCGATTCCGCTGAGCGGATTTGAGACAGTTTCCCCTACTTATCAGTTTATCAAGGGACTGCTTCGTACTTATAAAGATCTTCAGATCGACAGTGACCATATGATGGCAATCAGCCCGGATGAGGGCGGAACAAACCGTGCCGTATACCTTGCAAATGTCCTCGGTCTTGACATGGGTATGTTCTATAAACGCCGTGATTATACACAGGTTGTAGACGGACGTAATCCAATTGTTGCTCATGAATTTCTCGGTTCTTCCGTAGAAGGAAAAGATGTGATCATTATTGATGATATGATTTCTTCAGGAGAAAGTATCATTGAAGTTGCAACCGAACTGAAACGCCGAAAAGCGAACCGCATTTTTGCCGCTGCTACATTCGGACTCTTCACAAATGGACTTGAGAAGTTTGATAAGGCTTATGAAGAGGGTGTTCTGACAGGTGTTCTGACTACAAACCTGATCTATCAGACACCGGAGCTGCTCTCCAAACCATATTATATCAACTGCGATATGAGCAAGTATATTGCACTGATTATCGACACTCTGAACCATGACGGTTCTTTGAGTCAGATTTTAAGTCCGAATGAAAGAATCCAGAATGTTCTTCGCAAATACAAAAATGGAGAGAAGATCTGATCTTCTGATTGATCTGATCTTCTGATTGATCTGATCTTCTGATTCCCGCAGGATCTCTGAAAGATTATTTTAGCACAGCCTATGGCTGTGCTAATTTTTCAATCAGGATGATTCATTTTTAAGAGGAGTGATTCTTTATGAAAAAAATACGATGGAACCTGGCAATCACGGTCCTGCTTCTGGCTGTAACGACCATTATTTCTTTTTGCTTCTTTCATTTTGGAAATAAATATACTGCCAATATCACAGTCCTCTATACACTGGCACTGATCCTGATCGCATTAAAGACAAGTGGTTATATTTATGGGATCATCGCTTCGATTTTCTGTGTATTCGCAGTAAATTACTTTTTTTCATACCCTTATTTCCGATTAAATTTTACATTGGACGGATATCCTGTCACTTTTGCCGGAATGCTTACGATTGCACTGATCACCGGTGCAGTAACCACCTCACTCAAGCAACAGCAGCAGGCTATCTCCGAACGTGAAAAGCAGCTTGCTGAAGCAGATAAGGAAAAACTGCGTGCCAACCTCCTCCGAGCCGTCTCCCATGACCTCAGGACACCTCTTACCAGCATTATCGGTTCCGCCGACTCCTACCTTGAGAACCGGGAAGAGCTTTCCGAAACCGAATGTACAGAGCTGGTTTCCAATATCCGGGAGGATTCAGAATGGCTTTTAAATATGGTGGAAAACCTTTTGTCCGTCACCCGCATCAACAATGAAACGGCGAAGGTAAACACCTCTATGGAGCCGGTGGAAGAGGTAATCGGGGAATCCATCAGCCGCCTGAAGAAACGCATTCCGGACGCGCAGGTGAAGGTAAGCGTACCGGACGAGTTCCTGATGATACCCATGGATGCGATTCTCATTGAACAGGTATTAA
>OLQX01002024.1_pt1 | contig 14748 bp, 12 predicted proteins | sample 1672581 | NCBI WGS metagenome assembly OLQX01 (sample SAMEA3136701, study PRJEB25190) | human gut metagenome | reverse complement strand
TTTCGATTGTAGATTCGCTCGTTGCGCCGCTTTCTGTCATCAATGCGCTCGTTGTGGCGCTCTGTATGAAAAGTCCGGAGCAGGTTCGCAAAAATCTGGAGCAGCTGGAAAATGCCTGGAATAATTATCAGGTTTATATGAATGATGAGATCAATTTTATCAATGAGGATTCGGTTCTGACAGAATCCTTTTTAAATCCGAAGGAGACGGAAGATTGAAAAAAAATATCGCGGTAATCGGCGGCGGGGCAGCCGGAATGATGGCGGCTTATGCGGCGGCAAAATCCGGCGCTCAGGTGACGCTTTATGAAAAGAATGAAAAACTGGGCAAGAAAATCTATATTACCGGAAAAGGGCGCTGCAATGTGACAAATGACTGCAGCAGGGACGTCTTTTTCGATCAGGTTGTAACGAATCCGAAGTTTTTATACAGCGCGTTTGAAACGTTTGATAATCAGGCGGTGATGCAGCTTTTGGAGCAGGCGGGTTGTCCGTTGAAAACGGAACGCGGCAACCGCGTGTTCCCGCAGTCGGACAAGGCAGCCGACATCATTGACGCGCTGTTCCTGTGGGTGAAAAAGGCGGGTGTGACCATCGTACATACGACCGCAGACGAGCTGCTCATCGAGGACGGTGCGCTCACAGGCGTTCGTGCCGGTCACAAGACGTACAAGGCGAATCGCGTTATCGTGGCGACCGGCGGCGCATCCTATCCGCAGACCGGCTCGACCGGTGACGGCTATCGCTTCGCCAGACAGGCGGGACACACGGTTGTGCCCGCAAATCCGTCGCTCGTACCGTTGGTCGAGGACGGCGACACCTGTCAAAAGCTAATGGGTCTCAGCCTGCGCAACGTGCAGCTGACCGTGTATGAAAACGAGAAGAAGCTCTACTCGGACTTTGGCGAAATGCTGTTCACGCACTTCGGTCTGTCCGGTCCGCTGGTGCTGTCCGCGAGTGCGCATATGCGCCATTTCGGCAGCAAAAAGTACCGTGTGGAGATTGATCTCAAGCCTGCGCTGGACGAAAAGACGCTCGACAAGCGTCTGCTCGCGGACTTTGACAAGCACAAGAACAGCGATTTTATCAACGCGCTCGGTGAGCTGCTCCCGAAGAAGCTGATTCCGGTGGTGATCGAAAAGAGCGGCATCGACCCGCGCGAGAAGGTCAATTCTATCACCAAGGTACAGCGTGCCGCGCTGCTGCGCGTACTCAAGGCGTTCCCGGTCGAGATTTCCGGCAAGCGTCCGATCGCCGAGGCGATTATCACCACGGGCGGCGTGTCCGTCCGCGAGGTCAGCCCGAAAACCATGGAGTCCAAAAAGCTGCCGCACCTGTATTTCGCAGGTGAGGTGCTCGATGTGGACGCCTACACGGGCGGCTTCAACCTGCAGATTGCGTGGTCCACGGGCCGTCTGGCGGGTCTGTCGGCTACGGAGGAGGAATCATGATGAAGTACATTTCGGTTGCCATTGACGGCCCGTCCGGGGCCGGAAAATCCACCGTGGCGCGTGCTGCCGCGGCAAAACTCGGCTATGTATATGTGGATACGGGTGCGATGTACCGTTCCATCGGTCTGGCGGTGTGCCGCAGGGGCATTGCCGGAGAGGATACGGCAGGCATTATCGCAACCCTGCCGGAGATTGCCATTCAGCTGACCTATCAGGACGGCGCACAGCACGTTCTCCTGAACGGCGAGGATGTCTCCGAAGCCATTCGTACACCGGAGATTTCGTACTACGCGTCCAAGGTATCCGCGGTGCCGGAAGTACGCCGGTTTCTGCTGGAAACCCAGCGCAATATGGCGAAAAACGGCAATATTCTGATGGACGGCCGCGACATCGGCACGGTCATCCTGCCGGATGCGCCGGTCAAGATTTTCCTGACCGCGTCTGCATAGTCCCGCGCGGAGCGCCGCTATAAAGAGCTGATTGAGAAGGGCCAGCAGGTGACGGTGGACGGCATCCTGCATGATATCAACGAGCGCGACAGGCAGGACATGACGCGAGCCGTTGCGCCGCTCAAACAGGCGGACGATGCGGTTCTGCTGGATACGAGCAGCCTGACGCTCGAGGAGAGCATAGCGGCCGTTCTGCGTATTATTCGTGAAAAAACGGAGGAAAAGGCATGAAATTCAAGTACCACCGCTGGTTCCAGGCTCTGGTTGTGCCGCTGGTAGCGCTGGCGTTCCATATTTTCTTTGGCTATCGCGTGATCGGACGCGAAAACATCCCGGAGGGCGGCTGCGTTGTCTGTCCGAACCATGTGCAGCTGTCCGACCCGCCGTTTGCGGCGGTCGCACTCGGCGGCAAGACGCCGATACGCCTGATGGCGAAAAAGGAGCTGTTCCGGAAGAAGATATTCGCGTGGCTGATCGCGGCGCTCGGCGCTTTTCCGATCGACCGCGAGGGCGCGGATATCACCGCCATCAAGACCGCGCTCGGCTCGGTTCGTGCCGGTCAGAAGCTCATCATCTTCCCGCAGGGCACACGCCACGCCGCCGAAGGCGAAACCAAGAAAGGTGCGGCTATGCTGGCGGTCAAGACCCGGGCGCCGATCCTGCCGATGTATATTACCGAGGGCAAGCGTTTCCGCTGCAGAGCCACGGTCGTGATCGGCAAGCCGTTCACGCCGGATCCGAAGCAGAAGGACTACGGTCTGATCGCGGATGATATCCTGCGCCGCATCTACGCGCTGAAGGAGCAGGTATGAGCGTAACGGTAGCCAAGACCGCCGGATTCTGCTTCGGCGTACGCCGTGCCGTGGACCTCGCCGAGCAGCAGGCGAAAAAAAACGGAAAAATTTATGCCTATGGTGAAATCATTCATAATATGCACGAAATCGAGCGGCTGGAGAAACTTGGTGTGTACACCGCGTATGCGCTTGAGGACATTCCGGACGGTGCCGGCGTGCTCATTCGGGCGCACGGTGTACCACGGAATGTATACACGTTGCTTCAAGCAAAAAAGTGCGAAATCTTTGATGCAACCTGCCCTTTTGTGCGGAAAATACACAAAATTGTGGATAAAGAGAGCGCGGACGGACGGCTGATCGTCATTCTCGGCAGCGCCGGACATCCGGAGGTTGTGGGCATTCAGGGCTGGTGCGGCGAGTCGGTCGTGCTCGAGGGCGAGGAGCAGGCGAGAGCCTTCTCGGAACGGCCTGAAATGGAAAACAAACCCATTTCTCTGGTCGCACAGACCACCGTCAACCGGTCAATTTGGAATATTTCCGTAGGACTTATAAAAAAAAGGTGTACAAACCTCAAAATTTTTGATACAATATGTAAAGCGACGGATGAGCGCCAGTCGGAGGCTCGTCTGCTTGCCGGTGTATCGGATCAAATGATCGTGATCGGAGATAAGAAAAGCTCCAACACCAAACGGCTGTATGAGATCAGCCGGTCGCTGTGCTCGGATGTGCGCTACATCGAAGACGCGGCAGAGCTTACTACGCAGGAGCTCGGGCGGCACCAGCACATCGGGATCACGGCGGGAGCATCCACACCGGCATGGATAATTAAGGAGGTCAGTAACATGATGAGCGAAGAAACCAAGATTGAAACTGGTGAGGACTTTGCAGCAATGCTGGAGGAGTCCTTCAAGACTTTAAATAATGGAGAAAAGGTAACCGGCACCGTTGTAGGTATTTCCAATAACGACGTACAGGTAGATCTGGGCGTTAAGCACACTGCGTATATCCCGCTGGGTGAGCTGTCTGACGACCCGAACTATGACGTAGCTGCCAACATCCACGTTGGCGACGAGATCGAGGCTGTTGTTGTTCGCGTAAACGACGGCGAGGGCACCATCACTCTGTCTAAGAAGCGCGTTGATCAGCTGAAGGGCTGGGAGACCGTTGAGAAGGCTTACGAGGAGCACACCGTTGTTGAGGGTGTTATCGTTGAGGAGAACCGCGGCGGTGTTGTTGCAACTGCACACGGCGTTCGCGTATTCATCCCGGCATCCCAGACCGGCGTACCGAAGGATCAGCCGATGAGCCAGCTGGTTAAGACCAAGCAGTCCTTCTATATCACCGAGATCAACCGTCAGCGCAAGCGCGTTGTTGGTTCTATCCGTGAGATCCAGAGGGAGGCTCGCAAGGCTGCTGCTGAGCAGATCTGGAACACCATCGAGATCGGCAACGAGTACGACGGCACCGTTAAGTCCCTGACTTCCTACGGCGCATTCGTAGACATCGGCGGCGTGGACGGCATGGTTCACATCTCCGAGCTGTCCTGGGGCCGCATCAAGCACCCGTCCGAGGTCGTTTCTGTTGGCGACAAGGTAAAGGTATTCGTTATCGGTCTGGATAAGGAAAACAAGAAGATCTCCCTCGGCTACAAGCGCGAGGAGGACAATCCGTGGAACGTATTCAAGTCCAAGTACGACATCGGCTCTGTTGCTGAGGTTAAGATCCTCAAGTTCATGCCGTTCGGCGCATTCGCTGAGATCGTACCGGGCGTTGACGGCCTGATCCACATTTCTCAGATCGCTGATCACCGCATCGCAAAGCCGGAGGACGAGCTGGAGGTTGGCCAGGTTGTCGAGGCTAAGATCATCGACATCAACGACGAGAAGAAGAAGGTATCTCTGTCCATCCGTGCTCTGCTCGAGGACGAAGAGGACTAATCCCTCGGTTATACCGTACAAGCGCAAAGAAGCACCTGATTTATCGGGTGCTTCTTTTTCTTTAGTCAGTAATTTAGAATTAGTAATTAGGAATTAGTAGTTAGTAATTGACGATACGGTCTGCTCTTCTTCAGTGGGTTGTGGTATTTTATGGAATCTATACCGTAGGGTGCGACGACCTCGGCGCACCGCATCTAACGATTGGTACATGCTATCCCGTAGGGGCGACCAGTGGTCGCCCACGCATCCGTTTAACCATAATGTGGGCGGCCGATGACCGCCCCTACGGTGTAGCGGTTGCAGATGAATTGACAAACGGTGCGCCGAGTCGTCGCACCCTACGGGATAGCGCGGTAATATATGCAAACGTATGCCGCATACGCTAAATGGGGTGATGGCATGCGGCGCAGGAAAAAACGGATGAAACGGGCGGCACTCGCCATATTGCTGCTGTTGCTGGCAATCTGTCTTGGTCTGCTGACCATACGCTTTCAGCGCATTTTCATGGAATATGCCGTCAACGTCTGCGAGGACAGCGCCATCAAGGAGATCAACACGCTGATGGAGGACGAGGTTTTCTCCCATCCGGACGAATTTGCCGACCTTGTGGTGCTTGAGCGCGACAGCGACAACCGCATCACGGCCTTGCGTACGGATATTATCGCAGTCGGAAAGGTGAAGGCGCGTATCGTCAACGGTCTGTTTGACCGGCTGGATTATCTGGAGGAAACGCAGACCGAGGTGCCGCTCGGCACGGTATTCGCGCCCAGTTTGTTTACCGGAATGGGCCCGAGGGTGAAGGTCGGTCTTGCGGGGCTTGCTCAGATGGACGCGCGGTTCGTCAGCGCGTTTACCTCGGCGGGCATCAACCAGACGCGCCACCGGATTCTCATCGAGGTGCACGCCGGCTTCCGCATTCTCACGCCGTTTGGCGGGGAAGACAGGGAAATCGTCTCGACGTACCCGGTCACGGACACGGTTATCGTCGGCACGGTGCCCGAACGGTACGCCTATATCGGCGGCTCCGGCTCTGATCTGCTCGGCGAAATCCGCGATTACGAGGAAAATTCGGATATTTCTCACGAAACCGGAAAATAATACTTCAAAAATATCAGATTATTTGGTATACTTAATCTGTGTGAGTATTTGCTCACACCAAAGGAGTTTTATTATGGACGTGCGTGAGCAGATTACCGCTCTGCGGGAGCAGCTGCGGTATCACAACGAAAAATACTATAACGAGGACGCGCCCGAGATCACCGACTATGAGTACGACATGCTGCAGCGTCAGCTTCGCGCGCTCGAGGCCGAGCATCCGGAGATGGCAGACGCGAACTCTCCGACCCAGCGGGTCGGCGGCACGGCGAGCAGCCGGTTTGCCAAGGTGACGCACGCCTACCCACTCGAAAGCCTGCAGGATGTTTTCTCGTTTGACGAGCTGGGCGAGTTCTATTCCCGTGTGGAGAATGCCGTCGGACAGGCGGAGTACGTTGTCGAGTACAAGATCGACGGCCTTTCGGTCGCACTGGAGTATGTAGACGGCGAGTTCGTCCGCGGTGCGACACGCGGTGACGGTCAGGTGGGCGAGGACGTAACCAAGAACCTCAAAACCATCAAGGACATCCCGAAAAAGCTGGAGAACGCACCGCCGCATCTCATTGTGCGCGGTGAGGTCTACATGAAAAAGTCCGTGTTCGACGCACTCAACGCCGAGCTGGAGCTGCATGACAAGCCGCTGCTTGCCAATCCGCGCAACGCGGCTGCCGGCTCTCTGCGGCAGAAGGACAGCAGGATAACGCGCGAGCGCAGGCTGTCCATCTTCTGCTTCAACATTCAGAACAGCGACGAGCTGCCGATGGAAAGCCATGTGCAGGCGCTCGATTACCTCAAGAGCCTCGGCTTCCCGACAAGCCCGCGCTATCCGGTCTACACCGACCCGCAGGACGTGCAGCGCGAGATTGAGAACATGGGTGAGACCCGCGGTGAGCTGGATTTCGACATTGACGGTGCTGTTGTCAAGGTCAACTCCTTCGCACAGCGTGAAACGCTCGGCTCGACCGCGAAATTCCCTCGGTGGGCGGCGGCGTACAAATACCCGCCCGAGGTCAAGCAGACGCTTCTCAAGGATATCGTCATCACGGTGGGACGCACCGGCGTGCTGACACCGAATGCCGTGCTCGAGCCGGTACGGCTTGCGGGCACCTCGGTGTCCCGCGCAACGCTGCACAACCGCGATTTTATCCGTCAGCTCGATGCCCGCGTGGGCGACATTGTTTCCGTCCGAAAAGCCGGAGAAATCATTCCGGAGATCATCGGCGTGGAAAAGGACCGGCGCCCGCTGGATTCCGTGCCGTATGAGTTCCCGAAATTCTGTCCGGTCTGCGGTGCGCCGGTGTACGACGATGAGGACGAGGCGGCTATCCGCTGCACGAGTGCCTCGTGTCCGGCGCAGCTGCTGCGCAACCTGATGCACTTTGCGTCGCGTGACGCGATGGACATTGACGGCTGCGGTGAGGGCAACCTGCAGAAGCTGATCGACGCCGGACTGGTCAAGTCGGCGGCTGACCTATACGACCTGACGGTCGAGCAGCTGCTGCCGCTCGGCAAAAAGGTGGACGTCTGGGCGAACAATCTTGTCCGCTCGATTGAAGCGAGCAAGACCCGCGACCTGTCGCGGCTGCTGTTCGCGTTCGGCATCCGGCATGTCGGACAGAAGGCGGGCCGCATCCTAAGCGACCACTTCGGCTCGCTTGATGCGCTGCTGATTGCGCCGGTCGAGGAGATGACCGAGATCCGCGACATCGGACAGACCACGGCGGAGAGCATCGCCGCATGGCGTGAGCTGCCGCAGTCGCATACGCTCATCGAGAAGCTACGCGCACACGGCGTCAACTTCATCGGTGAAAAGACCGCAAAGAGCGACCTGCTCGCCGGAAAGACCATTGTGGCAACCGGCAGCCTGACGCTCTATACCCGCAAGGAGATCAATGATCTGATCGAGTCTCTCGGCGGCAAAGCGGCCGGTTCGGTCTCGAAAAAGACCAGCTATGTCGTCGCAGGCGAGAATGCCGGCAGTAAGCTGCAGAAGGCGGCAGAGCTGGGAATCCCGGTCTTGACGGAAGAAGAATTCCGGACAATGATCGAGAGCGGCAATATCGAATGAAATACACCGTAGGGCGGGGCACCCCAGGGGGCTTCTCTTGCGGCTTTGCCGCAATTCACCTTCTGCCCTCACCCCGCCGCACCAAACCATTTACAGCGTTAAATACCTAATTTAGATAGATTAAAAATTGGAGGAGAAACGACATGGCAATTTCCAGAAAAGAAATTGAGCACATCGCGTCCCTGGCACGTCTGGATTCGACCGGCGGTATTTTCGACCGTCTGGCCGATGACATGCAGGGTATCGTCGCAATGGTGGACAAGCTGGCTGAGCTTGATCTGGGCGATATCACCGATGTTATCAACACCGAGCGCAAGAATGCGTTCCACGAGGACGAAGTGATCCAGGAATTCACGCCGGATGAGCTGATCGAGCCGAATGCACCGGACTTCCAGTGCGGCGGCGTAGCAGTTCCGCGTGTTGTCGAGTAAGGAGGGGACAGAATCATGGCACTTTACGAAAAAACTGCGTCCGAGCTGTCCGAGCTGCTCGGCAAAAAGGAAATCTCCGCAGTAGAGCTGGCAAAGGACGTTTTTGCCCGCACCAAGGCGGTAGAGGATAAGGTTCAGGGCTACGTTACCGTAGCCGAGGAGTCCGCGCTGGCACAGGCAGAAGCGGTTGACAAGAAGCGCGCCGCCGGCGATACGCTGTCCGCGCTGGCCGGTATCCCGATCGCCATTAAGGACAACATCTGCACCAAGGGCACGCTGACCACCTGCGCGTCCAAGATGCTGGCGGGCTTCAAGCCGCCGTACAATGCAACCGTTATGGAGAAGCTGATTGCTTCCGATGCGGTCATCACCGGCAAGGCCAACATGGACGAGTTCGCAATGGGCTCCTCCTGCGAGAATTCGGCTATGCACCCGACCCACAACCCGCATGGTCTCGACCGTGTACCGGGCGGTTCCTCCGGCGGCTCCGCTGCTGTTGTTGCAGCAGGCGAAGCTCCGCTGGCGCTCGGCTCGGATACCGGCGGCTCTATCCGTCAGCCGGCGTCCTTCTGCGGCGTTGTCGGCATGAAGCCGACCTACGGTGCGGTTTCCCGTTACGGTCTGATCGCATTCGCGTCTTCTCTCGACCAGATCGGCCCGTTCGGCCGCTCCATCGAGGACGCTGCCATGCTGCTCGATGCGGTTACCGGTCACGATCCGCTGCACGATTCCACTTCTGTCAAGACTCCGTTTGAAGGCTCGCTGCGCGCCAACCTGAACGCTGACGTCAAGGGTCTCAAGATCGGTCTGCCGAAGGAGTATTTCGGTGAGGGCATTTCGGATGCCGTTCGCAAGAACGTTATGGCGGCTGCAGAGGCGTACAAGGCACTCGGCGCAGAGGTATTCGAGATCTCTCTGCCGCTCGTTGAGTATGCACTGCCGATCTACTACATCCTCTCGTCCGCAGAGGCTTCCTCCAACCTTGCCCGTTTCGACGGCGTAAAGTACGGCTACCGCACCCCGAATGCAGGCGATGACATCATTGAGCTGTACACCAAGAGCCGTTCCGAGGGCTTCGGCGCCGAGGTTCAGCGCCGCATCATGCTGGGCACCTACGTTCTGTCCTCCGGCTACTACGATGCGTACTACAAGAAGGCTCGTGCCGCACAGCGCAAGATCCGCGAGGAGTTTGCAAACGCATTCGAGAAGTGCGACGTCATCCTGACGCCGGTTGCGCCGACCACCGCTTACGAGATCGGCTCCAAGACCACCAATCCGCTCGAGATGTACGCAGGCGATATCTGCACGGTTTCCGTCAATATCGCCGGTCTGCCGGGTCTGGTTCAGCCGTGCGGTTTTGATGAGAACCACATGCCGGTCGGCATGCAGCTCATCGGTCCGCGCTTCGGCGAGCAGACGCTGCTGAACGCCGGTCTGGCCTTTGAGCAGGCGTCCGGTCTCAAGAACATCATCGCTGCACTGTAAGGGAGGAAGACAAACATGAAATACGAAGCTGTCATCGGTCTGGAAGTGCATGCGGAGCTGTCCACCAAGAGCAAGATCTACTGCTCGTGCTCCACTGGCTTCGGCGCACCGATCAACACCCACACCTGCCCGGTCTGCACCGGTATGCCGGGCGCACTGCCGGTACTCAACAAGCAGGTTGTACACTACGCCGCCAAGATGGGCAAGGCTACCGGCTGCACCATCAATCAGCTGTGCAAGGCTGACCGTAAGAACTATTTTTACCCCGATCTGCCGAAGGCATATCAGATTTCCCAGTTTGATGTGCCGATCTGCGAGAACGGCGAGGTATTCTTCTATGTGGACGGCGTGAAGCACTCCTGCCGTCTCGAGCGCATCCACTTCGAGGAGGATGCGGGCAAGCTGCTGCATGACGAGATCGACGGCACCATCGTTGACTTCAACCGCTGCGGCGTACCGCTGATCGAGATGGTAACCCGTCCCGACCTGCATTCCTCTGCCGAGGCGAAGGAATTCCTTGAAATGATCAAGACCACCCTGTCCTACCTCGACATCTGCGACTGCAAGATGGAGGAAGGCTCCATCCGCTGCGACGTAAACGTTTCCATCCGTCCGGAAGGCTCCACCGAGCTGGGCACCCGTGTCGAGATGAAGAACATCAACACCTTCTCCGGTGCGGTTCGTGCGATTGATTACGAAATTGCACGCCAGATCGAGGTTGTAGAGAACGGCGGCGAAATCCAGCAGGAGACCCGCCGCTGGGACGACGTTAAGCTGAAGAACACGGTAATGCGTACCAAGGAAGATGCGCAGGACTATCGTTACTTCCCGGATCCGGACCTGATCGCCGTAGAGATCTCCGACGAGTGGCTGCACCAGATCGAGGTTCCGGAGCTGCCGATCACCCGTTACGAGCGTTACCTCAACGAGTACGGCATGACCGCCATGGAGGCGCGTCTGCTGTCTGACAGCTTTGAGAAGGCCGAGCTGCTCGACGCTGCCGCAAAGCAGGTTAAGCCCAAGGCTGCCGCAAACTGGATCCTGTCCGATATCTCCAAGTACCTGAACGACAAGGGCGTAAGCCTCCGCGAGACCAAGATGACCGCAGACAAGCTGGTTGCTCTGGTCAAGCTGATCGAGGCGGGCACCATCTCCGGCAACGCAGGCAAGAAGGTTCTGCCGAGCATGTTCGAGACCGACGAGACCGTTGAGGCCATCGTTGACCGCATGGGTCTTAAGCAGGTATCCGACGAGGGCGCAATTCTGGCCATCGTACAGGACGTTATTGCCAAGAACGAAAAGGCTGTTGCCGACTTCAAGGCAGGCAAGAATGTTACCGGCTTCCTCGTAGGCCAGTGCATGAAGGCTTCCAAGGGTCAGGGCAACCCGCAGATCATCAACAAGTTGATTGCATCCGAGCTGGCAAAGCTGTAATTCAGCTTAAAACCGAATTGATACAAAAGGATACAGAACGGTACTGTTCTGTATCCTTTTTGTGCTTTTTAGGGAGGAATTTGTCGGAGAGAGCGGTTTAATGGGGGGGAAAATGCTGTAAATCGACAGATATAGGAGCTATTATGTATAAATGGATATGTAGGTATCGACTGGATGAAAAAACAGAAAAGAGTAAAAATGGAATTTGGCAGGTGGAGGAATGCACATAACGGATTGGCTGGGAATGCTGGGTGAGCACTTTCCGCTGGTGGCGATCGGCTGTGCGATATGTTTGCGAAAAACCTTGACAGCCGCGGCATCCGCTGCGAGGTCAGCTTTGACGGTGTGACCGTGGATTACGTCCTTGGCGATGAGCTGCGCATCAGCCAGATTATCATCAATTTTCTGTCCAATGCGGTCAAATTTACGAGCGAGGGTGAAATTATTGTCACCTTCCGGCAGGTGATGCTGCGGAACGGCGTAGCGGATATAATGATCCGCGTACACGACACCGGCATCGGTATGGAGCCGGCGTTTATCAGTCGTATTTTCCGTCCGTTCGAGCAGGAGACAGTGGTGACCTATCGGAAATACGGCGGCACGGGTCTCGGCATGGCCATCACCGACCAGCTTGTCAAGCTGATGGGCGGCGATATCGTGGTGGAGAGCCAGCAAAGCCTGATACATCGAATACCCCGGGAGAGCCGTCCGCGCCGGGCAATAATAAGCCGAGCAAGCCGGGCGGTGGCAGTTCGGACAATACGAATGGCGGCGGCACGGCTGCCCCGCCATCAGTACAGGGCGGATCTATTACGAATACCATGCAGGATCCGGATTCCGGAAAGACCGGCGCAAGCGTTATTGGCGAGCAGGATCCGAGCAGCAAGCCGTATTATGAAGGAAATGTGGATGACAGCACCGTACAGGAGGTTGTTATTCAGCAGCCGCAGAATAGTTTGGAAGAGGCAGACCCGTCTGCGCTGTACGCCGGGCAGAAACACATCACTGCCCGCAAGATTTACAATGCACTGGAAACCTATGTAAAGGACAGCAACGGCAAAACTTACTACTGGAGCAACCTGAAGGATGCAAACGGCAACGACGTGCATTTCGGCGTGTTCGTCCGTATCAACGGCATCCGGATCGGTGACACCTTCTTCAGTTTCTTGAATGAGGCAACCGGAGAATATGATAAGACTCTGGATGAGATTCCGCGCGATGCGACCGAGATCAAAATCAGTGCGTCTTACCGCCTCAGTGAAGGAAGCGCTTGGAAGGACTACGCGGATATTACCTGCACGCTGAAGCGAAACCGCATCTTCATCCTCAACCGCAGGCTGACGGAGAGCGATAAAAATACACAGTTTGACAACGGTATTCTTCTCAATCCATATACTGACACCAGCTTTGATCCGGATGATGAAAGCGCGATAATCGACCTGTACAGCTATCAGAGAGATCTGCTGGGAGAGAAACGCCTGTCCGCGCTGTTCCCCGGCTGGCTGGAGGACGGCAAGCTGATTCCGTGGATGTACCATCCGGCGGCGGGCCGTCATGTTATCGAGCCTGCGGATATGGTTCCGCTGTGGGATAACTATACGGTGCAGGTCAAAATCTGCTGGTATGACACGGATACCGGCGCGGTAACCCGTTTCCAGGACGATGCTGCAGATGGCCTTGCAGCGGCTTCTTTGGATGAGACCGAGCCGGATCTGCCGGTCGGCGCACCGCAGTTTTCGATCACCCAGAAATTCATCTACATGCAGACGCTTACCGGCTATGAGGGCGATCCCGGCAGTGTGCTCGAGGTACCGAAGTATGTGCAGGCGGTGGATATGGGCACGGAAAACACCCTGCATGAGGTTGATTACATCAAAATTCCGGATACGGTGCGGTATGTCAACACGAAAAACTACAGCGAACAGCCGGAAGGCACACAGACAGCCGTAAAGGGCATTACGGTCAAGAAGGGCTATATTGTGGATGCGGACAGCACGGCGTATGCCGCAACCGCGGACGGTATTCTTACCAATGCGGACGGCAGTGCGTACCTCGGCATTCCGTATGACATGACCGAGCTGACCGTTCCGGAAAATGTAGAGAAGGTGACGCTGCGCGAGCGCAACTACGTTGTGCCCGAGGATGTGCAGAGTATGTTCGTCGATGTATGCGCACATCGTCTGGCGCTGCGCCCGCAGGCGCGCGTGGAGGGCGTTGCCGTAAAGCAGGTGCTGGCGGAGATCATGACAAAGATCAAGCCCGCGCACACAGAGGAGCGAGACGCTATGTGGAAAAATCGGCTGGCGTTCGCGCTGCTGACAGCGGAGCAGCTGGGTCTGCACATGACGAGCGGCAGCCGTGCGATCACCCGCAGAGCAGTCGCATGGTGCCTTGGAATATCGGCGGTGCTGTGTGCCTGTGCGGTGAGACTGTCCGGCACGGAAATGCCGTCGGTCGATTGTCTGCGGCAGAATATCAAGCAGACGGTGCACGATCTGCGCTACGGCAGGGATACGCTGCTGCTGTGCGCGATGGAGCTGACACGCGCGTTCCTGCTGTGGAATGCGGAACGTAAACGGCGCAGAATGTCGATCGAGGAGCGTGTGCGGCAGTCGCAGAAGCTGATGTTCAAGCTGATTTCTCTCTGGGGAATTGACGCGGCGCTCGGCTGGGAGACCTCGGCGACCGATAAGGCGCTTGCGGACACGCTGCCGTCGGTTAAGCCCGGAGAGTACGAGCGTGTGAACGGTCTGCTTGAGAAAACCATATACGGCGGCATCGCGCTTGAGCCGTTCGAGGAGCGTGCGCTCGATCTGTTCGTGCAGCGGCTTTGGGGAAGAAATGTGAAGAAAAGCTGGAAAATGCGCCTTAAACTGCGGTATGCGTGCTTGCTGGCGGCGAAATAAGAAGAAATCCCGAGGCGATAGGCTTCGGGATTTTACTATTGCTGCAGCAGACGGAAGGCGCAGAGCAGCAGTTCCTCGCGCGTATGCAGCTGTGCGCTGTGCGGAAGAATGCGCTGCCGGATTTCCGGAGAAAGTGCGCAAAAACAGGCGTTAGCCGTTTGATCAATGGATAGCAGTGCTGTAAGATTGAAGAAATACTTCATGGAAATTCACCTCGGGACTCAGTATAGACAAGGGGAGAGCAAGCTATACGCAAAAACTTTTGGGAAAAATGAAAAAATGTGTTGACAAAGCGTATCGGGAGAGGTATACTAAATAAGCTGTTGATGAGCGGTTAAGACTGCTTCGATTTAACAGAATCCAAAACCTTTAGTGGTCAAATGCTGACGCATTTGAGTACCTTGGTCGAAAATCACGAAGATTTTCGACACGCGGTGCAATTTTCCACTGAAGGCAAAGGAAAATTGCACCTTGTAAATTAAACAACGATGTGCTTAAACTTTTGTTCGATATGAACAAGGTTGTAGTGCGAACCTGAAATTTCGAGAGTTTTTTACTCTTGGTAAATCGCTGGAAGTCACAACTCCAGTTAAAATAAAGTGACACGTCAGACTCTAAAGTCGATTTTAAGAACTTCGGTTCTTTTAATACAATTTTTAGAGAGTTTGATCCTGGCTCAGGATGAACGCTGGCGGCGTG